>Ga0187862_10000100_pt1 | contig 95529 bp, 89 predicted proteins | sample June2016WEW_10_1_FD_133003 | JGI IMG/M metagenome (GOLD analysis project Ga0187862, IMG submission 133003) | Peatland microbial communities from SPRUCE experiment site at the Marcell Experimental Forest, Minnesota, USA - June2016WEW_10_150 | ecosystem: Environmental > Terrestrial > Soil >... | reverse complement strand
TGCTCCGACTGGACGTGCGCCGCCCCGGCCGCATCATCGCGGAACGCCTCCACCAGGACGTACTCAGCCGGGTCCGCAACGCTCCTGGACCAGTCGAACCACAGGCAGCCCGGCTCCGCGCGGCCGCCCGGTCGTGGCGGCGATGGCTGAGGGGTGATGCTCGCCGCCGGATCCGGTGGCCAAGAAGCTCTGCGGCACCCGGCACGCTGACATTCCTGGTCACCAGGTCACGGATGCGGGGCCGGGGCGCGCCTCGAGTGCGCACGATAGGGTCGGCGGGTGAGTAATCGGGCAGTCCTGGTAACCGGGGCGTCGCGCGGCATCGGCCGCGCCATCGCCGAGGCCTTCGCCGCCCAGGGCGACCGGGTGGCGATCCATTACCGCGGCTCAGCGGATCTGGCCGCGCAGGTGCTGGCCAGCCTGCCGGGTGAGGGCCACGTGACCGTGCAGGCCGACGTGGCCGACCCGGACGCGGTCCGCGGCATGGTCGACGAGGCCGCGGCCGGGCTGGACGGGCTGGACGTGCTGGTCAACAACGCGGCTTCCTACATCCGGCACCCGATCACCGAGATGACCTACGAGCAGTGGCAGGAAGCCTGGCAGTCGACGCTGGCGCTCAACCTCGTCGGGGCGGCCAACGTGACCTGGTGCGCGGTGCAGTACATGATCCCGCGCGGCGGCGGCCGCATCGTGAACGTGTCGTCCCGCGGAGCCTTCCGGGGCGAGCCCGAGCAGCCCGCTTACGGGGCGAGCAAGGCGGGCCTGAACGCGCTCGGCCAGTCGCTCGCCCGGGCGCTGGCGCCCGTCGGCATCACCGTGGCCACGGTGGCGCCCGGTTTCGTGGCGACGGACATGGCCGCCCGGCACCTGGACGGCCCGCGTGGCGACGCCATCCGCGCGCAGAGCCCGTTCGGCCGGGTGGCCAGGCCGGATGAGGTCGCCTCCGCGGTCGTGTTCCTCGCCTCGCCGGAGGCGGAGTGGGCCAGCGGCGCCATCCTTGACCTGAACGGCGCGTCCTACCTGCGCACCTGAGCGCCCGCTCCCAGGCCCGGCGAGCGCCGCGAGGAGGGCGGCCTGGCCCGGTATTTGCATGACGGCCGCAGATGACCGACAGTCATTCGGCATGAAGACTATGACGTTCCGCGTCCGCATCGGCAGCCGCGATGCCGTCCATGACATCACCGCCCAGTGCGAGCAGTTCGCCCGTGAGTCAGCGGATGGCGGCGACGGGCTGCTGCACGTATTCGTGCCGCATGCCACCGCCGGCGTCGCGGTGCTGGAACTGGGCGCGGGCAGCGACGACGATCTGCTGGCCACCCTGGCCCGGCTGCTCCCGGCCGACGAGCGCTGGCGGCACGCGCACGGCTCGCCGGGGCACGGCCGCTCGCATGTCCTGCCGGCGCTGGTGCCGCCCTACGCCACGCTGCCGGTCGTGCAGGGCTCGCTGGCCCTCGGCACCTGGCAGTCCGTCGCCCTGGTGGACATCAACACCGATAACCCGGACCGGCAGGTGCGATTGTCCTTCCTGGCCTGACCGGATTGCCCGCCGCCGCGGTACTCGCCGGGACACGAGACTAGGGTAACCCCGGAGCAACAGAGCGAAGGGCGGCAATGGGCGACCTATCAGACCGGACGGTTCTCATCACCGGCGGCAATACCGGGATCGGCAAGGCGACCGCAGCCGGGCTGGCCGGGCGCGGCGCGCGGGTCTTCATCGCCTGCCGGTCACCGGCCAGGGGCCAGGCCGCCGCAGCCGAGATCGCGTCAGCCGCCGGCCGTGACCGCGTGCACGTCCTCGCGCTCGACCTGGCCGACCTGGCCTCGGTCCGCCGCTGCGCCGAGGAGTTCCTGACCATGGGCGCGCCGCTGCACGTGCTGATCAATAATGCGGGCGTAGCCGGGCAGCGCGGCCTGACCAGCGACGGGTTCGAGCTGACATTCGGCGTCAATCACCTCGGCCACTTCGCGCTGACCACGGCCCTGCTCGGCTGCCTGCAGGCCAGCGCGCCCGCGCGGGTCGTCACGGTCTCCAGCGACGCGCACTACCAGGCGAAGGGCATCGACTTCGGCCGGCTGCGGCAGCGCACGCGCACGATAACCGGCCTGCGGGAGTACGCGGTGTCCAAGCTCTGCAACGTGCTCTTCAGCCGGGAACTGGCCCGCCGCCTGGCCGGCACCGGCGTCACGACCTACGCGCTGCACCCCGGCGTTGTCGCCTCCGACATCTGGCGCCGGGTGCCCTGGCCGGTCCGGCCGCTGGTCACCCGGCGCATGCTGTCCACCGAGCAGGGGGCCAGGACCTCGCTGTACTGCGCCGCATCCGCGGACGTGGCCACGGCGAGCGGCCGCTTCTACGACGACTGCCGTGAGCGGGAGCCCAGTCCGGTCGCCACCAGGGAACTTGCCGGCCAGCTCTGGCAGCGCAGCGAGGACTGGGCGTCCGCCGCGGGCTGAGGGACCACCAGTCCCCCGTTCCTATTCCGGGACGTGACAGACGGCCTCGACGTTGTTGCCATCCGGATCGCGGACGAAGGCCCCGTAGTAGCTGGCGTGATACTCAGGCCAGAGCGCTGGCTCATGCAGGACCTCCGCCCCGGTGCCGACCGCGGCGTCGAAGAAAGCCCGGACGGCGGCCCGGTCCGGCGCCGTGAAGGCAAGGTGCGACTCGCGGAATCCCTCGCCCGTGCTCCGCGGGCCAATCCAGAAATCCGGCTTCGGCCCGACGCCGAACCCGATGACCTCGCCGAAGTCCATGGCCCGCGTCCCGCCCAGCGGGGCGAGCACGGCATCGTAGAAGGCCGCGCTCGCGGCCACGTCTGCGCACTGGATCGCTACATGGTCAAGCATGCAGCGCATCATGCCCTAGCGGGCCGCCGCTGTCAGCGGAAGCCTGACTTGCCGGCCAGGCACGCCGGGGCGAGACCGCCCCGGCCCGTCAGCGGTCGGTCACGAACCTGCCGCGACCGCGGGCCGCCGGGCCGGGCCTGAGGCCCGGACGGGAATGCGCGGACGGGAATTACCCGGCGGCGCCTGGGCAGGATGATCGCCATGGGCGAGACACCATTCCAGAATCCGGCCAACGACGAGGACCGCGAGCGCCCTGGCGAGACACCGGGCGAGCGCGCCCAGCGGCTCTACCAGGAGCAGTCGGGCCTGCGCCAGGCGGGCGGCGATGCCGGCCCGGCCGGCCGGATCCGCCAGCCCGGCCCTGACCTGCCGTTTGACCCCGATCTGCCGGATGACCCCGAACTGGGATCGGCCGATGCGCAGCCGGGCCCGAGCGACGAGCCGGAAGCACCGTGAGCGCCGGTCATGTCAGTCGCGGGCATCTGCTCCCTGCCTGTGCCGTCCGGGCAGCCGGGCCTGCCCCCGGCGCTGGTGGTCCTCGCGCTACGAGGCGCCCGCTGAGAAGCCGAGCACCAGCGCAGCGAGATCATCGTCCAGGCTGCCGCCGTTGAGCTCGCGGACCTGATCGATCACCGATCCGAGCAGCATCTGATCGCGCAGCTGACGGTCACCGGGCCCGGCCGGCGGCAGCGACGAGAGCGCCGCCTGGATCAGGCTGATCAGCCCCTCGCTGCCCAGCCGCTCCGGGCCCTCCCCGACCCGGCCCTCGATCAGGCCGTCGGTATAGAGCAGCACGGACCAGCTGTCCCCCAGGGTCACGTCGCTGCACGGCCAGTCCTGCGCGGGGGTGACTCCGAGCGGAAGGCAGATCGGCGCCTTCAGCTCCCGCACCCCCCCGGGCGTGATCAGCAGCGGCTCGGGATGCCCGGCCAGGTGCAGCCGTCCGCTGGTCCGGCCGGGCGCCACTGACAGCATGCAGAGCGTGGTGAAGGTCCGGTCCTGCTGCCGCTCGTGACCGAGGACCTGCTGCACGGCGGACAGCACCTCGCCGACGGGCCGGCCGGCCAGCACCATGGTCCGCCAGGCGACCCGCAGGCACACCCCGAGCGCGGCCTCATCCGGCCCGCGCCCGCTGACGTCGCCGATCAGGGCGTGCACCCAGCCATCCGCGGCCTCGACGACGTCGTAGAAGTCCCCGCCGAGCAGCATCCGCTGGCCACCCGGCCAGTACCGGGTGGCGACCGTCAGGCGCGGGTCGGCCAGCAGCGGCGACGGCAGCAGCCCGCGCTCCAGCCGGGCATTCTCGTCGGCGTAGATCCGGGCCTCGTTGAGCTGCCGCTTGAGCTCCTCGGCCTGCTGGCGCTCGGCTGCGTACCGGATCACCCGGTGCAGCAGCGGTCCGTCGACCTGGCCCTTGACCAGGTAGTCCTGGGCGCCTGCCCGCACCGCTGCCGCGCCGAGATGCTCGTCGGCCAGGCCGGTGAGGACGACCACGGGCACCGCAACCGCGTGCTCCTGCAGCCAGCGCAGGCCGTTCAGGCCGTCAGAGTCGGGCAGGCCGAGATCCAGCAGGGCGCAGGTGACGCCGGCTAGCAGGGGCTTGGCCTCGCCCAGCGACCGTACCCGGCGCATCGTCACATCGGCGGACACATCGTGCAGCAGCTCCTCGACGAGGAGAGCATCACCGTCATCATCCTCGACGAGCAGCACCAGCATCCGGTCCGGCGGGCCGGCGGCACCGCCGCCCGGCCTCTCATCCTGAAGCTCCATCCGGAACCTGCTCGTCACTGTCGGGCCGGACTCGGCCGGCTGGCGGGAGCCGACATGATCGCGCCAGCATAGTGGCCGGCCGCGCGGCTCATGCGGACACTGCCGCTCTTCGCCCCCCGCCCGTCCCCCGGCCAGGGCCGCGGGACGATGTGGTCAGGACCACCACCGGAATGGCGCGAAGGTCCCCATCGGCCTTGATCCGCTCCAGCACCTGCCGTCCGTCGTATTCGGGCAGGTTCAGGTCCAGCAGGATCAGGTCAACCCGGGGAGCATCCGCGTGTGCGCCGCGGCGGTAGAGGAAATCCAGCGCCTCCTCCCCGTCGCGGGCCACGTGCAGCCGATTGCTGATCTTGTTGTCCTCGAAGGCCTCCCGGGTCATCAGCTCATCACCGGGGTCATCCTCGACGAGAAGGACCTCGATCGGCAGGGCTGGGGGTGTCATGCAGGCATTCCTCCGGATACGCGGCTGAGCCCATCATCGCTGGGCGCAGGCTGCCCCGCCGGATCGGCGGCAGGCAGGGTGAAGCAGACGCGGGTACCACCGGAATAGGCCGGGTCAATGCGGATGGTGCCGCCGTGGTGCTCGACGATCCGGCGGCAGAGCGCGAGGCCGATCCCGGTTCCCGGATAGGCTTCCCGGCCGTGCAGCCGCTGGAAGATCACGAACACCTTCTCCGAGAATTCCGGCGCGATCCCGATGCCGTTGTCGGCGACGCTGAGCTCCCAGCGGGCATCGGCCTGCCGGGCGGCTGTGACCTGCACCACCGGATCCCGGCCGGGGGCCCGGAACTTGATGGCGTTGCCGATGAGGTTCTGCCACAGCATGGTGAGCAGCGTGCGGTCGCCCGGCACCTCGGGGAGCCGCTCCGGCCGCTCGATGACGGCGCCAGAGTCCTCGATCACGCTGGCCAGTGCGGTGATCGCCATGTCGAGCGGCTGATCCAGCGGCACGATGGCGCGGGCCTCGCCGGCCCGGCCGACCCTGGAGAAGGTGAGCAGGTCGTTGATCAGCACCTGCAGCCGCCTGGCCCCGTCGACGGCGAAGTAGATGTACTGGCGGCCGCGATCATCGAGCACCTCGCCGTAGCGCTTCTCCAGCAGCTGGCAGAACGAGGCAACCTTGCGCAGCGGCTCCTGCAGGTCATGGGATGCCACGTAGGCGAACTGCTCCAGCTCGGCATTGGACCGCATCAGCTCGACGGCCTGGGCATCGAGGTCGGCAGCCTGGCGGATGGCCTTCTCCTCGGCGATCCGGGCGCCCGCCAGCGCTGCGGCCAGCTCGCTGCGCATGGCCTCGACGTCGGCGGCGACCGCCTGCAGGTCCGACGGCCCGGTCGGCTCGATGTGATGCTCGAAGTCGCCGGCCATGACGCGGCGAGCGCCCGCGCGCAGGTCGCTGAGCGGCCGGACGACCGCCTTCTGCAGCGCGACCGTCATCACCGCGGCCGCGAGCAGGAATATCACGAAGATGCCGGTGAACGTCCAGTCGATGACGGCACGGGAGCTGTTGAGGCCGGCGCGGTCGCGCCGCGCCGCGGCGGCGAGATGAGCGTTCTGCACGGCGAACAGCACCCGCAGATGATCGAAGGAGTGCTTGCTGGCCAGCAGCAGGCCCAGGTCCCTGCCGCTCAGCGGGCCCTTCTTGGCCAGGGCGATCAGCGGCGTGGCATAGGAAGCCTGCCAGCCGCTCGCCGCGCGCTGGAGATTCCGCAGGTCGGCGGCCAGCACCGGCTTGCGGCCGATCAGCCCCTGCAGCCGGGACGCGGCGCTGGCCTGGGTGGCCAGGCCCGCCGTGTACGGCTGCAGGAACGAGGGGTCGCCGGTGATCCCGTACCCGCGCACGCCCGTCTCCTGGTCGACCAGCGCGCCCTGCAGCCGGTACGCCTGGGCCTCGGCCGGCAGGATCCCGCCCTCCAGCTCACCAGATACCGTTCGCCCCATGGCCAGCAGGTAGGCGATGACGATGCCCGCGGCAATGACCAGGACGGCGATAACCACGAAAACCAGGCGGAACCAGCCCTGCACCGTGAGGGCCGGCAGGCCGGAGCGCTGCATGCGGGAGCGGGCAGCAGGAGTCATCGGATTTCTCTCCAGGCGCGCGGCAGTGGGTCCCCGTCAGCGCCGGCGGCATCGCGCCGGTCCTCAGCCATGGTGGTAATCAGCCACATGGTAGCCGTGTGGTCACACTGCCAGGGCCGGTCAGCGGCACCAGGCAGGCACCGGGCCGGCCGCCGGCCCGGCTGGGGCCAGGTCGGCAGCGGGCCCGGGCGGCGGGGGCGGGGGGCGGGGGGCGGGGAGGTGGTCGTTTCGGAAGGGACGTCGGGCCGGTTCCCCCGCCCCGTCAGCTCGCGAGCCGGCGGGGCGGGGAATTCCTGGCCGCCTACCAGCGGTACCAGCGTCCGCGTCCGGTGCCTGAGCCGCTGCGGAACAGGAAGCCGAGCAGCCACAGGATCAGCAGGATGACGGCGACAATCCACAGGATGTGGAGCGCGAAGCCCGCCCCGAAGAAGATCAGCACGAGCAGCAGTGCGAGCAGGAGAAGAGCCACCGATGTTCCTTTCGTGAAGTGCAGTGGCCCTCAGGTTCCCGTGCTGCGCAGATTAAACGGCGGGAATGGGCGCCAGTCAGCCGGACGGCGCGCGCCCGGCCTCCCAGCAGGACCGCGCTCGCATTCCGCCAGCCCGGCAGCGCCCGTGACCAGCAGCAAATGGCCCGGGACTGGCTTTCCGTCAGCTTCCGTCAGCTTTCCGAGCGGATGTCGGTGTCGTCATCCTCCACCACATGCATCGCGGCTTCCTCCGCGGTCGCTGCGCCACCGTCGATGCCGACGTCACTGGCCACCAGGTCAGGATCCTGCCGCCCGTGGGCGCCCTCGTCCTCAGCCAGCAGCCGGCCGGAGCGGGGATCGGGGCCATCGTCGAGCAGCAGCCCGTCCACGTCCTCGTCCCCCGCCTCGTCGTCCGTCTCGCCATCCTCCGGCAGGCCATCGTCATACTCAGGGACCACGTCCGGCTCCTCTTCGGCGAGCAGCTGGTCGAGGGACTCGCCTGCCTGCTCCTCCTCCGCCGTCGTGCCGAACTTCCCGGCCGCTGACCAGCGTTCCGGCGGCACGAGCCCGCGGTCGAGCGGGTCGTCGCCGGGCGGTCCGTCCAGGGTGTCGGACGAATCGAGCTCCTCGTAGTCGGTCAGGTTCTGCGTCTCATGCGTCTCGTCGCCGGGCATGTCGTTTCCTCCCCTGCTCATCGCCTCGATCGCCGGACCGGGAACAGCTACCCCTGCACCGGGAACGGGCAGCTTAAACCGCCGACACCGGCGGGCTGTCCGCCGGTATCTCCGCCGAGTCGGCCAGGCGCAGCTTGCGCCGGGCGCGCTCGTAGAACGTCGTGCGCCCGAGGCGGACGACCCGCGCCGCCCCCGGCCGCGGCCGCAGCTCGATCCGGTCCCCCGCGCAGACCTGGGCCGAGACCTGGCCGTCCACCTCGACGGCGAGCAGGCCGCTGCCGGGCAGGATCTCCAGCACCAGGCTGTCGCGGATGGACAGCACCAGCCCCCGGTTGTAGGCAGAGTGCGGCGCCGCCGGGGTGACCAGCAGGGCCTCCACGCCAGGGCTGACGATCGGGCCGCCGGCCGAGAAGCTGTAGGCCGTCGAGCCGGTCGGGGTGGCGACGACCACGGCGTCGGCGGCGTAGCTCACGAACGGCTGCCCGGCGACCCGCAGCGCGATCGCGGCACTCGGGTGCCCGGGGAAGCGGACGACGGCGACATCGTTGAAGGCGGTGACCAGCTGATCGCCGATCACGGCATCGACGGCGAGCCGCGGCTCGATCGTGAACTCCCGATCGTCGATGGCCGACAGCGCGTCCGGCAGGTCGATGACGTCTACCTCGGCCAGGAAGCCCAGCTTGCCCAGGTTCACGCCGAGCACGGGGGCCCGCTGCCGGTCGGCCAGCCGCATCGCGCGCAGCATCGTGCCGTCGCCGCCCAGGCTGACCACCAGGTCAGAGCGCTGGCCGAGTTCCTCGGCGGTGACGGCAACCGCGGCGCAGTGCAGCCGGCGGATCTCGTCCTCGATGCCGAAGACCCGGGCCTGGTTACGCGCGGCCCAGCCCAGCACCGCGTTCACCGCGGGCTCGGAATCACGCTTCGGGTGCAGCACCAGGCCGACCGAATGCATCTCAGCGCCGTCCCGTCGCCGCCGGCCGCCGCCGGGCACGTTCCCGCCACATATGCCCAAGCTACCTGGCCGGCCCCCGTAGCTATCGATCCGCGCCCGGCACGGGCAGCGCCACCGTCACGGCAGCAGCCACCGCGGAGGCGGGTGCCTCGACGGCGGGTTCCCCGACGGCGGGTGCATCGACGCCGGGACGAGCCATCCTGGCCGTCAGCAGGCTCGCGGCCACGGCTCCGGCGCCGGCGAAGAAGGCGATGATCAGCACCACCCCGTGTCGATACGTCGCTATCGGGTCGGACCGGTCCAGGTGCGCGAGGATGGCGACCAGGCCGGCCACGCCGAGCACCGTGCCGACCTGACGGGCCATGTTCAGGATGCCGCTGCCGGTACCGAACCGGTCCGGCGGCAGAGACGCGCTGCCGGCCGCGAGCAGCGAGGGGATCGTCAGGCCCACGCCGGCCCCGCCCAGCAGCTGCGCAGGCAGCAGGTGCGTCAGGTAGGCCGGATGCGCCTGCATCCGGCTCAGCCACAGCGCCATGGCAGCCGTGTTGACCACGCATCCGATCGCCGCCACCCGGCCAGCCCCGCCGAGCCGGGTGGCCAGCCGCGGCGCCACCAGCCGGGCGAACGGCAGCACCATGAGCGGCCCGGGCCCGATGGCCAGGCCCGCCCGGACGGCCGAGTAGTGCCATTCCCCGGTGAGGAACTCCACCGAGTTCAGAACAAAGGCTCCGAATCCGGCGTAATACAGGATGGAGGCGGCGAACGTCCCGCTGAAGGTGCGGGACCGGAGCAGCCCGAGCTCGATGACGGGCGAGTGGTGCCGCCTCGACCGCGCCACCATCACCGCGCCGCACGCCAGCGAGGCGACCAGCAGGCCGCCGAAGTCAGCCGATGCCCACCCCCAGGCCGGCGCCTTGACCAGGGCCAGGGCGAGCAGCCCGACCGCGGCCGCGAGCAGGGCGGCGCCGATCAGGTCGGGCCGCCCGCGGGCGCTGGAATCCTTGCTCTCCGGCACCACCCTGGCCGCCAGCAGGACAGCGGCCAGGCCGACCGGCAGGTTGATCCAGAACACCCATCGCCAGCTGATCTGCACCAGGCTGCCGCCGATGACCGGGCCGAGCGCGGCACCCAGCGCTCCCAGCGCCGACCAGGTGCCGATGGCCCGGGCCCGGCCAGCCGCCGGGACAGACGCCAGCAAAAGCGACAGGGAGGCCGGCACCATGAGACCGGCCCCGGCGGCCTGGATGACCCGGGCGGCGATCAGCGCCGCCACGCCCGGGGCCACGCCGCACAGCAGCGAGCCGAGGCTGAAGGCAGCCAGCCCGGCCATGAACAGCCGCCGCCGGCCGACCCGGTCCGCCCACCGCCCGGCCGGGACCAGCACCGCGGCGAAGACGATCGTGTACCCGTTGAGCACCCAGGACAGGTCACCCAGGCTGGTGCCCGCGTACTGCCTGCCGATGTAGGGGAACGCCAGGTTGACGATGAACAGGTCGAGGCTGGACATGAAGACGGCCAGGGACAGCACCCCGACGATAGCCGCCAGCCTGCGGGCACTGGGAGGTTCGGGAGGGACGGGAACAGCAGGCGGGCCGGCCATCGTCAGCGGGACGGAACTCATGCGCGGCATCCTCCGGATCAGCCTCGGACCAGTTAGTCCGAAATCTGGATTAACCATACACGGCCGGGGCCTTCTGCGTCCAGAAATCAGACTCACCAGGTATGCTGATGCCGTGACCGCCGCACCAGCGCAGCCGCGGACCTGCTCCATCGCCCGCACTCTCGAGATCGTCGGAGAGAAGTGGGCGCTGCTCGCCGTGCGCGAGGTGTTCCTCGGCGACCGGCGCTTCGACGAGATGGTCAAGCGGACCGGCGCGCCGCGCGACACCCTGGCCGCCCGGCTCCGCACCCTGGTCAGCGCGGGGGTCCTGGAGCGGCGGCAGTACTCCGAGCATCCGGCCCGGTTCGAGTACTTCCTGACCGAGGCGGGGCTGGATCTCTACCCGATCATCACGACGCTGCGCTGCTGGGGAGATAAGTACCTCGCGGGCGAGGACGGGCCGCCGCTGGTCGTCGAGCACAAGTGCGGTCACGAGCTCGCCCCCCGGCTCGTGTGCGAGGCCTGCGGCGAGCCCGTCAGCCCCCGGGACACCAGGCCGGTGCGGCCGGGCCGCTGAGGTCGGCCCGGCCGCCTGAGCACAGAGCCCGTGCATGCGGCAGCGCGGCCGCCGGATTCCGGCCGCCGCGCTGCCTTGCCTGCTGCTGCCCTTGCCTGCCGCGGTTGCAGTGGGCGGACCGGCCTACGACGCCTCAGCCTCGGCCATGGGGTCCTGATGCACGGCGTGCCTGGCGGGGGCGTGCCGGGCGGCCGCATGATCACCGCCCGGATGCCTGGCCGAGGCGTGCCGCGGGGCCGCCTGCTGCGGGTGCCTGCCGTTCGAGGCGGCGACCACGGCGGTCCCGGCCGCGTCGCTGATGGCGGGCTCCCGGTCGTCCGCCGGCCCGGCCTCCTGCACCGCCGACACACCGTGCAGATCGTGCAGATCGTGCACGTACCGTCCGCCGCGCAGCAACGATGCCACCGCCGCGATCAGGCAGGCCGCGATCGCGAAGTCGAACGCGATGGACAGGCCGTGCTCGAACGGCGCTGAGATCAGCGACGGGAAGAAGGTGTGACCGGTCAGGTAAGCGGCATGGCTGGCCGGCAGCTTGCTGAGCGAGCTGCCCAGCAGGGTCTGCACGGGGTTGTAGCCGAGCAGCGCCGCGAACATGATCGACACCGGCGGCAGCGCGGCGACCTTCGCCGCGGCCGCGTGCGGGATGCCCTGCGAAACCAGGCCGTGCGTGAGGGTGGCCGGCAGCGATGAGGCCAGGCCCAGGATGATCAGCGTGAAGAAGATGCCGATGGACAGCACCATGGCCGAGTTCTGGAACGTCGCGCTCATGCCCGCGCCGACGCCGCGGCGCTCCGGCGGGAGGCTGTTCATGATCCCGGCCCGGTTCGGCGAGGCGAACAGGCCCATGCCGATGCCGTTCAGCAGGATGATGACCGCGAACTGCCAGTAGGCGAAATTCACCGGCAGCAGTTCCAGCAGCACGAACGAGGCCGCGGCCACCACCATGCCGCCGGTCGCGAACGGCCGGGCGCCGAACCGGTCGGACAGCCAGCCCGACACCGGCCGCGCTGACCGCGCCCGCCGAGAGCTTCCGGACGGCCGAGTCCGCGGGCTTCGGCGAGGCCCTGCGGGGCGTCTCCTTCACGCCCGGCACCGAGGGCGCCGGGCGCTAAGCGGCAGCGGCCGGATGCCGGTCCCGGCCGGATGCCAGCCGGGACCGGCATCCGCCTAGCCCGTCCCGGCGCGCTCTCGCCGCGCGCTCCGCCTGGCGCCGGGCGAGCGCCGGGTGAGCAGCAGGATCCTGCGCTCGGCAATCTGGTGAGTGTGGTAGCTGAGCCACAGTCACACCGCGGCCAGCGGCAGCTCGATGAAGGCGCAGAACAGGATGGACTTGATCCGCTGGGCGCCCGGCGTGGTCATCACGTCGAACCAGGCGTCCACCACCAGCAGGGTGGCGGTAGCGGCGGACGCGGTGGACAGGTACCGGGACCGGCGCAGCGCGAAATACGCCGTCACGGCGGTCCATCTCATGACCAAGAAGGGGTAATGCCATGGTATTGCCCGCTATGCCCGAGGCGAACGGCGGGTAGCCCGCGGTGACGGCCGGCGATCCGGTGCCCCCTGCCGCCAGGCGGCGAGGCTGCTCGCGAGTGCCGGGGGCGATGCCGGGTACGGCGGGCCGCTAGGGTGCTCAGATGCGCGCCGCGGTGGTCGCCAATCCGACCAAGCACGATCAGCCCGAGAAGCTCCGCGGCGCGATCCGCGCCGCCATGTCCGAGCATGGCTGGAGCGAGCCGCTCTGGCTTGAGACGACCATCGAGGACCCCGGTGAGGGACAGGCCAGGGAGGCCGTCCAGGCCGGCGTCGACCTGGTCCTGGCCTGCGGCGGCGACGGCACCGTCACCGCCTGCGCGGCCGGAGTGGCGGCCAGTGGCGTACCGCTCGCCGTGCTGCCGGCCGGCACGGACAACCTGCTGGCGCGCAACCTGGGCCTTCCCCTGGATCTCAGCGATGCGCTGTCCATCGCGCTCACCGGCACCGACCGGAAGCTGGACATGGGCGTCGCGAACGACCGGCCGTTCATCGTCATGGCGGGCATCCCGACGCGGAGCCAGACGACGGAGTCCTGGACGTCGTGGTGCTCAGCGCGCATGACTGGCTCGGCTGGCTCCAGGTCGCCGCCGATGTGCTGCGGCGGCATGACAGCAGCCGGGTAACCCGCACGGCTTTTCGCGAGCTGCGCATCGATCTGGACCGGGAGCAGCCCTGGCAGCTGGACGGCGAGGTGATGGACCGGGCACGCGGCCTGGCCGCGACCATCCGGCCGGGATCGCTGCTGCGCGTCCCGGCCGCGAGTACCGCCGGCGACGGCCGGTAGCTGCGGCGCCGGCTAGCGGGCCGACGCGATGCCGCCCACGACGACCCCCGCCAGCCGGCCCGCCAGGCCAGCCGGGATGGTCACCGGCGCGCCGGGCGGGCTGAACAGCACCCGCGGCAGGACCTGGCCATGCATCGCGCCGACGATGAGCGTCGCGGCGGCGTCCACGTCCGCGGCCGCGTCGAGCCGCCCTAGCCGCTGCTCGGCACGGAGGTAAGCGGTGAGAATGTCGGGCAGCCCGCGGGGTCCGGCTCCGGGGCCCTCGGGCCGCTCGCCGCCTGCCGCTGGCCGCTCGCCCGCCGCGCCGGATGCGTCAGCAGCGGCGGCGGGCCCGCCGAAGGCGGCATCGCCGCCGACCATCGCATGGAATCGGAGCAGGACCCTGGGCTGCGACAGCAGTCCGGCGAAGGCCGGCAGGACCCGCAGCAGCACGGCGATCCCGCCGTCGATGAACAGCTGCAGGTTCTGCTGGACGGTGCCCGTGCCGGCCGGCGGCAGCCGCGGGGCACTGGTCATGACCGTGCCGACATGCGCGAGCAGCGCGTGCGCCAGCAGGTCTTCCTTGTCCTCGAAGTAGTTGTAGAGCACCCCGTCCGCCACCCGGGCTTCCCCGGCGATGTCGCGGACGGACAGCCCGGCGCTGCCGCGCTGGTCGATGAGCCGCGCCGCCGTCGTGATCAGGTGGTCGCGCAGGCTCGGCCGGGTCGAGGCCGTTGGCCGGCTCGTCCAGGAGCAGGACATCCGGATCCCCCAGCAGGGCAGCGGCCAGCCCGAGGCGCTGGCGCGTGCCGAGCGAGAACCCGCGCACCCGCCGGCCCGCGGAGCCAGCCAGTCCAGCCTGGCGAGAACCTCCTCCACCCGGCTATCGGGCAAGCCGCTCGCCGTGGTGATGACCCGCAGCTGATCGCGGGCCCGGCGGCCCGGGTGAAAGCCGGATGATTCCAGCAGCGCGCCGACGGTCCGACGGGGATCAGGCAGCCTGGCGTACGGCACGCCTGCGATCAGCGCCTCGCCCGCGCTCGGCCGGACCAGCGGCAGGCCCGCTACTACTGCCGGGCGAAGACGGCGTGGAGGGTGATCATGTTGTGCATGGACACCATGCCCAGCTGGTTCCAGCGCAGGCCGAACTCGGACCGGTCCACCTCCACGGCGGCGTCCAGCGCCACCTCGCCGTCACCGGCCAGGGTCACCGTCGCGGGGAAGGAGATCGGACGGGCCTGATCGCGGACGGTGAGCTGGCCAGAGACGGTCATGCCGCCCCCGGTGATGGCCAGCTTCTCCAGGCTGAACGTGATCGACGGGTATTTCTCGCTCAGGAAGAAGTCGGCGGATCGCAGGTGCTGGTCGCGCTTGGCGTTCCTGGTGTCGACGGAGCCAGAGGCGATCACGATGCTGCCCGTTACCTCGCCGGCCGGCGAGACCGTGCCGCTGCCCTGGACGTCACGGAACACGCCCTTGACCGTGACCAGGCCCCACACGCTCTTGCTCCGCAGCGTGGCGGTGGACCGGGCCGGGTCAAGTGCCCACGTCCCGGCCAGCGAGCCGTTCGCCAGCTGGTCCCGCAGTGCTGCCATAACTTGCGATGATGCGGTCATGACCGATGCTCCCTGAGAGGTTTAGTTCGTACATCAAAATAGTTTGGCTGACCCAACAATATATACTTCCGGCAGTGAGGTCAAAGGACGATGCGGTGACCGAGGAAATGGAAACGGGGCCCGGTGAGACCGGGCACTCAGCCATGTGCCTGCGCCTGATGCGCGTGTTCCCGCGGGTCGTCCGCGGGATGCGGCGCTATCAGGATGCGACCACACCGCAGGCGCAGACCGCCCTCGGCCCCCGGCACATTGCCGCGCTGGAGCAGCTGCGCGACGGCCCGCTCAGCGTCGGGACGCTCGCAGCCCGGCTCGGCCTGACGCTGTCCACCGTCAGCGGCGTGCTGGCCGACCTGGACCAGGCGGGCTTCGCCGAGCGCTCGGCAGACCCGGCGGACAGGCGCCGCACGATCGTGCGGATCACCCCGGCCGCCCGGCCCGTGGTCGAGGAATGGCTCGACGGCGCTGCGGCGCCGGTGGCCCGGGTGCTTGACCGGCTCGGCTGCGACGAGCGCGCGGCCTTCCTCAAGGCGATGGACATGCTGGAAGAAGAGTTCCGCGCCGGGGACGGCGGCCCGGCCGGACCACCCGCTGCTCCCGCCCCGCGCTGAGGTGCGGCCCGCCGGACCGGGCCAGGAGCTGGCCGTTCCCGCCGCGCGGCCGCCGTCGGCGGCCCGCAGCGGCTGGCGAGCCTGGCGGCTGACCTGGAGTCACCCGGCCGTCCTCAGCTGCCTGGTGACGGCGGCTGGCGCCGCCCTCTGGGTGACCGTGGTCCCCAGGGTCGGGACCGACCTGTCAGCGGCCATTGCCCGGGCTGGCTGGGCCGGCCGCTATCCGGACTCGGCGTACATCTTCAGCTGGTACGGCGGCATCCACCCGGCTGGCTACTCGCTGCTGGCTCCGTACCTGCTCGCCATCGCCGGAACCCGGCTGGCCATGGCGGTCGCGGCGGTGATCTCCGCGGGCCTGCTGGCCCTGCTGCTGGTCCGGCACCGGGTCCCCCGGCCGCTGGCCGGATCGATGTGGGGAGCCGTCGCGCTGTGCACCGAGCTGACCGCCGGGCGGGCAGCCTTCACCCTGGCCATAGCCGCGGCCCTGGGCTGCGTGGTCATGGCGGACGCGGGCCGGGCGGCGGGCTGGCCCCGGCTGCTCAGCGCGGCCGGCCTGGCCCTGCTGACCGGCTTGCTCAGCCCCGTTGCCGCCCTCTTCCTCGGGATCGTCGCCGTCGCGTTCGCGCTGACCGGGCGCTGGGCCCGGGGCCTGGTCATCGGCGTGGCCGCAGCCCTGCCGCTGGGCGCCATGGCGCTGTTCTCCGACGGCGGCGTCCAGCCGGTGACCGCGGCGAGCTGCGTGCCGCCGCTGCTCGCCGTCGCGGGAGCGCTGGTGCTGATTCCGCGCCGATGGCGGATGGTGCGGATCGGCGCGATCGTTTACGGGCTCGGCATCCTCGCTGCCTGCCTCGTGCCGACGCCCGTCGGCTCCAACGTCGAGCGGCTGGGCGAGCTGGTGGCGGGCCCGTTGCTGGCCGGCCTGGGCAGCTCGCGGCACCGGTGGCTGCTGGCCGGTGCGCTGGTCGCCGTCGCCGGGTGGCAGGTGGCCCAGCCGTCCGCCGACCTGGCCCAGGGCAGCGCGCCACCCTATTCGCCGCAGACGGCAGGCCTGGTGCACGAGCTCCGCGTCCTGCGGGCCGACACGGCGCGGGTGGAAGCGGTGCCCCAGTACGGTCACTGGGAATCGCAACAGCTGGCATCGGTGGTGCCGCTGGCACGCGGCTGGGAGCGCCAGGTCGACATCGAGCGCAACCCGCTCTTCTATCACGGCACGCTCACCCCGTCGGCGTATCACGCATGGCTGCGCTATAACGCGGTGCGCTATGTCGCCATCTCCGCCGCCCCGCCGGACTTCGCCGCCGTCGCGGAGACCGACCTCGTCCGCGCGGGCCAGCCCTGGCTCGTGCCGGTCTGGCATGACGCCTACTGGCAGCTGTACCGGGTGACGGGCACGCTGCCGCTGGCCAGCCCGCCGGCCACCGTCACCGGCAGCACGCCGGCGCTGATCACGCTGCGGATGAGCCGGGCCGGCCAGGCGATCGTGCGGGTGCGCTGGTCGCCGCTGCTACGCGCCAGCGGCACCGCGGTCGTCCGGCAGCACGGCGCCTGGACCAGCCTGACGGTGCGCCGCCGCGGCAGCTACACCCTGTCAGCGCCGTACTGACGCCCGCCACCGTTACCGTACTGACGGCTTTACCGTACTGACGGCTTTGCCGTACTGACGGCTTTGCCGTACTGACGGCTTGCCTTACCGACGCCCGCCGCCCGGGCAGGGCTGAGGACTGCCGGATGCCCGCGCCGTCCCCTCTTGCGCCGAGCCGAGCACAGCCCCGCCGAGCACAGCCCCGCCGAGCACGGCCGGCTGAGCGCCGGCCGGCCGCTGGCCGGGGCCAGCGGGGAAGCTGGCGGCCGGGAAAAGCGTTGGGCAGCAGGGGCGTTCCTGACCATGCTGGTCGTGTCCCCCGAATGCCGCCCGTGGAGATTACTGCCGTGCCACCCCTGCTCGCCGAGCTGCGAGCACGCCTGCCTGAGCTGACGCTGGCTGACCAGCGCCGGCTGAGCCTGCGTGCCGAGAGGGCGGCCGCGCAGCGTGACGCCGGGGCGCGCGAAAAGGCCATCGGCCGCATTCACGCGGAGCTGGAAGCGGCGGCGGCGCGGATGGAAGCGCGCAGGCGGTCGGTCCCGGTGGTGTCCTTTCCCCCTGAGCTGCCGGTCAGCCAGCGCAAGGACGAGATCGCCGCGGCCATCCGCGATCATCAGGTCGTGATCATCGCGGGCGAGACGGGATCCGGCAAGACCACCCAGCTGCCGAAGATCTGCCTGGAGCTCGGCCGCGGCGTGGCCGGCCAGATCGGGCATACGCAGCCCAGGCGGATCGCCGCCCGAAGCGTCGCAGAGCGGATCGCCGCGGAACTCGGCACCGAGCTGGGCGCGGCAGTCGGCTACAAGGTCCGGTTCGCCGACACCTCGAGCGACAACACGCTCATCAAGGTGATGACCGACGGGATCCTGCTGACCGAGCTGCATCGGGACCGGCAGCTGCTGCGCTACGACACGCTGATCATCGACGAGGCACACGAGCGCAGCCTGAACATCGACTTCATCCTCGGCTACCTGAAGCAGCTCGTGCCCAGCCGCCCGGACCTGAAAGTCATCATCACCTCCGCCACCATCGACCCGGCCCGCTTCAGTGATCATTTTGCCGGAGGCGAATCAGCCAAGCACAGTGCCAGAGGCGAATCAGCCAAGCACAGTGCCGGAGGCGAATCAGGCCAGCACAGTGCCGGAGGCGAATCAGGCCAGTACGCCGCCGGGGCGCCGGTGATCGAGGTGTCGGGGCGCACCTACCCGGTGGAGGTGCGCTACCGGCCGCTGGCCGGCGAGGCCGACCCGGGGGACGAGGCAACACGGGCCGACGAGCCGCGCGACCAGGTCCAGGCCATCGGCGACGCGGTGGCCGAGCTACGCGCCGAAGGCCCCGGCGACGTGCTCGTCTTCCTCAGCGGCGAGCGCGAGATCAGGGACACCGCCGACGCGCTGGCGGACCGGGAGGACCTCGGCGGCCTGGAGGTGCTGCCGCTGTATGGCCGGCTGTCCGCGGCCGAGCAGCATCGAGTGTTCCAGCCCCACGACGGTCGCCGTGTCGTGCTGGCCACCAACGTCGCCGAGACCTCGCTGACGGTTCCCGGCATCAAGTACGTGGTCGATCCGGGAACGGCCCGGATCTCCCGGTACAGCCAGCGGACGAAGGTGCAGCGGCTGCCGATCGAGCCGATCTCGCAGGCGTCGGCGAACCAGCGCAAGGGCCGCTGCGGCCGCACGTCCGACGGCGTGTGCGTCCGGCTGTACAGCGAGGCTGACTTCGCCTCGCGGCCGGAGTTCACCGACCCGGAGATCCTGCGCACCAGCCTGGCCTCGGTCATCCTGCGGATGGCCGCGCTGGATCTGGGCGCGGTGGCCGACTTCCCGTTCGTCGACCCGCCGGAGTCACGGCACATCGCGGACGGCATCCGGCTGCTGGAGGAGCTCAGCGCGGTCGCCGCGGCCGGCGGCGCGCTCCGGCTGACCGGCACCGGCCGCAAGCTGGCCCGGATCCCGGCCGACCCGCGGCTCGGCCGGATGATCCTGGAGGCCGGGCAGAACGGCTGCGCCCGCGAGGTGCTGATCATCACCGCGGCCCTGTCGATCCAGGACCCCAGGGAGCGGCCGGCGGACGCGCGGGACGCGGCCGATGCCCTGCACGCGCGCTTCGCCGAGCCCGGCTCGGACTTCCTCACCTTCCTGACCCTGTGGAACTACCTGCGCGGCCGGCAGCGCGAACTGTCCTCATCCGCCTTCCGCCGGCTGTGCCGCCGTGAGTTCCTGCACTACCTGCGGGTGCGGGAGTGGCAGGACGTCTACGGCCAGCTCCGGCAGGCGGCCGCCGAGCTGGACATCACCGTCGGCCACGAGCCCCGCGGCCACGACCCCCGCGGCCACGAGCCCCGCGGCCGCGAACCGGGCAGCAGCGACCAGGGCAGCAGCGACGCCGCGGACCTCAAGCCCGCATCGGAGCCGCGATTCCCGGCCGAGCTCGCGAACCGGGTGCACATCTCGCTGCTGGCCGGGCTGCTGTCGCACGTCGGCATGCAGGAGACCGCCTCGAAGACCCGCGGGAAGCGGCGTCCGCTGACGGAGTTCCAGGGGGCACGGGGAGCCCGTTTCGCGATCTTCCCGGATTCGGCGCTGGCCAGGAAGCCGCCGCCGTGGGTGGTCGCCGCCGAGCTGGTCGAGACGTCCCGGCTGTGGGCCAGGACCGTCGCGCGGATCGAGCCCGAGTGGGCCGAGCAGCTGGCCGGGCACCTGGTCCGGCGCACGTACAGCGAGCCGCACTGGGACGCCCGGCGGGGCGCGGCGATGGCGGCCGAGAAGGTGACCCTCTACGGGCTGCCGATCGTGGCCAACCGGCAGGTCAGCTATGGCCGCATCGACCCGGCGGCGGCGCGCGAGCTGTTCATCTCCCGCGCCCTGGTGGAGGGTGACTGGCGGACCCATCACCGGTTCTTCCAGCGCAACCAGAGCCTGCTGGCCGAGGCCGGGGACCTGGAGCGCCGGGCCCGCAGGCGCGGCATCGTCGCCGACGACGGCGCGCGGTTCGACTTCTACGACCAGCGGATCCCGGCGAGCGTGACCTCGGCCCGCCATTTCGACGCCTGGTGGAAGAAGGCCAGGTCAGCCGACCCGGAGCTGCTCACGCTCTCCCCCGCAGACCTGGCCGGGCCCGAGGCCGCGCAGGTCCGCCCGGCTGATTACCCGAGCCGCCTGGGCGAGCTTCCGCTGTCGTATGAGTTCGCTCCCGGCGAGCCGGATGACGGCGTGACCGCGGACATCCCGCTGGCGATGCTCGGCCAGGTGGACGCCGATGCGCTCAGCTGGCAGGTGCCCGGCCTGCGCGAGGAGCTGGTGACCGAGCTGATCCGGTCGCTGCCCAAGCAGCTGCGCCGCGCCTTCGTGCCGGCGCCGGAGACGGCCCGCGCCGTGACCGCGCGGCTGGGGCCGCCCCGCGGTGACCTGCTGGACGCGCTGGCGGCGGAACTGGCCCGGATCAGCGGGCTGCGGATCCCGCGCTCGGCCTGGGATCTGTCCCGGCTGCCCGCGCACCTGCGGATCGGCTTCCGGGTGACCGACTCCGGCCGCGTGCTCGCCGCCGGCAAGGACCTGGCGGCGCTGCGGGAGCAGCTGCGGCCGCGCCTGCAGGCGGCGCTCGCCGAGGCAGGCAGGGACATTACCCGAAACGGGATCACGCACTGGGATCTCGGCACGCTGCCCCGGGAGTTCAGCCACGGGCAGATCCTGGCCTACCCGGCGCTGGCCGACGCCGGGGACTCGGCCGACGTCCGGCTGTTCGATACCCGCGAGCAGGCTGATGCGGCCATGCTGGCCGGAACCCGCCGCCTGCTGCTGCTGCAGGTGCCGTCTGACGTGCGGTCGGTGGCGAGCCGGCTGCCCGTCACCGCGAAACTCGCGATGAGCAGGCACCCGTACGCCAGCGCCGCCGCGCTGCTCGACGACTGCGCCGCCTGCGCGGCCGATCAGGTGATCGCCCGCGCGGGCGGCCCGGCCCGGGATGCCGAGGGCTTCGCGAAGCTGCTGGCCGCGGCCCGGTCGGAGCTGGCGGCCACCGCAGCCGGCGTGGTCTCGGCGGTCGCGCGCGTCCTGGCCCGGGCGCACGAGGCCGAGATCGGCCTGGCCGGCGCGTCCGGGCCAGCCGTCAGCGACATGCGCGCGCAGCTGGCCGCGCTGATCTATCCCGGCTTCATCTCGGCGACCGGCGCGGGCCGCCTGCCCGACCTGGTGCGGTACCTGCAGGGCATCAGCCGGCGGCTGGAGAAGCTGCCGGAGGACCCGCGCCGCGACGCCGACCGGATGGCGGCCGTGCACCGGGTGACGGACGCCTGCCAGCAGGTCATGGCCGGGCTGCCGCAGCCGCGGCGCTGCGGCGCCGATGCCCGCGCGGTGCGGTGGATGATCGAGGAATTGCGGGTCAGCCTCTTCGCCCAGGCCCTGGGCACCTCCGGTCCCGTCTCTGAGCAGCGGATCCTGCGCGCGCTTGACCGCCTCGCCGCGAGCTGACCTGTCGCTGAAAAGCCGCTCCGTGTTTACCGCCGGGCTGCGGATGAACGCGCTCAACCCGGTGCGCACGGTCGTGAGCAGCAGGGCTGCCGCGCTCTGGCAGGCCAGCACAAGCCCGAGCTGGCCGGCCGAGCCCGTGACCCGCAAGACCGCGAAGCTGAGCGTCACCGGCAGGAACCCGTCAGCCGAGCCCGACGCGGCCAGCACGCAGCGAATGCGGCGATCAGCCAGCAGGCTGCGATCGGCTGGAAGGCTGCGATCAGCCAGCGGACTGCGCCGCGGCGCTCCGGAGACCTTGCTAATGGCAGAGCCAGCGCCCTCAGCGGTGGGATCCTGGCCTGAGCTATCTCTCCCGCACGCAGAGCATCATGTACCAGGCCCCCGTCCGGGGCAACTACACGCAGGACCGGAACCCGCCGACGTCCAGCGAGGTGCGGCGGCTGGCCGCCCGGCCTTAGGCGGGGTGGGCGGGGGGTCCGTGGTCGTGCAGGGTGGTGTGGTCGTCGGGGCTGGTGGCGGTGAGGGTGCCGTCGGGGTGCAGGGTGATGCCCCAGCCCCACCGGTGCACGGCAATGAGATGGTGAAATGAGCACATCAGGATCAGGTTGGCCAGGCTCGTCGGCCCGGCCTCGGATCGGGGGATGATGTGGTGCGGCTGGCAGGCGGCGGGGGGCTGGTCGCAGCCGGGGAAGCGGCAGCGGCGGTCGCGGGCGGTGACGGCCCGGCGCAGGTGCACCGGGATGGTGTCGGTGACGGCGCCGATGTCCAGCGGCAGCGGCACCGAGGCGGCCAGCGGGCCGACCAGGCCGGTGCGCAGGTGCGCGGCCAGCCCGCCGGGTCCTGAGAGCAGGTCCGCGGCGTGCCGCACGATCAGGAGGCGGACCGCCCGGCCCAGCCGCTCCCGCCGCTCAGCAGCGCTCTCCTCCCGGCCGCCCGGGTCGTCGCGGGCGGGATCATCATGGCCGGGGTGATCGGGGGCAGGGTGATCGGGGGCGGGGTGATCGTGGCCGGGGTGGTCGTCGCGGTCGGGGGCGGGGCCGCGCAGCAGGGTGGCGGCGAGGGTGTCCAGGATGGCGGGGTCGAGGCGGCCGGTGACGACCGGGACGATGCCCGCGTCGCAGTCCGCGCCCGGCGGCGCCGGCGCGCCGCAGCCTTGTCCGGCTGTCCACCCGGCCTCCGCGGCCGGGGCGCCGTCCAGGCCGCGCAGCTGATCCAGGCCCATGTGCAGCATGATCTGCGTCGGCTGCCCGGCCCGCTCCGGCAGGCACCCGGAGGCGATCAGGCGCCGGCACGCCTCCTCCAGCGCATCATGATCACGCTGCCGGCGCGACCGGATATCCTCCGGGCCGGCCTTCTTCCCCAGCGCATCCAGCACCGCCTGCAGCGCGGCCGCGCACTGCGGCGTCAGGTCCCCCTCCAGCCGGCCGGCGCCGCCGAACGTCGTCGCCAGCCGCAGCGACCGGTCCCCGAACCCGTCATCCCCGCCATCGCCATCGGGGCCGGCGGTCCGGCGGCGCATCTCCTCCGCCAGCGCGGCCAGATCACCCAGCTCCGCCCCGCCCGCCGCCGCAGCCACCAGAATCGCATCCGCGTCGCCGCGGTGAGCCTCCGGCAGCCGGTCACTCCACTCGCAGACGTGCCGGGCCCACGACGCCGACAGATCCGCAGCAGCCAGCGCCTCAGCAACCGCCGGATGCGCGGCCAGCCGCCGCATCCAGCCCACCGCGCCCGCCGCCGCCCCGGCAGTCACCCGCGTCCGCCACTTCAGCCACGCGCGCGCCGACCCGTGTCCGTCGTCCTCGAATCCGCCCTGCGCGCTGAACGTGGCTAGCACGGCGGAGCGGGCCGCCACCGTCATCGCCTCCGCCTGCTCCAGCCCGCGCAGGCAATCCGCTTGCACCGCCCCCGGCAGCGAGCCCGCATCCGACCTGGCCAGCCAGGCCAGCCCGGCCTTCACCATCGCCATCGCATCCGCCGCCGACGACGGCACCTGCGTCAGGTCGGAACCGCACATCTGAGCCGCCTCCTTTCCGGCAGGCACTACCAGCGAGCAAGCAGCGAGCGGACACGCAGAGGGCGGACGCTGAGCGGCGGGAGCGATTCCGCCTGGCAGGGGGAGGGCATGCGGAGTACGGGGATCCGGGCTGAAAGCTGACGCTGAGGAGGCTTCGAGGAAACCGACTGGCCGTCTGATCCGGCCCAGTTCATGCACGCTGCCCGATGAGCTATTTCGAACTTATGTTCACCCTACACCAAGCCGCTGACAGCCACCCGCATAATGGCGGTTTGCTGACCGACTCGGCCACTGGCACCCGACCGGATCCAATCGACCTCCCAAGGGACGGACGAGGGCTCAGTCAATTCCCCAGCCGCGCCGCCACCGACAACGTCGACGACTGCTCCCTATTCGCCGCTCGCGGCTGACCCGTCAGCCGAGCCGTCGCCGGCTGGCCGGACCGATCGCGCCACCGCGGCGTGCCCCGGCGCCTGGCCCCATCCCGCCGAACCGGCGTGCCCATACCCCGGCATACTGCTGCTGTGATGCCGATGCCTGGGGACGCGAGAGCGTTCGAGCTCGGAACCGACGGGCCGTCGACGATCGTCGTCGGCGTCGACGGGTCGACGACCTCGCTGCGGGCCGGCTGGTACGCGGCCGGGCTGGCCCGCCGCCAGGGCGCCCGCATCGTCGCCGTCTACGTGGGCACCCTGGCCCCCGCGGCCATGTCCGCTACTGGCGCGGCCGAGCTGGCCACCGCGCGGCTGGACGATTTCCACACCCTCGCCGAGGAACTGCGCCAGCGCGCTCAGCTGGCAGCCCGCGAGCTGGGCATCTCGGTCTCCTTCATCGCCACCCGCGGCGACCCCTTCTCTGAGCTTCGCCGGATCGCCGACGAGGTCCGCGCCGATGCCATCGTCGTCGGGGCATCGAGCAAGGCCGGCCACCGGTTCGTCGGCTCGCTCGCCGTGCGGCTGGTCCGGGCCAGCAAGTGGCCCGTTACTGTAGTGCCGTAACGCCAGCGCAGGACGGTCCATGCAGGCTGGGCCCGCACCGGCCGGGAGAGGACATGAAGCTGCCGCGGTTGGCGATAGCCGACCCCGGCCTGTCCTCGCTCAGGATCGCTGCGCGCGCGGCCATCGTCATGCCCGCGGTGTTCGCGGTGGCCTCACAGCTGATCCGCCAGCCCCAGACTGAGGCCTTCGCTGCCTTCGGGGCCTTCGCCATGCTGGTCCTCACCGATTTCAGCGGCCCCCCGGTGAGCCGGTTCACCGCTTACCTGAGCCTGGCGCTGACCGGGGCGGTACTGGTCGTCGCGGGCACGCTGTGCTCGGCGAACCCCTGGCTGGCCGCCGCGGCCATGGCCGTGGCCGGGTTCGTGATCCTGTTCTCCGGGGTCATTAACGGATACTTCGCGGCCGGCGGCACGGCCGCGATCCTGGCCTTCGTGCTGTCGGTCGCGGTGCCGGTGCCGGCATCGGCCATCCCCTGGCGGCTGGCCGGATGGGGGCTGGCCGCGGCCGCCGCCCTCTGCGCGGTGATGCTGATGTGGCCGCCGCGGCAGACCGAGACCCTGCGGGCTGACGCGGCCCGCGCCGCCGCGGCACTGGCGGACCTGGCCGACGCCGCCTTCTCCGCGGACCAGCAGGCCATCGCCCGCCTTCGGGATGCCGCCCAGGGTGAGGTCAGCGGCCTGCGCCGCCGCCTGGATGCCACCTCGCACCGGCCGACCGGGCCGGCCGCCCAGGCTGCGGCCCTCGCCGCGCTGGTGGACGAGCTGGGCTGGCTGCTTGACTCCCTCCTGGCGGTGACCGGGCCGCCCGGCGCAGAACCCTGCCGGGCGGAGAACGGCCAGGCGATGGCCGCCGCGGCAGCGGTGCTGCGGGCCAGCGGGCGGCAGCTGACCGGGCTCGATGCGCAGCCTCAGCTCGGCCGGCTGGAGCAGGCGCAGGCGGCCACGGTGCGCGCGCTGGTGCAGCGGGCCTCCGTGCTGGCGGCCGCGCCGGATGACCAGGAACTGGAATCACAGCTGCAGCGCACGTTCCGGATCCGCGCCATCACCTTCACCACCGCGCAGATCGCCGGCTACGCGCGCACCGCCAGCGGCCTGGCGCCGCGCCCGCCCGTGTGGCAGGCGCTGCGCCAGTTCGCGGCCGAGCACCTCAGCGGCCGGTCCGTGTGGCTGCGCAACAGCATCAGGGGCGCGGCCGGGCTCGCCGTCGCGGTCTTCATCGCGCAGCGGACAGGGCTCCAGCACTCGTTCTGGGTCGTCCTCGGCACGCTGTCGGTGCTGCGGTCCAACGCCCTCGGCACCAGCAGGTCGGTGGTCAGTGCCCTGGCCGGGACGGCGGCCGGGATCGTTCTCGGCGCGGCGATCGTGCTGGTCCTGGGCGCCAGCGATCCGGTGCTGTGGGGCGTGCTGCCGGTGGCCGTGCTGGTCGCCGCCTACGCTCCGCGCGCCGTCTCGTTCGCGGCCGGCCAGGCTGCCTTCACGGTGGTGCTGGTCGTGCTGTTCAACATCATCCAGCCCACCGGCTGGAAGGTGGGTCTGATCCGGATCGAGGATGTCGCGATCGGCTTCGCGGTCAGTCTCGGAGTCGGGCTGGTGTTCTGGCCGCGCGGCGCTGCGGCCGTCCTGCGGCGGGATCTGGCCGAGGCCTACTCGCGCGGTGCCGCCTACGTCATGGTCGCGGCGGATTCGCTGATCGGCATCGCCGGGCCGGCCGAGCCGAGCCTGGCCGGACAGGCAGCCACCGCCGCCGTGCACCAGCTCGACGATGCCTTCCGCCAGTACCTGGCGGAGCGATCAGCGAAGCGGGCCAGTCCCGAGAGCGCGGCCCGGCTGGTCGCCGGGCCGGCCCGGCTGCTGCGGGCGGGCCGGTCCCTGGCATCGCTGGACCAGCTGATGGCGGGCAGCGAGCACGACGGGAGTCCCGGAACGCCCGGCGAGAGCCTGGACGGACAGGTTCAGGCGCTGCGCTCCTGGTATGTGACGCTGGGCGACTCCATCGTGCACGGCATGGCGCCTCCGCCGCCGCAGCAGCCTGATCCCGAGGCGCGGGGGCAGCTGCTGCAGCACCTGCGCGGCTCCCTGGCCAGCGGCGAGGGGCCCGCGCTGAACCAGGCGCTCGCCGTCCTGTGGGCCAGCCAGCATCTCGACATCCTGCGGCGGCTGGAGGCACATCTCGGCGAGCAGGCCGTCAGCGGGCCAGGGCTGCCGCTCCGCGGATGAGCGCGGCGGCGCACGGCAGGTAGCCGGAATCGCGGCCGGGCCAGCCGGGACAGCCGGGACAGCCGGACCGGCCGGGACAGCTGATCACTCGGAGCGCCCCACGGCAGGCGGCCCCGCGGCAGACCCTGCTGCGGAGCGGCGCCAGCGGGCGGCCCGGCGGTCCGCGACGATCTGGCGGACCACGTTGCGGCCGGGGATGCCGGTGACGCCGCCGCCGCCGTGGGTGGCCGACCCGGCCTGGTAGAGCCCGCGGACAGGGGTGCGCAGGTCCGCGTATCCGGCCGCGGGCCGGGCGTGGAACATCTGCCCGAGGCTGAGCTCACCGTGGAAGATATTGCCGCCGACCAGCCCGTACTCCTCCTGCATCTGGTGCGGGCCGATCACCTGGCGGTGCAGCACCGAGTCGGTGAAGCCCGGCGCGACCCGCTCCATCCGGGCGATCACCCGGTCGGCGTAGGCCGCGAGGGCGGGCTCGTCGGGCTTGTCCGCGTAGGTATGCGGCACCCACTGGGTGAACATCGACATGACGTGCCGCCCTGGCGGCGCTAGTGAATCGTCGAACACGCTCGGGATGCAGATGTCGGCAAACGGCAGCTCGGATGGGGTGCCGGCGACAGCCTGCTGGTAGGCACTCTCGACGTCACCCAGGCTCTCGGCCAGCACGATCGTTCCGCCGTGCACCTGCGGGTCGATCGCTGGATGGCTGGCGAACACCGGCAGCCGGTCGAGGGCAAGGTTGATCTTCACGGTGCCGCTGCGCGTCTGCCAGCCGCGGATGTCCGCCAGGAAGCCGGGCGGCAGCACCGCCGGGTCCAGCAGGCGCAGGAACGATATCTGCGGGTGCGCCGTGGTGACCACGGTGTCCGCGTTCACCTCCTCGCCGCTGGCCAGGGTCACGCCGGTGACCCGTCCTCCGCTGGTCCTGATCCGGGCGACCTCGGCACCGGTCCGCAGCTCGGCTCCGAACGAGCGGGCCGCGCCGGCCAGCGCCGCGCTGACCCCGCCCATCCCGCCCCGCGGGAACCCCCAGCCGCCCGCCTGACCGTCCACGCCGCCGATGTGATGGTGCAGCATGACGTACGCGGTGCCCGCCGACCTGGGCCCGGCCCAGGTCCCGATCACCCCGGACACCGACAGCAGGCCGAGCAGCGCGTCGCTCTCGAAGTACCGCTCGATGAGGTCGGCGATGCTGCCGGTGAGCAGCCTGGTGACGTCGACAGCGCCGCGCATGTCGAGCTTGCGCAGGTGGCGGAGCAGCATCGCCTGACGCCAGAGATCCGGCGCCCGCCGCGAGCCGAGCCGCGGCGGGATCTCGTCCAGCATCGGGCCGAGGATCGCGCCGATGGCCGCCAGGTGCGCCTCGTACTCGTCGTAGGCGGCCGCGTCCCGCGCAGAGAATTTCGCTATCTCGGCCCGCCGCTCCGCCTCGCCGTAGGGCAGCCGGAGGTAGCTCCCGTCGGCGCGGGGAGCGAAATAGGGCCCCTGCGGGAACACGTGGTAGCCGTGCCTGGCCAGCTGCAGATCGCGGACCAGCGCCGGCGGCAGCAGCGATACCACGTAGGACAGCGACGTCACCGTGTAATCGGGCCCGAACGGATGCTCGCTCACCGCCGCGCCGCCGGGCACGTCGCGCCGCTCGCAGACCAGCGTGCTCAGCCCGCTCTTGGCCAGGTAACCGGCCGCTACCAGGCCGTTGTGCCCTCCGCCGATCACCACGACATCCCGCCTGACCGCCATGCACCGCCATCCTCTCCGCCGGGCCGAACCCCGAGTTTACGGACATCAGGGCGCGCTGCCCGCGGGCACCGCGTCGCGCACCGCGCGGATCAGATCGCAGCGCTCGGCGTCGGCCAGCGTGGCCGCCTCGCCGGTGGTGCCGCACACCAGCACGCCGCGGATTCCGCGCCCGGCCAGGTCGGCGGCCAGGGCCGCTGTTGCGGTCGCGTCGACCTGGCCGTCCTGGTCGAGCAGGGTGAGCAGCGCCACGCCGACCCCGGTGAAATCGCTCCGGTTCCACCAGGGAGGTTACCTGGCCCGCCGGCACCAGCCGCTGCCTGACGAGGTCTCAGCACCTGTGACGAAACGAAAGGCCCGATGGTGACTGACTGCCGCAGGCTGGTCCCGCAGCCGCGTTATACCTTCCGCCAGCGCGCCAAGCACAGGCCGTAGACGCCGAAGATGACCGTAGACGCCGAAGATGAGCAGTCCGACGGCGGCGAGCAGGAGCAGGAACACACCGAACGGCAGCAGCTGCAGGGCGCCCTGCTGGTCAGCCTGGTGCGAGCTCTTGCCCAGCGCGACCAGGATCGCGACCCAGCCGATCAGGATGTAGATCACGCCCCGGGCGGTGAGGCCCGCCCTGGCCAGCACGTGGGCCCCTCGGCTCTCCGATGCGCGCCTGGCCCTGGCGGCCGGGCGCGCGGTCACTGTCGATCGCATAGCGGGTTCCTACCTTGGTCGGGGGGGTTAGCTGGCCGGGTCGCCACCCGGCCGGGGGAGTCAGCAGGCGTCATGGCGGCCGGCCCGTACCCCTGGCCGGCGGCGGCAAACAGCCGCCGGATGCGCGCGCCAGGATTGGCCGGTCAGCGCCTTTATCATTCGCGGCCGGTGCCCCGCAGCCGGTAAGTTCCTTACCCGGGGGCGGGTGCGATGGCCTGCTCGGTGGGGAGGATGCGTGGCAGCGAACGGCTCGCAGCCGGCGATCGTGGCCGAGGGACTGGTCAAGTCGTTCGGCGAGGTAAAGGCGCTGCGCGGGATCGACCTGTCCGTTCCGCGCGGCACGGTGCTCGGCGTGCTCGGCCCGAACGGCGCGGGCAAGACGACGGCCGTGCGCATCCTGACCACGCTGCTGCAGCCCGACGGGGGCCGAGCCGTGGTCGAGGGGCATGACGTCGTGCGCCAGGCCGCCGCCGTGCGCCGCTCCATCGGCCTGTCCGGCCAGTCGGCCGCCATCCAGGAAGAGCTCACCGGCCGGCAGAACCTGGAGATCATCGGCCGCCTTTACCACCTGCGCTGGCCGGATGCGCGCAGCCGGGCCGCCGAGCTGCTGCAGCAGTTCGACCTCGCCGATGCGGCCGACCGGGCGGCCAAGAACTATTCCGGCGGCATGCAGCGCCGCCTGGATCTGGCCGCCAGCCTGGTCGGGCGGCCGAAGGTGCTGTTCCTGGACGAGCCCACCACCGGCCTTGACCCGCGCTCCCGGCTCGGGATGTGGGACATCATCCGGTCGCTGGTCTCCGGCGGGACCACGCTGCTGCTGACCACTCAGTACCTGGACGAGGCGGACGAGCTGGCCGACAAGATCGTGGTCATCGACCACGGGCTGGTCATTGCCGCCGGCACGGCCGAGGAGCTGAAGAGCAGGATCGGCGGGGACGTGCTCGAGTTCACGGTGCCCGACCGCGGCCGGGTCTCCACCGCGGTCGCCGCGATCGCCCGGCTGGCGGAAGGAGATCCGCACGTCGACGCGGAGACTGGCGTCATCAGCGTGGGCGTCGGCGGCCGGGGCTCAGAAGCACTGGTGCAGGCGGTGCGCGACCTGGACGCGGCCGGGGTCGAGACCCGGGGCCTGGCGCTGCGCCGGCCATCCCTCGACGACGTGTTCCTCGCGCTGACCGGGCACGCCGCCGAGGACGAGGGGCCGCCCGGCGGTCGCCGCCGCGGGCGGCGCAGGACCGGCAGCAAGGACACGGGCGGCAACGACACGGGCGGCAACGACACGGGCGGCAACGACACGGGCGGCAACGACGCGCGCGGCGGGGATGGCAGCGGCAGCGGCAACGGGCCGGGCAGCACGAAAGCCAGCGACATGGACACCGCGAGGGCCGCGTCATGACGGCGACGACGATGACAGCGACCGCCGCGCCGGGCGGCGAGCCGGGACTGCTCGACCAGGCTCGCTGGGCGGTCAGCGACACGCTCACGATCACCAGGCGGAACCTGCTGGTCTGGATGCGGGTACCCGCGTACATCGTGTTCACGGTGATCCAGCCGGTGATGTTCGTGCTGCTGTTCCGCTACGTGTTCGGCGGCGCCATCCCGGTGCCCTACAAGGGCGGCTACGTCGAGTTCCTGATGCCGGGGATCACCGCGCAGACCGCGGCCTTCGCGACCTTCGGCACGGCCATCGCGCTGGCCCAGGAGCTGCAGAAAGGCGTCATCGACCGGCTGCGCTCGATGCCGATGGCGCGCTCGGCGGTGCTCGCGGGACGGCTGGTGGCCGATACCGGCCGGATGCTGCTGACGATACTGATCGTGATCGGGGTGGGGTACGCGACCGGTTTCCGTTTCGAGAATGGCTTCGGGCTGGCGGTGGCGATGATCGTGCTCGCGACCGTGTTCGGCCTGGCCATCTGCTGCATCTCCGCCTACACCGGGCTGGCCATCGGGGACGAGGAGTCGGTGCAGGCGTTCGGGCTGATCTGGCTGTTCCCGCTCACCTTCCTCAGCTCAGCCTTCGTGCCGATCTCGAGCATGCCGGGGTGGCTGCAGGCATTCGCCAACAACCAGCCCGTCACGTACGTCATCGACACGATGCGCGCGATGGCGCTGGGCGGCCCGATCGCGGCGAACATGTGGAAGAGCGCGGCCTGGCTGGTCGGGATCTTCATCGTGTTCGTGCCGCTGGCCGTCCGCGCCTACCGGCGGGCGAGCTGACCGCTGGCCGGATGAGGCCGCTGGTCCTGCTGGTCCGGCTCCATCCAGCCACCCCGGACGCGACGCCGCAGTCACGCCCGGAGATCGCTCATCCTGGCGGTGAATGATCAGCCGTAGGCCGGCGCAGCAGTGACCCGCGGCCGCGCTGGCCGCCCCGGTCCGCCGGGCTGCCGCTAGCTGGCTGCGGCGCGCGCCGAGCCGTCTGCGTCGCGCTCGGCGGCGGCTGCTGCGAGCGCCGCGTCCATCGCGGCCCGCCGCCGCGCCGTCCACCGACGCGTGCACGACGACATATCCGCGCAGTACCAGCGCACGTCAGGGCACGCCGGGCCGCCGTCGGGCACCATGGAGGCGCGCGGCAACTGGACGCCGCACAGCGCGCATTCCTGCAGCCCGACGCTGCGCCTGGCCGCCAGCCGGCTGCCGTACTCCAGTTCCTCGCCGGCTGGCGTCGCGGATGTCATGGTCATCACAGATCCTCCTCATGCGCCCGCCATCAGGCCAGACGGCGGCGGATGCCCCGGCGGGGCACTTCCCAGCTTCTAGCTTCCTATTCCTGCTGGCGGGACAAGCAGTTACAGCAGGGCTCGCAGCCTGGCTGCCCCGGCAGACCGCGGCCGGGCCCGCCACCACGCCGCGGAGGGCTCGCGCAGACCTCCGGCCAGCGGCCGCGGGACCTTCGGCCGTGGCGTGCGCCCCGAAACCGGGGCAGATTTGTGTCCCGATGCCTGACTGCGGCGCCAGCCGCCAGGAGCGGGCCCGACTCCGTCACATCCAGACAGCAAGGAGGCTGTGATGCCAGGCAGCGACAGCAGTCAGAGGGCGCAGCGACCGCAGCTGAGCGGACTGGAGATCCTCGAGCAGCCCCTGCTCAATAAGGATGCGGCGTTCAGCCAGCACGAGCGCGAGGCGCTCGGCATGCGCGGCCTGCTGCCGTGGCGGGTCGCCACCATTGAGCAGCAGGTGGCACTGGAGCTGGAGCACCTGCGCTCCAAGTCGACCGAGCTGGAGCAGTACATCGGGCTCGCGGCCCTGCAGGACCGCAACGAGACGCTGTTCTACCGGCTGCTCCTGGACCATCTCGAAGAGCTCGCCCCGATCGTGTACACCCCCACCGTTGGCGAGGCCTGCCGGCGTTTCAGCCACATTGTCCGGCGCCCCCGCGGGCTGTGGATCACTCCCGATGACATCGCCTGCATCCCGCAGCTGCTGCGCAACACCGGCCGGCCCGACATCCGGCTCATCGTCGCCACCGACAACGAGCGGATACTCGGGCTGGGCGATCAGGGCGCAGGCGGCATGGGCATCCCCGTCGGCAAGCTCGCCCTGTATTCAGCCGGGGCCGGCATCAACCCGGCGCTGACCCTTCCGGTCTCCCTCGACTGCGGGACCGACAATCCTGATCTGCGCAGCGACCCGCTCTACCTCGGCTACCCCAGGCCGCGCCTGAGGGGACCCGCCTACGATGCCTTCATCGAGGCCTTCGTCGAGGCGATCACCGAGGTCTACCCGGATGCGGTCCTGCAGTGGGAGGACTTCAAGCAGCACAACGCCATCCGCCTGCTGGACCGCTACCGGCACCGGCTGACCAGCTTCAACGACGACATCCAGGGCACCGCCGCGGTCGTCGTGGCAGGGATCCTCGCCGCCCTGCGGCTCAGGGACGAGCCGATGGCAAGGCAGCGGCTGGTATTCCTGGGCGCGGGCGCCGCGGGCATCGGGATCGCCAGGCTGGTCGAGGACGTGCTGCGCGCCGAAGGCGCGCAGCCGGACGCGATCCGCCGGGCCGTCGTCATGCTCGACTCCAGCGGGCTGGTTTTCGACGGCCGTGATCACGTGGAGGAGGACAAGCGGCCGTTCAGCCTGCCCGGGCCCGAGCTCGCGCGCTTCGGCTTCGAGCCCGCGGCGCGGTATGACCTGGAAACCGTGGTGCGCCAGGTGGCCCCGACCGTCCTGATCGGAACGAGCGGGCAAGCCGGCGCCTTCACGGAGGGGGCCATCCGCGAGATGGCCGCACGCACAGCCGCTCCGATCGTGCTTCCGCTATCCAACCCGACGGCCAACTCCGAGGCGACGCCGGCCGACGTCCTGCGGTGGAGCGAGGGACGTGCCCTGGTCGCGACCGGCAGTCCGTTCGAGCCGGTGCGGGTCGGCTCGGATACCCGGCTCGTCGGCCAGGCCAACAACGTCTTCATCTTCCCCGGTGTCGGCCTGGCCGCCATCTCGGCACGGGCCACGCAGATCACGGACCGGATGTTCGGCGTGGCCGCCACCACGCTGGCCGGCCTGGTCTCGCCGGGCCGGCTCAAGCAGGGCGCCCTCTATCCGCAGCTCTCGGAGCTACGGCAGATCTCCAGGACTATCGCCGTTGCGGTCGCCCGCGAGGCGAGCGAGGCCGGGGTAACGGCGCTGGCGGCCGGCGATGACATTGAGGCAGCCGTGGACGCCTCGATCTGGGCTCCCGCGTATCACCAGCTGGGCAACCCCGGTCAGGACTGAGCCGGCCGCGGCTAGCCTGCGGTCAGCTCCGGCGGCGCCGAGCCCGGGCCGATCTGAGCCTTGAGCGCGGCCAGCTCCTTATCCACCTCGGCTGCGGACCCGGCCTCGTCGAGCTCCTTCTGGATGTCGTCGGTGTCTCCCCCGACGTCTTCCAGCACGCCGGACTGGAGCAGCTCGTCGACGGCTCCGGCCCTGGCCTGCATCGTGGCAATCTTGTCCTGGGCTCGCTGGAGCTCGGCCCCGGAGTCGCCGAAGGTCTTGGAGATCCCGGCCGCGCTCTCCCCCACTGAGCTCTCCGCCTGAGCCGCGGTGTACTGCGCCTTCAGCACTTCCTTCTGCGTCCGGAACTGGTTCACCCGCTGCTGCAGGGCCTCCAGGGTGTGCTCGAGCTTCTCCTCCTGCTCGGTGAGCTGCTGGTGCTGAGGCTCCATGCCGTCGATCTCCGCCTGGGCAGCGGCCTTACGCGAGAGCGCCTCCCTGGCCAGGTCCTCCTTGCCCTGGGCAAGCGCGGCCTTGGCCTGGTCCTGCAGGTGACTGACGCTGTGCTGGAGCTGCTGCTCCTGCAGCTCGATCTGCTTGCGCGACGCGGCGATGTCCACCAGCGCCCGGCGGACCTGAGTGATCTGGTCGAGCATCTGCTCGTAGGAGAGGTCCAGCATCTCGTCGGGCTTCTCCGCCGCGTCGAGCGCCTTGTTGGCCTTGGCCTGGACGATCGCGTGGGCGCGCTGGAAGAGGGTCATGGCTGTGCGCTCCTCATCGGTGGTGGGCCCCGGTACTCCCCGAGGCTACGCCCGGCCGCCCGCTCGCATCACCCGCGCAGCGCAACGAGACCGGCGACGAGGAGCGCCCGGACCCGAGCGCGGCCAGGCGTGGCGATCGGCTGGGAGGTCTACGCCCAGCACCGGCGGCCCGGGCGATGCCGCCGACCCTCGTCCCCGCCGAGCTGCTGCCCAGCGCGATGACGCTCCGCTCGATCGCCTCGCAGACTGCGCAGGTGGCCGGGCCCGCCCTCGGCGGCCTGCTGTACGGGACCTCGGCGGCGCTGGTGTACCTGCTGGCCGCGGGCGCGTGCGGGTCGGCGTGCGGATGCGTGCTCGCCATCCGCGCCCGGCCCGCGGTGCCGGCGAGGGTGGGGGATGCGCAGGCCGGGGCGGCGCCCGGAGCGCAGGCGGCTCCGGGCCTGGAGAGCGTGGCTCCTATCCGCTCTCCCTGGTCGCGCTCGCCATCAGCGGCTTCGTTGATCTGTTCAGCATGAATATCCGGTCCACCACCGTGGCGCTGGCCACGCCCGACCGGCTGCGGGGCCGGGTGGGCGCGGTCGAGATGGTCTTCATCAGTGCCTCCAACCAGCTCGGCGCGTTCGAGTCGGGGCTCGCGGCCTCGCTGGTCGGCACCGTGCCCCGCCGTGGCGGGCGGCGGCGCCATCACCATCGCGATCGCGCTGAGCTGGAGCCGGTTCTTCCCCGCGCTCGCCCGCGTCGACCGGATGCAGGACGTCCGGCCCGCAGCCGCCGCACCCGCCGCGGCCGCCCCGGGGCCGCCCGGCCCGGCGGGCAGCGCAGAGCCACTCGCCTGAACGCCCCCGGCGGCACTGCGCAGCCGCCGCGCTCTGGGTTCCGGTGGCGCGCCGTCTGGCGCCTGCCGCGTCAGAGGTCAGCAACAGGGGCCTGACCTGGACCGCGGCAATCCGCACCGCGCTCAGCGGGACACTCTGCTCTAGCGCGCGGCCGTGCCTCCCCGCGGTATCCAGCCGGGCGCGACTCCAGGCCGGCTGGATACCGGGCGCTCGGCCATCAGCAGCCACGCACCGCCCAGGGCGATCAGCGCGGCGACGAACGCGCAGTAAATCCAGAACGCGGGCGTCACGCCGGAGCTGATCGTCAGCCCGAGCTGGGCGGCGCGGATCGGGGAGAAACCGAACAGCAGCGGCGAGACGGCCTCCCCGAGCTGGACCAGCGCCGAGATCGCCTGCGCCACTAGCGGGATGACGGCACCGGCGAGCAGTGCGGCGCCGAGCCGCACCGGGCGCCACAGCGCGGCGGCGGCCACGACGGCGACCAGCGCGACCATCACGATGACATCCCCGGCAATGACCGGTGCCGGGTTCGCGAAGGCGTTGCCCGCCGTCACGCTCTGCGTGCTGCCGGTCGCCGCGAAGTGCAGCGTGTAGCTGTCCCAGGACGGCGCGAACGCGGCCGCGGCGCCGATCGCGGCGACCGTGAGCGCCGCGGCGAAGCCGGCCCGGCGGCCCCGCAGCGGGCCGGGAGCCGCCGCCGGGCGGAGCCGGACGGCCAGTGCGGAGCCGGCCGCGCAGAGCAGCCAGCCGATCAGCCCGAGCACCAGCCCGGCGCCCAGCACGTGCGCGCCGGCCGCGATCGCGGTGCCGGCGTCGGCGAGGAACAGGCCGAGCGTCACGATGCTTGTTCCGATCCCGAGCAGGGCGCCGGCCCGCAGGCGGGCCCCGCCGAGCAGGATGAGCGCGGCGCTCGCGGCCCAGACGGCGAAGTAGAGCACGTGCGGGATCAGGTCGGCCGGCTGGGCGGCGAGGCTCGCACCGCCCAGGTAGTCCGGGAACAGCCCGATGACCCCGATCACGACGCCGGCGGCGAGCAGCGACGCCGCGATGACGCCGCGCCTGCCGCCCGCGGGTGCGTCGGGGCTGCTCGCGCTGGCGGCCCGGGCGTCGGACTGGCTGAGCCGGACAATGGAGGCGGGCGGCTGGATGCTGGTGAACCGGGACCACGCGCCGTGCCAGCCCTCAGGCGTCTCCGGCCACCACTCAATCGGCTGCGTCCGCGGACCGCCGGCGGCCCAGATCCCGTAGAAGCCCTGTCCGCGGCCGAGTTCGTAGCTCGCTCCCCGGTACCAGATCGCCACATTCCCCGGCACGGTTCCGGCCGCCATCGTCCGCTCCTTCCGCCTTCCGGTCGTGCTTGCAGGTGAGCCTAAGGAGCCGAGCTGCAGGTCGGCTGAACGGGTGCTGAGGCATTCCTGACGGCCGGCTCCGGGCAGTCACGGCCGGAGCCTACGCAGCCCCCGGTCACGCTTCTGCCAGCCGCGATGACTACCCTGGCAGTACCCTGAAAATGCCCGCCGACCGGCCACCCGGCCGCGACTGACGTGCCCGCGGCATGAGACCTCTGCCGCCGGGAGAGGGTCACGCTGCCAGCGCAGTATTTCACCGGAATCGGTTCCCCGGCGGGCTGCCTGACCGGAGGCTGTCGTTATGGGATTTGACTTGCCCGGCCTTCTCGCCGCTCGGGACGGTGAGGGATACGAGCTGCATGCTCGCTACCTCAACCCCCAGCTGGCGCGCATGCTGCACACCATCGGGTTCGACAGGGTGTATGAGCGCGCCGAAGGCTGCTACCTCTACGATCGCGACGGCGAGCGCTACACCGACTTCCTGAGCGGCTTCGGCGTCTTCGCGCTCGGCCGCAACCATCCGGTGGTCCGCAAGGCCCTGCACGACATGCTGGACGCCGAGCTGGCGGACCTGATCCAGTTCGACTGCGCGCTGCTGCCCGGCCTGCTGGGCGAGCAGCTGCTGGCCAGGGCACCGGGGCTGGACCGCGCGTACTTCTGCAACAGTGGCACGGAGGCCGTGGAGGCGGCGCTGAAGTTCGCCCGGTACGCGACCGGGCGGCCGCGCATCCTGTACTGCGATCACGCCTTCCACGGCCTGACCGCCGGATCGCTGTCCATCAACGGCTCCGGCGAGTTCCGCGGCGGCTTCGGCCCGCTGCTGCCGGACAGCCAGGTTCCGTTCGGCAGCCTGGACGCGCTCCAGGCCGAGCTGCGGCAGGGAGACGTCGCGGCGCTCATCGTCGAGCCCGTTCAGGGTAAGGGCGTGCACGTTCCGCCGCCGGGATACCTGAGCGCCGCCCAGGCCATGCTGCGTGACCACGGCGCGCTGCTCATCTGCGACGAGGTGCAGACCGGGCTCGGCCGGACCGGGCGTTTCTTCGCCTTCGAGCATGAGGGTGTCGAGCCGGACATCGTCAGCGTCGCGAAGGCGCTGTCCGGCGGGTTCGTTCCGGTCGGCGCGACCCTGGCCAGGGACTGGATCTTCCAGAAGGTCTACTCCTCCATGGACCGGGTGCTCGTGCACGACTCGACCTTCGGCTCCAACGCCGCGGCGATGGCCGCTGGCCTGGCCTCGCTCGCGGTCATCGAGGACGAGCAGCTGGTCAGCAATGCCGAGCAGACCGGCCGGCTGCTGCAGGACGGGCTCCGGCAGCTGGCCGGGCGTTACGAGATGCTGGCCGGCGTGCGCGGCCGCGGGCTGATGATCGGGCTGGAGTTCGGCAAGCCCCGCTCGCTGAAGCTGCGGACTGGCTGGAACATGCTGCAGGCGGCGCGCCGCGGGCTGTTCGCCCAGATGGTCGTGGTCTCGCTGTTCCAGCGGCACCACATCCTCACCCAGGTGGCAGGCGATCACATGGAGGTGATCAAGCTGCTGCCGCCGCTGACCATCGGGGAGGCGGAGGTGAAGCTGTTCCTCGATGCCTTCGCCGACGTGCTGGAGGAAGCGCATCGCGGCTCCGGCCTGATGTGGGACTTCGGGCGCACTCTCGTCAAGCAGGCGGTCACCCGCTGACCATGCGGGCCGGCTGACGCTACCCGGCGTCCCCTGCCCGGCGTCCGGTACCAGGCGCCCGCTACCCGGCCTCGTCGTCCGCCGGGGGCTGCGGGCCGGGGCTGCGGCCGGCGGCAAGCGTGGCGAGCACGGTCGCCGGCGATCGCTCGCCAGCGGGCTCCGGGCCGCCCGCCCGGCTCGTGGCCCGCCACAGCACCAGGGCCACGACGAACGGCCACGACGTCTGGATCAGCGAGCAGAGCCGCTCGGCCAGGCCCAGCAGGCTGGCGGCAGCGATTTCAGGCCCTGATGAGCGATCTGCTCAGCCGCGCCCAGCAAGCCCGCCTGGCACGCGCCGACCTGACCATCGCGGACCTGACCCTGGTCCTGCTCGGGGTGGCGCGGACGATGGCGATCACCGGGCAGAGAGATCCGGGCCAGTGGCGCCGCCACCTCGCCATCGCGCTGGACGGCATGAGGTACCAGCACTCCCAGCGCCTGCCCGGACTGCCGCCGTCGCCCGAGCAGCTCGACCGCGACCTGCGCGAGTGGAGCGGCCAGCTGCTGCGCGGCAGCAGTGTCGTGGCGTGACGCCCGGCGGCTGTCAGGTCGCCGCGCACCGGCCGGGAGCATCGGCTCCGGCCACGCTGTCCGCCAGCGAGGCGTTGAGCCTGGCCAGGGCGCGCCCCAGGGTGGCCCGCTCGGCCTCGTCCCAGTCGCTGACCAGCTCCTCGATACGGCGGCGCCGCTCCTGCTGGACGGCGTGCATGGCCCGGCGGCCCGGCGGGGTCAAGACGATGGCCGACGAGCGCCCGTCGGCCGGATCGGGCCGCCGCTCGATCAGGCCGGCCCGCTGCAGGGCCGTGACCTGCCGGGTGACCGTCGACGCGTCCAGGTGCAGGGCCCGGGCCAGCGCGTGCGTGTTCACCGGCCCGAGGGATTCGAGCATCCGCATGGCGACGTAGCCGGCCCGGTCGACCTTGGCGTACAGCGAGCTGCGCCGCCCGAAAGTCTCCAGGTGCCGGACCAGCCTGATCAGCTCGAGCTCGATGGTCTCGATGGTGCCGGCCTGCGGTGACCCGGTGTTCATCGTCGCAGCCCTCGCCGTTTCCGGTAACGTGCTATAGTCAGATAGCTGTATCATACATGCTTCTGTCCCGGTTGATAGACCGGGACCTCGGCGCCAGAGCGGAGCTGGCAGAGCGGAGCTCGATGGTCTTTGCCCTGGCCCTGGGCGCTTCGCTGGCGAACGCGCTCACGGGCGTGTTCCAGCGCATGGGCGTCGAGCATGCTCCGGCTAACTCGACGCTGCGGCTCAGCCTGCTCACCTACGCGCTGCGCCGGGGCATCTGGCTGGCCGGCTTCGCGCTGATGATCGTGTCGTTCGTGCTCCAGGCCATCGCCCTGCACTTTGGCCGCCTGTCCGAGGTGCAGCCGGTCCTGACGACCGAGCTGGTGTTCCTGGTCGTGGTGCTGGCCGTCTGGTTCGGGTTCCCGATCGGGCGGCGCGAGTGGGCTGGCGCGCTGGCGGTGACCGGCGGCCTGGCCGGCTTCCTGTACTGCGCCGACCCGGTGGACGGCACCCTGTCGCCGCCGCTGTGGGCCTGGGCGGTCACCGGAGCGGCGTGCAGCGCCACCATCGTGATCGCGGTGCTGCTCGCGCTGCGGGGCCCGCGCTGGTGGCGGGCGGCCATGTTCGGAACCGCCGCGTCCGTCAGCTTCGCCTTCACCGCGGCCTGCACCAAGGTCGTCTCCGGATTCGCGGCGTCGGACTGGGCGTCGCTGTACCGGCACTGGCAGACCTACGCCCTGGCCTGCTTCGGCGCGCTGGCCGTGTTCCTGGCCCAGAACGCCATTCACGCGGGCCCGATCGTGGCCTCCCAGTCGACCATCGTGCTGGTTGACCCGCTGGCCAGCATCCTGCTCGGCATCGGGCTCTTCGGCGACAATCTGCGCACCAGCGGCCCGTGGGGCCCGCTGGAGGCGCTTTCCCTCCTGACCATGTTCACCGGGGCATTCTGGCTCGCCCATTCCCCGCTGATCAGCGCGATGAAGGGCAGTGACCAGCACCAGCTGCTGCTGTCCCGGCGGTCCCGGTCCGCCGGGCTGGCTGACGGCGCCTGATCCAGCCGCTGAGGCGCGCCTGCCGCGCCGGCCTGTCGCGCCGGCCAGGCCGAACCAGCCGTCCCGAACCAGCCTGAACCGGGCCGGGCCAAACCCCGCCGAACCTGACGTTGACGTAAAGGTCGGATAGGATCATCTCGGTCCCCGGGCAGAGCATCGAGGAGAGCGGGAGAGTCCATGCCGGCGGCAGGACAGGAACAGGCGGCGTCACCGGCAGCGGATGGCAGGAGCGACCATTACAAGTGGATCGCGCTGTCCAACACCACGCTCGGCGTGCTGATGGTCACGATTAACCAGTCGATCTTGCTGATCTCGCTTCCGGCGCTGTTCCGGGGAATCAGCCTCAACCCGCTCGTCCCGGCTAACACGTCCTATTTCCTCTGGGTATTCCTGGGCTTCATGCTGGTCACCGCGGTGCTGGTGGTCAGCCTGGGACGGGTCGGGGATATCTACGGCCGGGTCCGGATGTACAACCTCGGCTTCGCCGTGTTCACGGTGTTCTCGATCCTGCTCTCGGTCACCTGGCTCACCGGCCCGGCCGGCGCGCTGTGGATCATCATCATGCGCGTCTTCCAAGGCGTCGGCGGAGCCTTCCTGTTCGCGAACTCGACCGCCATCCTGACCGATGCCTTCCCCCCGAACGAGCGGGGCAAGGCGATGGGCATCAACGGCATCGCCGCGGTGAGCGGGTCCTTCCTCGGCCTCATCCTCGGCGGCGTGCTCGCCCCGGTGCAGTGGCGGCTGGTCTTCCTGGTGTCGGTGCCGTTCGGCCTGTTCGGCACGATCTGGGCGTACCTCAAGCTGCGTGACAACGGCGTCCGCATCCCGGCCAGGATCGACTGGCTGGGCAACGCGCTGTTCGCGATCGGGCTCATCTCGCTGCTGACCGGCATCGTGTACTCGCTGCTCCCCTACGGCGGCCACCCCACCGGCTGGACCAACCCGTACGTGCTGGCCGCCATCATCGGCGGGATCGCGGTCCTGGTGCTGTTCGGCTGGGTCGAGACCAAGGTGGAGCAGCCCATGTTCCGGCTGGGCCTGTTCCGGATCCGGGCCTTCACCGCCGGCAACGTCGCCGGCCTGCTCGGCGCCCTCGGCCGGGGCGGCATGCAGTTCATGCTGATCATCTGGCTGCAGGGCATCTGGCTGCCGCAGCACGGCCGCAGCTTCGCCGAGACGCCGCTGTGGGCGGGCATCGCGATGGTCCCGCTGACCATCGGCTTCCTGGTCACCGGCCCGCTGGCGGGCATGCTGTCGGACCGCTACGGGGCGCGGGCGTTCGCCACCGGCGGCCTGATCATCTCCGGCGCCAGCTTCCTGCTGCTGGAGCTGCTGCCGATCAACTTCAGCTACGTCTGGTTCGCGCTGCTGGTCTTCCTGTTCTCGGTGGGCATGGGGCTGTTCTTCTCGCCCAACCAGGCGGCGGTCATGAACAGCCTGCCGCCCGAGCAGCGCGGCGCCGGCGCGGGCATGCTCAACACCTTCCAGAACTCGGCCACCGTGCTGTCCATGGGGCTGTTCTTCACCATCGTCACGCTGGGACTGGCGGCGCGCCTGCCCGCGCACCTGTACCGGGGGCTGGTCGCGGCCGGCGTCGCCCCGGCCGCCGCGCACGCGGTGGCCAGCGAGCCGCCGATCGGCAGCCTGTTCTCCGCCTTCCTCGGCTATAACCCGGTCAAGGAACTGCTCGGCCCCACCGGCGCGCTGCAGCACCTGCCCGCCAGCCAGGCCGCCTACATCACCGGCCGCTCGTTCTTCCCGCAGCTCATCGAGGCGCCGTTCGCCAGCGGGCTGCACCTGGCCTTCACCTTCGCCGCGGCCGCGACCGCCGTCGCGGTCATCGCCTCCGCCGTCCGCGGCCGGCGCTACCTGCACGCGACCGAGCCGCTCAGGGAGGAGCTGGCCGAGGGAGCGGCCGGGCTGGCCGAGATCGCGGGCCTGGACGAGTCGGTGGCGCTGGTCGCGCCCGAGGCGGCAGGTAACGGCGAGCCGCATCCCAGCGGCCGGCGCAGCCGGGCGGGCAGCGAGCTCGACAGCTCCCGCGGAAGCGGCTGACCGGTGAGCACCGCGCGCACCACGGCCGCGAGGCCGCCGGCCGACGACCCGCCGCCGGCCGGCGGCGAGCAGCTGCTCGGCATCGGCGCCGCGGCCGCGCGGGCCGGGGTGTCCGAGCGGGCGCTGCGCTACTACCAGCAGCTGGGCCTGCTCGTGCCGGCCTGCACCACGGCCGGCGGCCTGCGCCGCTACTGCGAGGACGACCTGGCCAGGGTGGCGCGCATCCGGGAGCTGCAGAGCCTGCTCGGCCTCAACCTCGACGAGATCGCGATCGTGCTCGGCAACGAGGACCGGATGGCGCAGATCCGCCGGACCTATCACGATGAGCGAACCAGCGACGAGGAGCGGCTGCGCCTGACCCGCGAGTGCCTGGCCCTGCAGCAGACCCTGCGCGCGACCGTCGAGGCCAAGCGGGCCGCCCTCAGCAGCTTCCTCGCCGACCTCGACGCCCGCATCCGGCGCGCGCAGGACCTGCTCGCTGACCGCGGCCCGGCGCAGGACTAGGCGGGCGCGCGCCCGCGGCGCGCCGGGCGGTCAGGGCAGCAGTGCGAGCTTGCCGGTGACCTGCCTGGCGGCCAGGCCGCTCAGCGCCCTGGCGGCCTGCTCAAGCGGGAAGGTGGCGGGGGCCACGGGATGCAGCTCCCCGGCGGCCACCCGGCCGAGCAGGTCGGTCATCAGGGCCCGGCTGGCGGCCGGGTCGGCGCGCGACCACGCGCCCCAGTCGACCCCGATCACCGAGCGGTTCTCCAGCAGCACCCGGTTCAGCGGCAGCCGGGGGATGGAGCCGCCCGCGAAGCCGACGACCAGGTAGCGGCCGAACCCCCGCAGGCTGCGCAGGGCCGACTCGGCGAGTCGGTCACCGACCGGGTCGACCACCAGGTCAGCACCCGCGCCGGTGATCTCGCGGACCCGGGTCTTCAGGTCCTCTTCCTGGTAGTCGATGAGCGCCTGCGCTCCGGCGCTGGCCGCCGCGGCTAGCTTGGCCGCGCTGGAGGCGGCCGCGATCACCCGCGCGCCGAGCGAGCGGGCCACGTCCACGGCGGCCAGGCCGATGCCGCCGCCGGCGCCGAGCACGAGCGCCCACTCGCCCGGATCCACGGCAGCCCGCCTGGTCAGCGCGAACAGCATGGTCGAGTAGCTTTCCACGGCCGTGGCGGCCACCTCGTAGCTCACCGCGCCCGGCAGCGGCACGACCGAGTCGGCCGGCAGCACCCGGTGGCTGGCATAGCCGCCGAAATGAAACGAGCAGCCCGCTGCCCGGCTCCCCGGCGGCAGGCCGGTCACGCCATCCCCCGCGGCCAGCACCTCGCCCGCCACGACCAGCCCGGGGGTAAAGGGCAGCGACGGCTTCATCTGGTACCTCCCGCTGACGATCAGCCCGTCAACGAAGCTGACGCCGGCCGCCCGGACCCCGATGAGCACCTCGCCGGGCCCCGGCCGCGGGTCCGGCGCCTCCTCCAGCACCAGCCGGTCCGGCGGCCCGAACTCGTGGCAGACAACATGACGCATCGGATCTCCTGACTGTCGCTGATGCCGTCGGCCCGGCTGCACGGCAGGCTAGTCCCATCATCGGTGCTGGCTCGTTGCCGGGCCTGCCGGCCACCTGGGCGCACGGCCAGGACATCGCCGACGCGCTCCGGCGCCACGCGGCCGGCGACGTCCCGGCTGCGGCACGTCGCGCATCTGGGCGTGGGCACGCTGGGGTTCTCGTTTCGAGTGCACGGACTCGAGGTGCCGGAGCAGCCAGTCCGGGTCGAGCTGACCGCACCAGACGGCGCCTCGTGGACGTGGGGGCCGCCCGGTGCGGCGGACCCGTGATCTTGTCCGGCGTAGCAGCGTGACATGACGGCGGCCCCCGGCCGCTAACGCTTTCCTGCCCGGTTCCTTCCGCCGCCTGCCGTCCGGTCAGAACCCCGGCAGATGCTCGCGGCAGGACAGGATGGCTTCCATCGCCGGGTCCCGGTTCTGGCTGTAGGCCTCGAAGGAGGGCGGCGCGTAGAGTTCCGGCGCGATCCAGGGCCGGTGATCCATGGGCCAGGAGGTCTGCCAGTACAGGTCCGCGACGTTCGCCAGGGCCTTGCTGTAAGGCAGTGTGAACGGGATGGTCTCGCCGATGAAGTTGGGCCGCGAACCGGTCGGCTCCCCGACGAAGATCGCGTTAGTCTCGCGCTCGATGGCGGTCGCGGTGTTCTGCGCGGCCGAGAAGGTCCCGCGTCCGATGATCACGTACAGGCAGCCCCGCTGATTGATCTTCGTGCAGCCGATCAGGCGGTGCAGCAGCGGCTGGACGAGGTAGGTATTCCCGCCGCCGTTCCAGCGCAGGTCGATGACCAGCTTGCAGACCTGACGGTTGTCGATGAAAGTGAACAGGCGCTCGCAGAACGCGGCGATCGCCTCGAGTGGCTGATCGCCGACTCCGTTGAACTGGAAGTAGACGACGGCGCTGTCGGGCAGGTACTCGAACCAGTACGGGGCGTCGCTGTTGCGCAGGTAGAGCGGCATCGGGGCGCCGACCGTGTCGGGCAGCGAGATCCACCCCGCCGGACGCGGGGCCGTCAGGCTCGTGTAACGGTCCGCGACCGACTCGACCGCCACCGTCCCGGTCGCCTGGTCGCCGAACCGCACGGTCAGCGTGGCCTGGCCGGGATCGCTGATCAGGCCGAGAGCGTGGATCAGCGGCGTCCAGCGGAGCACCTCCGGTCCTATCCACGTGACCTGCTGGTCGTTGTCACGGCTGATGAGCGGCTCGACCGCGGCGAGCACATCGTCGGCCGGGTGCCCGTCCACGCTCAGCACCTGCGCTCCGATCAGCTGGCGGTAGGCCTCGCTGGCCGCGGTCACGAACAGGCCCTCGGTGAACCGGTAGAACTTGACCGGCAGGCCCAGCTGCGTGTCCTTGCTGTCCTGGGCAGGCAAGACGAACGCATGCCCGTCGCCGAGCGGCCGCAGCAGCCGCATCATGCCGGCCAGGACCTGGAAGTCCGAGAGGCCGGGCACATCGCCGGCGAGCCGGGCGACCGCGGCGTCGAACTCGGGCTCCGATATCGCGCGGAACGGCGCATACGCCCGGCGCTTGATCTCACGGGCCAGGAACGTCAGGTCGGCGCGCCAGCCCTCGTCCCGTGTCAGGCCCGCCGTGTCGATGATGCCGAGCATCTCCCGCACGGCCTGGTCGCCGAGCAGTGGCTCCCAGTGCTCGTCGCCCTTCGGGCGGCCGAGGTCGCGCAAGCCCAGGCGGAGCGCCCGGCGCAGCTCCCGCACGGCGCTCTCGTGATCACCGAGGCGGACGTGACAGGTGGCCATCCGGTAGGCGATCTCGGCGGGGAATATGGCCTCGATCTCGTCCCGGTGCAGCCAGACGCCAGCTCCCTGCGCCGCGTCATAGGCGGCCAGCGCGCCATCGAAGTCACCGAGCTCGTAGCGCGCCTCGGCGAGCCTGACCCAGTGACGGCCCACCACCGGGTTGAGCTCTACCACCCGAGCCCACAGCGCCGCGGCATCCGGCCAGCTGGCCGAGCCTGTCTTCGCCTCGGCGCCCGCCAGCGTACGCACATAGTCACTGAAATCTGGCATGGATCCTCCAGTAGCCGTGCAGCCCTCAGGCGCCGGGCGCAGTGTCATCCGGTGGCGCAGTGTCATCCGGTGGCGCAGTGTCATCCGGTGGCGCAGTGTCATCCGGTGGCGCAGTGTCATCCGGTGGCGCAGCGCCGTGCGGTGGCGTGACCGGCGGCGCCACGGAAGTCGCGGCGAAGAGCCGGACCTCGCGCGCGCCCGGCGGCCGCGACGCGGGGTCCGCGGCGCGCTCCTCGTGCGTGACCAGCAGCCGCTTTAGCTGGCCGGAAATATCGAGCAGTTCCCCGGCCGTCATCCAGGTCGTCGCGCCCAGCACCAGCGTCGCCTTGCGCCACGGCTCCGGCTCCAGGCTGTAGCGGCTCAGCCGCTGCCTCATCCGCGCGAACTCGTGACCGAGGAACGCCTCGGCAGCGGCCTCCGCTGCCAGCGCCCCCTCGGCGTCCAGGCCGGCCGGGTCCAGGTTCTGTTCCCGGCTGGCCAGCCGCCAGGGCTTCTCCTTGCCTGCCTGGCCAGGGACCAGCTCGATGTAGCCGTACTTGCCGAGGATCCCGAGATGGTACGAGCAGTTCGCCACGCTCTCGCCCAGCACCTCGGCACACCGGGTCGCGGTCGCGGTCGCCTCGCTGCCGATCAGGTCGATCAGCTGCCAGCGCAGCGGATGCGCCAGCGCCCGCAGTGCCCTGGGATCGGGTGCGGATCCGCCCGCCTGCCCACCGGTCATGTCACTCAACATATCTTGAGCGACACATCTTGCGCAAGATGCCTTGACCATTCCCGGCGCCGGAATGCGGCCAGGTAGCTACCGGGCCATGCTCAGACTCCCACCAGAGCACGACGCCCCGGCAGCTACCAAGCGCGCTCAGCGCTCCATCGGCCGGTCACCCGGCAGTTCCCGCACCCGGCCCGGCTGGCGTCACGCTGCCGCGCCGGACAAGATCACATGCTGCTGCTGTAGGTGCTGGGTCGCCGGCGGAGGCGATCACCGGCCCCGGCCGCGGCTCAGGACAGCGTCTCGTCCAGCCAGTCGAACACGACCTGATTGCGGGTCTGCGGCGCCATCGGCGCGTCGTGGTACTCGGCGCCCTGGGCCACCGTGAAGGTATGCAGCTCGCGGGGGATATCCCCGAGCAGGCGGAACACCGCCTCGGCCTGGCCGCCCACGAACTCGTCCAGCTCGTAGCTCGTCACCAGGGCCGGCGAGGTCACCAGCCCGGCCGTCGCCTCGCAGTTGACCCGCATGATCGTCTGGCCCAGGTCATAGAGATCGGTGAACACCCGGCCCGCCCGGCCGGCCGCCAGGTAGGGCTTGCCGAACAGCTCGCTGCGCTTGGCTAAGGTGAACCGGTCCACGGGCGTCAGGCCCGGCACCACGTCGGTGTTCCAGATGTGGTTGAGCTCCGCCTTCGAGTAACCGTGGTCGAACAGCTGCCGGATCCCGGTCGGGTACGCGAGCCACGCGTCCAGCACGCCAGGGTCGGCGACGACGGCGGCGAGCCGGTGCTCGAACGCCGCCGCGCGGATCACCGACTCCCCGCACAGGCTCCATCCGGTGATCGCGATCCGGCCGGGGTCCACGTAGGGCAGGCCGCTCAGCCAGTCGACGATCGGGCTGACGACATGCTCCCAGTCCGCGCGGAAGAAGACCTCCCGCTCGAACAGCACGGATCCCTGCCCCGGGCCCTCGAAGATCAGGGCGTTGTAGCCGCGCTCCAGCGCGGCCGCGCCGCCGAACGCGTACAGGTCCACGTTCTGCGCGTCGCTCCCGTTGTTCAGGATGACGGTCGGCCGGGCGACAGCAGAGTGATCGGGCCGCAGCAGGTAACCGGGCAGCCAGCTGCGCCCGTACGGGATGCGCACGGGAACGAACGGCGGGTCGAACAGCTGGGCCGCGCGGTTCCAGTTGCGCTGCATCCGGGCGTACACTGCGGCCTCCTGCGCGCGGTGGCTCGTGCCGAGGACGAAGAACAGGCACGCGTCGTAGTAGCTCGCCGCGCGCAGGTAGGCGCTGCGCGCGCTGGCGCTGCGGCCGGCCGCGAGCTCGCTGTCGGCCAGGCTGGCGACCCGCCGCGCCAGGCCGGCGAAGCAGTCGAAGTAGGCCTGGTAGGACGCGCCCCGGGCGTTGATGTCGTTGACCGCGGTGACGACCTCGCCGACCTCCGACACGCCGTACCCGGCACTGCCGAGCGTGAACAGCGTCTCGAAGTTCAGGTCGGGCTGGGCGAACAGCTCGAACGCCGGAGGCTTCGCGGCTACCTGGCTGGCCGGCACGCGCGCACCGGCCGCCGCGCGCGCACTAGCCGCCGCCACTCCCCCGGCCGCCAGCGTGGCCGCCGCGCCGCCGCCCAGCGCGCCGGCCCGCAGCAGCGCGCGCCTGCTGACCCGGCCGCCCGAGGGCCGGCCACCATCGCGGGCCCCGCCGGTCCCGGCCGAGCCCGATCCCGCTGCGGCCGGGCGGTACTGCCCGCCTTTTCCGGCGGCACTGCCCGCTTCCTGCTCCGTGATCCCGGACAACGCGCCCCCCGTGGTAACTAGTGGTAATCGATAACCACGCATAGTAACCGGAGGAGGGCCGCCCGCGCCGTTACCGAGGCCGCCCGGCGCGGTCGGCTCACTGCGGCTGGGCGGGCAGCGAGTGCTCCCAGTCCGACAGCAGGGTGCGGATGCCGGTCACCAGGGCGATGGGCTGATCCAGCATGACGTGATGACCGGCCGCCGGGATCTCGATCTCCGGGGCGACGCGGCCGAGCCGGTCATACATGATCGCGCTCATCTGCGGCGACAGGATGCCGTGCTCAGCGCGGAACAGGGCCACCCGGCAGTCCAGCCGGGTCAGCCAGTGCGGCGTCAGGTGATGCCGCGCGAAGATGCGCGGATCGAACTTCCAGCTCCAGCCGCCCGGCACCGCGCGGATCGAGGTGGCGGCCACGTGCTCGCGGACGTAGGGCAGCGTGGGCTGATCGGGGATGGGGTGGAACCTGGCGATGGCGTCCTCCCTGGTGGCGTAGACCCGCAGCGGGCCGAAGGCCCGCTGCTCACGGGCTGCGCGTTCCTCGGGAGCGACGTCCCGTACCGGCGAGTCGATGACGACGGCCCCGGCCACGTTCGCCCCGTACAGGCTGGCCGTCCGCAGCGCGACGAAGCCGCCGAGGCTGTGCCCGATGACCGTGGGCGGTTCCGGGATTCCCGCGTGCACGGCGACCGCCATGACCTCGCGGGCCCACTCCTCCAGGGTGTAGCTCTCGCGCCGGCCGCTGTCGCCGTGCCCGGACAGGTCGAGCGCCGCCACCCGGCGGTCGTGCGCCAGCAGCGGCGCGATGTGGTCCCACCAGCGGGCGTGCGCCGCGCCGCCGTGCACCAGCACGAGGCCGCCCTCGCCGGGCTCGCCCCAGGCCCGGTAGGCGATGGCGACGCCGTCGACGCTCAGCGTCGCGGTCTGGACGGGCGTGCCGATAGCCTCCGTGAACCAGGATGGCGAACCGGCCAGGCCGGCGGACACAGCTGAGCTCATACGCAGAAGCGAACCAGATGCGCGCCCCGGCCGGGCCAGCAGGCTGGCCGCGGCGCGCGGAAAGCGATGCGAGCGGGTGCTGGATCGCGTCCTGGATCCGCGGGCCGGGAGAGAGCCATCAGCCGGCCGGCCAGGAGCAGCCGGGCAGCAGGTCATCGACGGCGGCCTCGCGTTCCGGGGCGGGCAGGCCGGCCAGTTCGCGAACGTGCCGGTGCTGATCGTGGTTCAGCGCTAGCCCGCGGGCCAGCGCGTCGACGACCTGCGCTGACGCTGAGATGTCGCGGCCCTGCTCCAGCCAGGTGTACCAGGTGACGCCCACCCCGGACAGCTGGGCGACCTCTTCCCGCCGCAGGCCAGGGGTCCGGCGCCGGCCTGAAGCGCTGCCGTCGGGCAACCCGGCGTCGGCCGGCCTGAGCTGCGCCCGCCGGGCGCGCAGGAAGGCGGCCAGCTCGGCGCGCCGGTCCGGCCGCCCGCGCTGACGGTCATCGCCCACGGCGATCTCCCTTCTGCGGGCGGGCGCTCGCTGGGTGGCAGGAACAGTGCCAGGATCGCTACCGGGATTATCGCTACCGTGGTAGCAGCCGTGAAACCTGGCTGCGGGCGACCGGCTGGAAGCCAGCAGCTCCCGCCGGACAGAAAGCGAGGGCAGAATGACCAACGGACTGGTGCTGCCGCCGGGCGCGGGCCACAGGATCCAGAGCGCGGGCATGACGCTCAAGCTCGGTGCCCGCCAGTCGGAACGCTGGTCGCTGTTCGAGGCCGATGTCCCGCCGGGATTCGACGTCGGCGCGCACCTGCACGGCGAGGCCGAGGAAATCTTCTACATCCTGCATGGCGAGCTCGATCTGCTCGCGTTCGAGCCGCAGGTCAGGACCGCGGGCGACTGGAGTTCCTGGGAATCGGACGCCGGCGACACGGTGGTCCGCGGCGGCCCCGGCAGCGTCATGTTCGTGCCGCCCGGCTGCCCGCACGCCTTCGCCAACCCCGGGCCCGCGCCAGCCCGGATGATCTTTCTCGTCGCTCCCTCCGGCCACGAGCGCTACCTCGAGGAGCTCGCCGGGCTGCTGGCCAGCGCCCAGCCGCCGGACCAGTCCGCCATCGCGCAGCTGCGGGCACGCCACGACATCCAGCAGCTCACCCCGATGGTGCCGGGCGGCCGCCGCTAAGCCGGCGTGAATCCGGTGCCGGCGGGCCTGAGCCCGGCCGCCGGCCGCGCTGCCTGGGGTCCGGGCCGCCCAGACGGGCCGTCAGCTCGCCCCGCCGCGGCCGGGCAGGCTGTCGGCGAGCACCCGGATGTGCTCGGGCCCGACACCGCAGCAGCCGCCGATGAGCTGCGCTCCGTGGTCAGCCCAGGCAATCGCCTGCTGCAGGTACTCGCCAGGTGTCAGGCCGCTGAACACCCAGTTCGGCGGTTCCCAGCCGCCCGTCTCGGCGTAAACCCCGATCGGCCCGGCGAAGTGGCGGCGGATGACCTCGATCGCGTCCAGGCTCACCTCCGGCTTGGCATGCATCACGGTGACCGCGGCCAGCGCCGGGTGCAGGAGGTCGGTCAGCAGGTCCTCGAAGCTGTCACCGTCTCCCAGCTCGGGCAGGGTGCCGAGGGTGCCATCGTCAAGGCGGGCCGGGCTGATGCCCAGCCAGACGGGCAGGCCGGTCTCGGTGGCGGCCTGCACGGCGGCGCGGCCGTAGCCCTTGGCGTCGATCATCTCCAGGGCGATGAGGTCGACGCCCGCCTCCGCCAGGAGCCGGGCCTGCTCACGGAAATCGGCCAGGCACGGGAACCGGGGGTCCTCGGCGGCCGGACCGTCCAGCGGGCGGCCCAGGGCGGCGGGGTCCATATCGATCGGGCTGAAGGATGACATCGAGCCGGCCACGGCCACCGGGCGGATGGCTGCGGCCTCGCGGGCCCGCAATGCCGCACTGACGGCGCTGCGGTTCGCCTCGGCGACGCGGCTGCCGAGCCCGGCGGGTTCCAGGGCCGCGCGGCTGGCCGCGTAGGTGTTCGCGATGATCACCTCGGCTCCGGCCCTGATGTAGGCCTCGTGCACGTGCTGGACGAGGCCGGGCTGCTCCAGGTTCGCGCGGGCGCTCCACGCGACATCGTCCATCGCCGCGCCCTCGGCCTGCAGCTGGCTGCCCGTGCCGCCATCGATGACCACCAGCTTGCCATCGGCGATTCGCCCGAACACAGCCTCGGCCACGCCCATCCCGACCCCTCTCCCGCGCCGGACATCCGGCAGAAACGACATGAGCCACCATTCTGCACTGCCCGCCAGGCTGGCGGCCGAGATAACCGGCCGACGCGGCCGCGCACTCGCCGATGACGGCCGGGCGCTAGCGCCCGCGCGGCGCGAGCAGCTCCCGCAGGGCGTCGTGGCCGATGCCGAGGCCGGGGAAAGCCGCGAGGGTGCTGACCGGGAAGTTGCCGATGACCTTCATCAGCTCCTGGTTGCCGAGGATGCCGTTCGGCCGCCCGTTCTCGTCGGTGCCCGCCACCGCGCGCAGCGCCGCCGCGCCATCGGGATCAGCCAGCCATTCCTGCAGGGTGGACATGCCGTCCAGAGCCGGGCGGACGGGCGGCGCGTCGACCTCGACGATCGCGGTGAGACGCAGGTCGCGGGACGACGAGCCGACCGCCAGCTCGAACTGGCCGGCCTCGAGCACCCAGCCGCCGTCGGCCACGGACCAGAACGACAGGTCGCGGGCCTGCAGGCGGAAGACAACGGTCGTGGTCTCCCCCGGCCGCAGATCGACCTTGGTGAAGCCCTTCAGCTCGCGCACCGGCCGCGCCACCGAGGCGGCGAGGTCGCCGACGTACAGCTGGACGACCTCCTTGCCGGGCCGCTCGCCGGTGTTGGTCACCTGGCACGCCACCTCGACCGCGAGGGTGCCGGCCGCCTGCGAGCCGCTGACCTCGACGATCAGCCCGGCGTAGCCGAAGCTCGTATAGGACAGCCCGTGCCCGAACGGATAGCTGACCTGCTGGCGGAGCCGGTCATGGCCGCGGTAGCCGACGAAGATGCCCTCGCCGTAGCGGACGTGCCCCTGCTCGCCGGGGAAGTTCAGGAACGACGGGCTGTCCTCCAGCCGGACCGGCACCGTCTCAGCCAGGCGGCCGGACGGGCTGGCCGTGCCAAGCAGCAGGTCCGCCGCCGCGCCGCCGGCCGCCTGGCCGGACAGCCAGCATTCCAGCACCGCGCGGGCATGCTGCTCCCAGTCCGAGAGCTGCACGACCGAGCCGTTGGCCAGCACCGCCACGACCGCAGGGCTGGCGGCGGCCACGCGTGCCACCAGGGCCGTCTGGCTGTCCGGCAGCCGGATGTGAGCGCGATCGAAGCCCTCGGACTCATCGGCCGCGGGCAGGCCCAGGAACAGCACGACGGCCGTGGCCCGTCCGGCCAGCGCGACCGCCTCGTCGGCTAGCTCGGCGTCGCGGCCGGTCTCGCCGATGCCGTAACCGGCCGCGAACTCGACGCGCACCCCGTCCGGCACGGCGGCGCGCAGCTCGTCGAGCGCGGCATCGACCCGGGTCGGGCTGACCTGGGAACTGCCGGCCCCCTGGAATCGGGGCGTGCGGGCGAGCTCGCCGATCACCGCGATCGTGTCCCCGGCCGCCGGGCGCAGCGGCAGGATGGCGTCCTCGTTCTTCAGCAGCACGGCGCAGTCCCTGGCCACGGCGCGGGCCAGCTGGTGGTGCGCGTCCTGGTCGAATGTGCCGCCGCCCCGGCCGGCCGGGCGGGCCCGGTCGATCAGCTGGAGGACGCGGCCGGCCGCGGCCTCCAGCTGAGCCTCATCCAGCCGGGCATCGCGGACCGCGGCGACGATCGCCGCGTCGCTGACGCCCAGGTCAGGCGGCATTTCCAGGTCCAGCCCGGCGGCCAGCGCCGCGACCCGGTCATGCACAGCGCCCCAGTCGGAGACCACCAGGCCGCCGAAGCCCCATTCCTCCCGCAGCACGCTGGTGAGCAGCCACCGGTGCTGGGACGCGTGGCAGCCGTTGACCTTGTTGTAGGAGCACATCACCGTCCACGGCTGAGCGCGGGTGACCACGTGCTCGAAACCGGCCAGGTAGATCTCGCGCAGCGTCCGCTCATCGACGTCCGCGCTGACCCGCAGCCGGTCGGTCTCCTGGTTGTTGACCGCGTAGTGCTTCAGGCTGGCGCCCGCGCCCTGGGCCTGCAGGCCGTCCACCCAGGCCGCGCCGAGGGCGCCGGAGATCAGCGGGTCCTCGGAGAAGTACTCGAAGTTGCGGCCGCACAGCGGCGAGCGCTTGATATTGACGCCCGGCCCGAGCACGACAGCCACGCCCTGCGCCCGCGCCTCCGCGCCGATGGCGGCGCCCACCTGCCGCGCCAGCGCCGGGTCCCACGAGGATCCGAGCGCGGCAGCGGTCGGGAAGCAGGTTGCCGGGACACTGCCGCCGATACCGGCGTGATCGCCCTCGGCGGCCTGCTTGCGCAGTCCGTGCGGGCCGTCGGAGACCATGATCGCCGGAATCCCCAGCCGCTCCACCGGGCAGGTGTGCCAGAAGTCCGACCCCAGGCACAGCGCTGCCTTCTCCTCCAGCGTCAGCTCGGCCAGCAGGGCGGGCACCGTCGCGGGGCTTTCCATCCGGCTCTCCGTTCCTGCCATCGGCTCTCCGTTCCTGCCATCCGGGTCTCGGTTCCTGGCCTCGTCCTGCTGGCGCGGCCACGGTCGGCGCCCGCGGAGGGTCGGCGTCGGCGGCAGGCCCTCAGCTTTCCCCCGGCCATCCCGCCCGTGGCCGGCTGCGCCGGCCGGGCGGCGCGGCCCGGTCACGACCCGGCGTGCAGGATGACACCGCGGATGTTCTTGCCGTCTAGCAGGTCCTGGTAGCCCTCATTGACCTGGTCCAGGGTGTAGGTCGTGGTGATCAGCTCGTCCAGCTTCAGGTCGCCCGACCGGTACAGCTCCACCATCCGGGGGATGTCGTGGAACGGGTCGCCGGAGCCGAACAGGCTGCCCTGGATGCGCTTCTCGAACAGGGTCAGGATGGATCCGGGCAGCTCGATCGTGTTCTTGGTGGGGTCGGACAGCCCCGTGACCACCACCGTGCCGCCCTTGCGGATGGCGTGGAACGCGCTCGTGATCACCTCGGAGGTCACCACGCCCACCGTGACGATGGCCTTGTCGGCACCGACTCCCCTGGTCAGCTCGGTGATCAGCGCCTGGGCCTGCTCCGCGGTCTCGCAGCTGTGCGTCGCGCCGAACTGCTCGGCGGCGTCGCGCTTGTTGGCCAGCGGGTCGATCGCCACCACGTTGCGGGCGCCAGCCAGCGCCGCGCCCTGGACCGCGTTGATGCCGATGCCGCCGATGCCGTAGATCGCGATGGTGTCGCCGGGCTCGGTCGCGGCGGCGTGCACCGCGGAGCCGAAGCCGGTCGGCACCGCGCAGCCGATCAGCACGACCTTGTCCAGCGGCAGGTCATCATCGACCTTGATGGCCGAGTTCTCGGAGATGACGGCCCGCCCGGAGAACGTGCCGAGCATGCACATGCCGCCCACGTCCGCGCCGTTGTCGTGGAACCGGTAGGTGCCGTCCGGCAGCATGCCGTCCAGGATGGTCGCGCCCAGGTCGCACAGGTTCGACTGGCCGGTGGAGCACCACCGGCAGTGCCCGCAGACCGGCAGGAACGAGCAGATGACATGATCGCCGGGCTTCAGCCTGGTGACGCCCGGCCCGACCTCCTCGATGATCCCGGCGCCCTCATGCCCGCCCACGATCGGGAAGCGCGGCACGATATCGCCGTGCCGCAGGTGCTCGTCCGAATGACACAGGCCTGCGGCCACGAAGCGGATCAGCGCCTCGCCGGTCTTCGGCGGGTCGAGCTCGAGCTCGGTGACATCGAAATCCTGGCCTGTTCCGCGGAGTACGGCGGCCCTGGTCTTCATCTGCCCTCCTGGTCCTCAGCCCGCACGGCTGCCGGCTGACGTGCCCTGATCCATCCCGCGAGAGCCGGCTGCGGGCACCGCGGCAGCTGCGGGGCAGCCGGGGCGCAAGAGCCGCGATTGCCACCATAGATCCCGAGTGACGACAGGAACACCCCCAGAAGACCGGCCGGGACCCGCGGCAGGCCGCGGCCCCGGCTGACCGCCCGGCGAGCCCGGCTGAGCAGCTGGCGTGGCCGGGATCCGGCCCCCGGTCCCTCGAACGGCCTGGCGGCGATGACGGGCAGGACCGGTGCGACGGTCCGCTCGCGCAGGCAGCCCGCATAGACCCCGGCGCCGTAGGCGGCTTGGTCAGCGAGGGCCTCGAGGGCGGGGCGCAGCGGGTTACCGCGCCGGTCCCGTGCCCACTGCGCTAGCGGCGGTCCGGCCAGCAGCGACGCGGCGGCCAGCCGGCGGCCCCACCGCTGCGCTGGCCTCCGCCCGCCCGGCCGGGCTATCAGGATCAGCAGGACCGGCGCGGCGAACTGCCCGCACCAGCGCCCGGTGCCGAGCCAGGTCTGCCAGACGCCGCCCGCCATCGGCCGGATGACGCCGCGCGACGGCAGGCCGCTCGCGCGCAGCCGCCCTGTGAGCAGGGCGGCCGAGGCGCCGAAGCAGGCCCCGGCGGCTACCGGCCGCCGGGCCAGCAGCGCCGCCATGGTGAGAGCCGGCCATGGCTGCAGCACCAGCGGGGCGAGCGCCCCCGGATGCCGGAGCGCCAGCGGCGCGGCTGAGGTGCCGTAGCGGAAGCGGCGGGCCAGCAGAGCCGTGCGCGTCCGCGGTTCCGCATGCGGGACGCGAACGGCCGGGTCGTAGCGCACCCGCCAGCCCGCCTCGATCAGCCGCCAGATGAGGTCCACGTCCTCGCCGTAGCGCAGCGCCTCGTCGAATCCGGCGCCGAGGGCCGCCCGCCGCAGCAGCAGCGCGGCGGTCGGCAGGTAGGAGACGCGGGTCATCGGCGCCACCCTGGCCGGGCGGTCACCGAGGTCGAGCGGCGAGCTGCCGGCGCCGGGCCCGGCGGCGACGATCCGCGGCGCGACCGCGGCGACGAGCGGGTCGGCGAAATGACCGGCCAGCTCGGTGATCCAGCCCGGCGGCGGGATGCAGTCACTGTCCAGGAAGGCGACGAGCTCCGTGCTGATCATCCGCAGCGCCGAGTTGCGGGCCGGCCCGGGGCCGCCGTTGCGGTCGCGGTGCACGACCTGCGCCCCCCGCGCGGCGCAGACCGCCGTCACCGCATCGGGATCCTGCGAGCCGTCGTCGACAACCAGCACCCGGTGGCCGGCGCCGGCCGCGGCCAGGCACCGGTCAAGCTCGGCGGCCCGGTCCCGGACCGGTACCACGACGGTCACGTCCGGCGTGCCCGTCACGGGCCGGGGGCGCGGGTGCGCGAGGCCGGTGTCGGCGAGCCGGCGGGCGAGCGTCGCGGCGGCGGCCGAGGAGATGGCCCCGGCCCGCAGCTCGGCCAGCGCATCCAGGCCGGCCGCGCTCAGCCGCAGTACCCGCGCCGGGGATCCGCCGAACAGCACGTCAGCGGCCAGCTGGCGGGTATCGGCGTCCAGCTCGACCGAGGTGCCCGGCGGGAGGCCGCCATCGGCCCGGACGCCCAGTTCGGCCGGCCTGATCACGCGCGGCCTGGCGGCCCTGGCCGTCACAGCGCCAGCCCGCCATCGACGGGGACGACGGCCCCCGTCATGCCGCTGGCCCCGTCCCCGGCCAGGAACGCCAGCACGGACGCGACCTCCTCCGGCCGCAGCAGCCGCCCGAGCGGCTGCTGCGGCGCGAAGGACCCGGTGCCGGGCAGGCCGTACAGGCGCGCGCTCTCCGCCAGGATCGGCGTGGCGGTCGAGCCGGGGCTGACCGCGTTCGCCGTGATGCCGGTACCGCCCAGCTCGGCGGCCAGCGCCCGGACGAAGCCGGCCACGCCGGCCTTCGCCGCGCAGTAGGCCGCGAGCATGGGCAGCCCGCGGGATGCGGCGGCCGAGGCGACCGCCAGGAAGCGCCCGGATCGCGGCTCCGGCCTGCGCAGCAGGGCCGGCAGCGCCGCCCGGGCCAGGTTCAGCACGCCGCCCAGGTCGATGTCGAGCACGGCCTGCTCCTGCCGGGCCGGGACCTGCCAGGCCGGGACTCCGCCGGCGATCACGCCGGCTACGGCGAGCGCCGCGTCCAGGCCGCCCCACCGCTGCTCGGCGAGCGCGACGGCCGCGGCCAGCGCGGCGAGGTCGCGGGCATCGGCCGCCGCGGCGATCACGCCATCGCCGGCCGCGGCCGCCACCCGGTCCAGCTCGGCGCGGGAGCCGAGGGCATAGGGCAGGTCAGGATCATCCGCGCAGCGGTCGGTGGCGACCACCCGCCAGCCGCCGGCGGCGAGGGCGGCTACCGTGGCCGCTCCGATGCCGCGCGCCGCGCCGGTGACGAGCGCGACGCGCCCTGTCGGTGGGCTCATGCCCGTCTCCTCCCTCGCGCGTCCCGGCCGGTCCTGCTGACCGGCGGCAGCGGCTCAGCCAAGCTCGTCCGGGCGCCACGCCCGGGCCGTGCGCACCAGGTCCGCCAGCAGGCCTGCCAGGATCGCGGCACCCTCGGCGGCTGACGCCCCGGCCGGATCGCCGAGCACGCCGTTAGCGCTGACCGCCTGGACCGACGATTCTCGCAGCAGCGGCAGCAGCTCGGCGATGGGCCGCCGGTCACCTGGCTCGGCCCGGTCCAGCCGCACCCGGCCCGGCTCCAGCGCCAGCTGCAGGGACGTCTCGGTGCGCCCGGCGTGCGCGTCACCGCGCCAGTGCGGCATCCAGGCCCGGACGTCGCGGGACTCGCCGCGCAGCCGCTGCTCGGCCCGCCGGACCGGGGCGGCGTTGCCGCCATGTGTCGATACCAGCAGCACGCGGGAGAAGGTCTGCGTCGCCGAGCGGCACAGCTCCAGCAGCATCAGCTCCAGCGCCTCCTGGCCGATCGACAGCGTGCCGGCAAAGCCCTGGTGCTCGCCGCTGGAGCCGTAGGCCACCGGCGGGGCGGCGAGGACGCCCGGACAGCGACCGGCCAGGCCGGCGCAGAGCGCAACGGCCAGGTCGGTGTCGGTCGACAGCGGCAGGTGCGGGCCGTGCTGCTCGGTCGCGCCGACCGGAACGGCCAGCAGGGAGCCGGACCGGGCCAGCTGGCCGGCCTCCGGTGAGGTCAGCCCGGCCAGCTCGGTCATGGCTGACCCGCCGGCCGGCCAGCCCGCGCCCGGCTTCCCGCCCGCGCCCGGGCGGATCACCTGAGCCGCCGGGATCTGGTCGTGCGAGTAGTACCGGTAGCCGCTGGCCGGGACCGCGGCCGGCTCCAGCAGGCCTACCTGGTGATAGTGCCGCAGCGTGTTGACGCTCAGGTGCGTCACCCGCGCGAAGTCGCCCACCGTGAGCCCCGCCGTCATGACGCCAGTCTCGACCCTCCCCCAGCAGGAGAGTCAAGCCCGGCCGGGCCGGTTGACTCTCCCCCGGCCGGAGCGCCGAGGCTCGGATCCGGGCCGCCAGCCGGCGGCCGCCGGCCCGCGAGAGGAAGCGGACATCATGACCGACCCCGCAGTGCTCACCGGTGTCGTGGCCCGGCACGTCGCCGCCGTCAACGCCTTCGACGAGGACGCCATCGTGGTCACCTTCGCCGATGACGCGCTCGTCAACGACGCCCGGCGCGAATTCCCCCCGCCTCGCCCCCCCGCAGGCTCGCGGGGGCAGCCGCGAGCCGGTCACGGGCCGGCGGCCGGAGGCGGGGCCAGGGCCGGTCCGTCGTCTCCCTAGCGATGGCGACCCGCCGGCCGCCCGGGCGGAATGCTCTGCTGATTGCGGAACAGGTCGTGCGGGTCGTACCTCGACTTGACCCGGACCAGGCGGCGGAAGTTCTCGCCGTAGTACTCCCGCTGCCAGTCCGAGATCAGCCGGTTGGGGAAATTCTGGTAGCTCTCATCCGGCGTGTGCGGCCGGAGCACGTCCATCATCTCCTCGGACCACTCGACCAGGCCCCGGCCGACGGAGCGCGGCGCGTCGCTGGGCCACACGGTCGTCGGGCGGAACAGGGTCATCATCCCCCGGTGCACGTAGGCGGTGGCCGTTCGCGGCACCGAGTCGACGACATCGCCGCCGACCCAGCCCAGGTTCCAGATGGAGCCGTGCGCGTCCTCCGCCCGGGACGGGCAGCGGGCGACCAGGTCGATCATCTGCTGGACAGCGTGCTGCGGGAGCGGCCGGGCGGCGTACCGGGAGATGTCACCGAACGAATGCGGCTTGGACGGCGCGTCGGCGAAGGTCTGCTGCGCCGCCCAGAACGGGACCTCCCGGATGTCCAGCTCGGCCGGCTTCCCGGCCGCCTCCAGCATCGGGCGGATCAGGTCGCGGAGCTCGTCGAGCGGGCCGACGTACTGCCCGCGGGTCCACACCCACATCGCCTCCCGCGGGCCGGCCGGCCCGACCGGGGCGGCCTGGGCCAGCAGCACGGCGTTGAAGGCGGCCGGGGCGTTGCGGAGGATCTCGTCGAAGGCGACGAACGCCCCCGTCGCGGCTTCGGCGCCGCGCCACCAGGCGAGGTAGTAGCTGACCGTCTTCCTCGGCACCTCGAGCAGGTCGAAGGTGAAGGACGTGTTGATCCCGAAGCTGCCGCCCGCTCCGCCGCGGCAGGCCCAGTACAGCTCACCGTGCCGGGCGGCGTCGATGTCGAGCACGTCGCCGGCAGCGGTGACGATCCGCGACGAGCGCAGGTGATCACAGGTGAGACCCGCCCAGCGCGTGTTGTAGCCGATGCCGCCGCCGAGGGTCAGCCCGCCTGCGCCCACTCCCAGGCAGGTCCCGACAGGCAGGAAGAGGTGACCGCCCTTCAGGGCCCTGAACAGGTCGCCGTTCAGCGTGCCGCCGCCCAGCGTGGCCGTCCCGCTGGCCGCGTCGATGCGGACCGAGCTGAACCTGCCCAGGTCGATGAGCAGGCCGCTGGTGGTCGAGAAGCCGGCGTAGCTGTGCCCGCCGCCGCGGGCCACCGGCCGGATACGGTACCGGCGGGCCCAGTCGACGCAGCTGACCACGTCGTGCTCGTCGGCGCAGACGGCGACGGCTAACGGCCTGATCGCGTCGTACCGGCCGTTGGCCGGCGCGCTGGCCGCCTCGTATCCCGGCTCGCCGGGGACCAGCAGCCTGCCCCGGAGTTTCCGGCGCAGCTGGTCCAGCGGCGCGCGGCGCGCGGCGTCGGCTGTCTCGCCCCGGCCGGCCCGCGCGCCGGCCAGGGCGGCCAGGCCCGCGGCCGCGCTGCCGGCCAGCAGGAAATCCCGGCGATCCACCTTGTCCATCCCGCCCTCCCCTCGCCATCCCTCGCGTCAGGCCGGGCCGCCGGACCGGGCGACGACCTCGATCGCCGACATCATCCCGAGGTCCTCGTGCGAGGTCATGTGGCAGTGCTCGACGAACTTGCCGGGAAAGTCGGTGAAATTCGACTCGAAGGTCAGCGAGTCCCCGGCCAGCTTGGGCAGCACGAACGTGTCCCGCCACAGCGGCTTGTCCAGGACCCGGCCGTTGATCCTCGTGATCCGGAACGGGTTCACGTGGATGTGGAAGACGTGCGCGTGGTTCATCAGCTTCGGGTCGAAGGCGTTGACCAGCGTCCACTCCTCCGCGGTGCCGAGCGGGATCCGGTACGGCGGGGCGGCCGGGTCGTAGGGGACGCCGTCCACCCCGAAGGACAGGAAGGCGTGGTCCGGCTCGCGCTGCACGGTGAACGCGAAGTTCCGCCGCCGGGAGATGGGCAGCACCGGCGGGTTCCAGGCGGGCAGCGAGTCCGGCAGGCCCATCGGCCGGCCGTGCCCGGTCACGTGCACGGTCAGCACGGTCCGGCGCGCCAGCTCCTCGTCGAACGGGGGGAAGCCGGGCATGGCCATGCCCCGCGGGCCCGGCAAGGCGGCGGCCGACCCCGGCATGCCGGGGATGTCGGGCTGCTGGCTGGAGCCGGGCGTCAGGACCAGGTCGTAGCTCCCCGCGCGCCCGGCCCTGACCAGCAGGTCGACCCGGTTGCCGGGCGAGAGCATCACGACGCCGGTGGTATCGGGCTCGGCCAGGGTCAGGCCGTCCCAGGCCAGCACGTGGAAGTCGTGCTGGTTCAGGTGCAGCGACAGGAAGGTGCTGTCGGCGGCGTTGAGCAGCCGCCATCGCTGCACCTCGCCGGGGTACATGCGGAGCCGGGGGCGCAGCACGCCATTGACCGTGTAGAGGGCATGGGCCCGGGGGAAGAATGCCTGATCCGGCGCCGGATCGGGGATGGGATCGAGTAGCTGGTAGTCGTCGCCCAGCTGGATCGACTGCAGCACCATGACCTTCTCGGCGGCCGCGCGGACCTCCGGCACGCGGTCGATCTCGCCCCGGACGATCAGCATGCCCGCCATACCGGCCCGCAGCTGCTGGGTGACCCCGCCGTGGCGGTGCGGGTGATACCAGCTGAGCCCGCCCGGGTGATCATGCGGGACCGGGATCTCGTAGCGGTGCTCACCGCCGGGCGGGATGTCCAGGAAGACATTGTCGGCGTTACCGGACGGCGAGACGTGCAGTCCGTGGGTGTGCAGGTTGGTGTGCGTCCACTCATGCGGCCGGTCCATCACCATGACCTTCGGCGGCGGCAGGTACGGCAGCCGGTTGCGCAGCCGGACCCTCAGCAGGTCGCCGGGCCGGATCTCCCAGGTGTAGCCGGGCACGACCTTGTTCCAGGTGTAGGTCCTGACCAGCCTGGGCGCGCCCATGTCGACGACGGCCGGCGCCGCGGTCAGCCGCACGTCCAGCACGCCGTCAGCGCTGCGCAGCAGCCGCGGCTGCGGCAGCTCCCGCGGGCGCCGGGATGCGGGCATGATGACCGGCGACGGCGCTCCGCCCCCCCTGGCCCGTGCGCCCGGGACCCCGCCCGCGAGCGTGGCGCCCGCGGTGCCGAGCCCGTACCGCATCATGCTGCGGCGCGATATCCGACCCGGCAACGAAGGCCCCCCGCCCGCTGATCAGCAACTACTCAACGGCGCGAGATTACTACTATGCGTAATCAAACAGCGCCAGGCCGGCTCCGGCGAGTCGCCAGCGCCGCCCGGCCGGCAGCCTGAGAGCCCAGCCTCGCGGCCCGGCAGCGGCCTGCCAGGCCGCTGCCGGGCCGCCGCTGGCTCAGAGTGCCTGCGCCACGATGGCCTGCAGGGCGTCAGTGCTGAGCGGGACGGGGTTGCCCTGCATGCTGCTCGACCCGATGGCCCGGGCGGCGATGTCGCCGGCCTGCTGCGGGCCGATGCCGAAGGCGGCCAGGCCGGGCACCGCGAGCAGGGCGAGGGTCTCGCGGATCCAGGCCACGCCGTCCTGGATGGACGCGGCGTCGTCACCGGTGAGCAGCCGGGCGGCCTGCGCGTAGCGCTCCAGGGCCGGGTGACCGGGCGGCCCGGATCGCAGCGCCCGCACGTTGGCCTCGATGACCGGGGCCAGCAGCGCGGCGCAGGCGATGCCGTGCGGCACCTCGGCGGTGCCGCCGATGACGCCGGCCAGCCCGTGCACGGCTCCGAGTTTCGCGTTGGCCAGGGCCATCCCGCCCAGCAGGCTGCAGATGGCCATGTCCGTGCGCGCCTGCAGGTCGCTGCCGTCGGCGTAAGCGGCGCGCAAGCCAGCGCCCGCGCGGCGCAGCCCCTCGCGCGCGAGGCCGTCAGTGAGCGGGCTGGCCCGGACGCAGACGAGCGGCTCCAGGCACTGGGTGAGCGCATCCAGGCCGCTGGCGGCCGTGACAGCCGCCGGGCAGGACACGGTGAGCTGCGGATCGATCAGCGCGACCGAGGGGATCATCAGCCTGCTCCGCAGGCTCGCCTTGACCTGATGGGCCGGGGACGCGAGGACGGCGTTGGCGGTGACCTCCGCGCCGGTACCGGCCGTCGTGGGCACCGCGACGCAGGGCACGGCAGGCCGGGTGATCGCGCGGCCCGCCCCGATCACCTCCAGGTAGTCGAGCGGGTCCCCGCCGTTGGCCAGCAGCATGGCGACGGCCTTGCCGGTATCGATCACGCTGCCGCCGCCGATCGCGACCACGACATCCGCCGCATGCTCGCGCGCCGCGGCCGCTGCGGTCCTGGCCAGCTCGACCGTGGGCTCGCCGGCCACCGTGACCACCGCCGCGGGCAGGCCCAGCCCGGCCAGCAGCCCGGCATGGCGGCTGGTGTCCGCGCCCGTGCACACCAGCAGCCGGGATCCGAGCCCGGCCAGCAGCTGCGGCAGCTCCGCGGTCCGCCCGGCGCCGGCGATGATGCGGCCGGCCGTGGCGAACTCGAACGTCAGCGTCACGGCAAGCTGGCCGCCCAGCCCTCGGCCGCGGCCGGGAACAGGGCAGAGAACCGCGCCGAGGACCGCGGCTCGGCCATCAGGCCGGCCACCGCATCACGCCAGGCCGCGTAATGCGGCGTCAGCTTGTGCGCAGCCGACGCATCGTCGTCGCGGTAGACCTCGACCAGGACCACGTGCGCCGGATCAGCCTGATCCTGGATGACGTCGAAGCGCAGCACGCCCGGCTCACCCAGCGATGCCCGCGCATTCACCAGCGTCGCGGCCAGGAAGTCATCGACTCCTTCCGGCCGGACCCGCACATGAACATGAACGACCAGCATGTCCCCATCCTGCTACACAATGCCCCGCCAGGGATGCGCGCGCCGTCAGCCACGATGCCGCCGTCGCCTTCCTTGTGCCGCCTCGGCCCGGCCAGTAGCCTCGGATCAGGGAAAGCCTGATGAAGATGACCGTTCCGGTAGCCAGTCCGGTGTCCCGCCGCGCGGCGCCGCTGCGTTCGGTATCCCCGCGGCAGCTCCGCCGGCGGCCCGGTCCCCCCGGCCGGGGCCCCCGTCGCGGATGAGGACCGATGGCCCCCGACCATGCGGGCTACCAGCTGCGTGACGGCCGCGCGGTATTCATCCGCTCCGCCTCGGCCGCCGACATTCCCGCCATCGCGGCCTTCTACGGCCAGCTGAGCGCTGAGTCCTTCAGCACCCGGTTCCTGTCCGCCCGGCCGGCTGAGTCGGTGCTGCGCCAGCTGGCCGGCCTGGAGCGGGTGCCGGGCACGGCGTCGGCGCTGGCGTTCGCGGCTGACCGGCCCGGCCCGATCATCGGCGAGGCCCGTTACGTGCCCACCGGGCCGGCCGTCGCCGAGCTGGCCATCGCGGTCGGTGACCAGGAACAGGGCCGCGGCCTCGGCCGGATCCTGCTCGATGACCTGGTACGCCGGGCCCGGCAGGCCGGCATCGACAGGCTCGGCGCCGCGGTCTTGCTGGCCAACTCGCCGATGCTGCGGCTGCTTGCCCCCTCCGGCTGGGTACTGACCGACCCGACGGAGGGCAGCACGGCGTTCTTCGAGATCTCCGTGACCGGCGGGCTGCCCGGCTGGCCGGACGCCGCCGGCGCCAGGCGGGTACTCGTCGAGAGCCGCAGCTGGTTCGATTCCGCCGCGGTCGCCGCCCTCCGGTCGGCCGGGTACACGGTGCGGCAGTGCCAGGGCCCCAGCCGCACCATGGGCAGGCCGTGCCCGCTGGTCACCTCGGGCACCTGCCGGCTGGCCGCGGAGGCGGATCTCATCATCAGCCTGCTTCCGGACACCGATGCGGACTGCCAGGCCGTGATCGAGGCTCATCGGCGGCTCGGGCACCGGCTGGGCCCGATGCCGGAGTAATAGCCGGGCCCCTCCCAGCGCACCTGCGCGCCCTGGCCACAGTGCCGCCCGGCCACCGGCCGGGCCGGCCACCGGCCCGCCCTGGGCCGGCCGCCGCGGGAATGCGGGTCAGGCCTGCTGGTCACGCCCGGCGGCCGCTCGCACCTGACGGCGCAGGTCGCCGTGCCGCGAGGGATAGAAGCCGTGCAGTTCCAGCCAGTAGGTCATCCACTGCGGGTCGGGATGGCTGGCCGGGACGACGTTGTAGATGTAGTTCACGCCCCGCGCGGCGGCCTCGGCCTCGAGCCGGTCCAGGATGAACTCGCCAGCGCCGCTGCCGCGCGCGGCCGGCCGCCAGGCCGGGCGGGGGGCTCGCCCGCACGGAACCGGTGGCCTTCCCTCGCGGCGGCCGGGCTAGGGCAGGTGGACGTAGTCGTAGTCGAACGGCTGGCCGTTGATCCCCTGCCGCGGCGGCGCGATCCAGGCCGCGATCTTGCCGCGCTCGTAGACCGGCTGCATCAGCGAGCGGACGTGGGTCCTGTCGACCGCGGTGGGCAGCCACTCGTCCTGCCGCCGCTGCCACTCCGCAGCGGAGATCAGCTCGCCGCTGGGCGTCGCCTCGATCCCGGAGAAAGCTCCCACCTTGCGGTTGAACGCCACGCTCGGGAGCTGCAGCCGCTGCGGCAGGCCAGCCTGCTCGAGGATCCGGTTCCACCGCTTCAGGCCGTTCTGGCAGTCGGAGATGTACTCCCGCCGCAGGTCGGCATTGAGCCCGAGCAGCGCAGCGACCTCGGCCTGGCCGATCTGGCCGTCCTCGGTGACCGAGTCCACCCACATCCCGTCGCTGGTCAGCTGATGATCGTCCTTGCGGCGCTCCTCTGACCAGCGGCCCTTCAGCCCGGCGGTGAAGTAGTTAGCCACGTTGGTGGAGGTCTCCCCCCCGAACAGGTCCAGCGACACCGAGTAGTGGAAGTTCACGTACTTCTGGATCACGTCCAGGGGGATGCCGCCGTGCGCGGCCACCTCGTCGCTGTCATGCTCGGTCATCAGCTGCGCGGTGCGCTCGACGACGCGGTCCACGCCGGTCGTCCCCACGAACATGTGATGCGCCTCTTCCTTGAGCATGAACTCGCAGGTGCGCGAGAGCGGGTCGAAGGCGGATTCCTTCAGCGTGCCGAGCTGGTACTTGCCATCCCGGTCGGTGAAGTAGGTGAACATGTAGAAGGACAGCCAGTCCGGGGTCTCCTCGTTGAACGCGCCCAGGATCCGCGGGGCGTCCTCGCTGCCGGAGTTGCGGTACAGCAGTTCCTCGGCCTCCTCGCGTCCCTCGCGGCCGAAGTAGGCGTGCAGCAGGTACACCATCGCCCACAGGTGCCGCCCCTCCTCGACGTTCACCTGGAACAGGTTGCGCAGGTCATAAAGGCTGGGCGCGGTGGCGCCGAGGTTGCGCTGCTGCTCCACCGAGGCCGGCTCGGTGTCACCCTGGATGACGATCAGCCGCTGCAGGTCGGCCCGGTACTCCCCCGGCACCTTCTGCCAGGCTGGCTCGCCCTTGTGCTCGCCGAAGGCGATGCGCCGGTCACGGTCGCGCTCGGCCAGGAAGATCCCCCAGCGGTAGTCCCGCATCGGGACGTGGCCGAACTGAGCCCACCCGTCCCGGCCGACGTTGATGGCAGTGCGCAGGTAGACGTCCCGGGTCGCCAGCGTCGGGCCCATCGATTCCCACCAGGACAGGAAATTAGGCTGCCACGATTCCAGCGCCCGCTGCAGCCGGCGGTCCCCGCGCAGGTCGACGTTGTTGGGGATCTTCTCGGTGTAATCGGCGGCGGTAGTCACGGCTCAGACTCGCTTCCGGTCGAAGTCAGCACGCTGCCCGGTGCCGAACCTGCGCAGCGCGCCGTCCGGGCCGGATGCATTCGGGCGGCAGAAGATCCAGTTCTGCCAGGCGGAGAGGCGGCCGAAGATCTTTGTCTCCATGGTCTCGGGCCCGGCGAAGCGGTAATTCGCCTCCAGGCCGGTCAGCGCGTCGGGGCTGAAGCTGGCCCGCTCCTCGATCGCGATCCGGACTTCCTCGTCCCAGTCGATGTCGTCGGGCGTGAACGTCACCAGGCCCAGCCGGCCGGCCGCGTCAGCTTCCAGCGGCTCGCCCGCGCGGTCCTCTGCCGCGGCGAGCGCCCCAGCGTCGCCGACGAAGCGCGTCGCCAGCCTGGTCAGCCCGTTGCCCATGGGCAGCGGGCCGAGGTTCATCCCGCTGATGGTGAGGGCGGCGGGCGTCGCGTCCGGGTCGACGTCCTCGAACACCCCGGCCAGCATGTAGGAGCGGTCGGCGGCCAGCGCGAGCTCCAGCAGCGACCCCGCGAAGCAGCTGCCCGGCTCGATCAGCGCGATCAGGCTGCGGCTCGTCACGTCCAGCCGCTTCAGCGTGCGCTTGAGATACAGCACGATCTCGTTGACCAGCCAGTCGCCGGCGTGGTCGAGCATCAGCTGGTCGTAAGCCAGCACCAGGGCCGGATCGCCGGCCGTGCGCAGCACCCAGGTCCCGAGCGCCGGCTCGTTCGTGCGCAGGTCGAGGATCAGGTCGTCGAGCTCGCGGCTGACCGCCAGGAGATAGAAATCCGCGCCCTGCGCGCGGATCGCCGCGGCGTCCGGCGGGGCGTCCGCGGCCGGCCCGCGCACGGTGATCTCCGCGATGCCCGCCGCGCGGTCGAGCTTCGCCGAGACGTGCCGATAGCTGATCGCGTCCCCGGTCCGCTGCTTGGCCAGCCTGGTCAGGGTGACGCCGGGTACCCCGGACGGGCGCGCGGACCGCGCGGCCAGCTCGGCCGCCCGCTCGGCTACCGTGCCGGCCCACGCCGGCCGGGGCACGGCCTCGTCCACCAGGCGCCATTGCACGGCCTTCCGGCCGCTCACGCCCTCAGCCTTCGTGGCGAAGTAATCGGCCAGGTCGCGGCGGACATGGCGCTTGTCGACGACGCGCGTCAGGCCGCCGGTGCCGGGCAGCACGCCGAGCAGCGGCAGCTCCGGCAGCGAGACCGCGGACGACCGGTCGTCGATGAGCATGATGTGGCCGCAGGCGAGAGCGAGCTCGTAGCCGCCGCCCGACGCGGTGCCGTTGAGGGCGGCGATGTACGTCTGCCCCGAGTGGGTGGTGGCGTCCTCGATGCCGTTGCGCGTCTCATTGGTGAACTTGCAGAAGTTCACCTTCCACGAATGCGCTGCGGCCGCCAGCATGCGGATGTTCGCGCCCGCGCAGAAGATCTTGTCCTTGCCGCTGGTCATGACGACCGCGCGCACCTCGGGATGCTCGAACCGCAGCCGCTGCACCGCGTCGTACAGCTCGATGTCCACGCCCAGGTCGTAGGAGTTGAGCTTCAGCTCGTAGCCGTCCTGCAGGCCGCCATGCTCGTCGACGTCCATGGTGAGGGTGGCAACCGGGCCGTCGACGGCGATCCGCCAGTGCCGGTAGCTTTCCGGGTCCACCCGGAACTCGACCAGCGGCTGCGCGGCTGCGGTGCCCGCTGCGGAGCCCGGCCGCGCGGCCATGTCCTGCGAAGCCACGGTGGTCATGGGCTGGTCTCCCGCCTGTCGGCCTGTTACCGTTCCTCATATGCTACGTTTATCTGTCAATACGTCAAGACCCTGTAGCACATCTAGCCGATCCGGGCCCGCGGCTCTGCCGCCGCGGCCGGCGGCGGAAGTCGTGCTACAAGGCCAGGGTCAGCCGTAAACGGGACATGTAGCATGACCGGTGGCCGCTCGGCGCGGCACGTGAGCGGGAGGTGACCGGCAGCATGCAGTCCCCCGCTCCCGCCCTGTCCGTCGCCGCGACCTCCGTCCCGGCCATGTCCCGGCGGCACGCGGCCGGCACGGAGAGCGCGCGCGGCCTGCTCTTCACGGTGCTCGGCGAGTTCGTGCTGCCGGGCGGCGGATTGGCCTGGACGTCCGCGGTCATCAGCGTGCTGTCCCGGCTCGGGGTGGAAGAGAAGGCCAGCCGCCAGGCGCTGATGCGCACGGCCGCCGACGGCTGGCTTACCTCCGAGCGGGTCGGCCGCCGGACGCGCTGGCAGCTGACCGGCGAGGCCGAGCGGCTGCTCGCCGAGGGCACGGAGCGGATCTACGGGTTCACCGGATCCGCGCCGGAATGGGACGGCCGCTGGCTGCTCGTCCTGGCCCGCGCCCCCGAGACGGACCGGCCGGCCCGGCACCTGCTGCGCACCAGGCTGGGCCGGGCCGGCTTCGGCAGCCCCGCGCCGGGAGTGTGGATCAGCAGCCACGCCGGGCGGGCCGCGGAGGCCAGGCGGGTCCTCGAGGAGGCTGGCGTGCTCGAGGGAGCGCAGATCTTCACCGCCGAGTACCAGGGCGGCGGTGATCTGGCCAGCATGATCAGCCGGGCCTGGGACCTGGACGCGATCGAGCAGAGCTACCGCGAGTTCATCGGCGAGTTCGCCGGCGCCGCGACCATCGACCCGCTCGCCCAGGTCATCGACCTCGTGCACGCCTGGCGGCGCTTCCCGTGGATTGACCCGGGCCTGCCCGGCGCCCTGCTCCCGGCCAGGTGGAGCGGTGCGCAGGCGGCCGGCCTGTTCGCCAGGCTGCACGCCAGCTGGGCCGCCGATGCGACGGCCGAGTGGGCGCGGCTGAACGAGCGCGGCTGAACGAGCGCGGGCCGCGCTAGCCGCGGGCCAGCCGCCGGCCGGCCGCGCGTACCGGGCACGGCACCTGATCAGCCTGCCGTTCCCTGACCCGTCGGCCGCCGCTCGTCGGCACTGCGCTCGCCGTCCTGGTCGTCCACCAGCTCATTCAGCACAGCGGCCAGATCATGCAGCCGGCTCAGGTGAGCCCGGGTCAGCCGGACCACGATCCGGTCGCCCTTACCGGTGAGCTGAACCCGCACGACCCGCCCGTCGTCGGGGTCATGCGTCCGCTCGACCAGCCCGGCCGCCTCAGCGCGGTCGACGAGCTCGACCGCGCTATGCGGCCGCAGCAGCAGGTAATCCGCCAGGTCGCCGACGGTGGGCGGCTTGCTGCCCGGGTGCCCCTTGACCGCGACGAGCAGCTGGTGCTGAACATGAGTCAGGCCGGCCGCCTGCGCCTGATCCTCGCTCCAGCGCTGGAACTCGCGCAGGCTGGTGCGGAACTCCAGCAGCCTCTCGAAGTCCTGTCGCGTCAGCCGGGGCATCGCATCATCCTCCAGCAGGGCCTGGCCGCAGCTGACGACGTAGTGCTATCACTCGGGTCGGGGGGCCATCCGATACTCGGCGTCGCCTCGCAGTTACCGAGCCGACTGTATCGCACAGCGATACGCGCGGGCTGGCCAGGAACGCCCGGTCACCGCGCGGCGCGGCCCTCTCCTGCGGTGCCGCCCGCCGGCGGACCAGAGGCGGCGCTCCCCGGTCCGGCCTGCCGGGCCGGAGTCCTGGCCCGGTCACTCGCCGAAGGCGACGCGGACATCGTCGGTCGTGGTCCCGGTCGGCGGCGATGCCGCCGGGAACCGGCGGCGGGCGGCACCCGGCGGGTCTGGTGCTGCCTCATCCGCGACGATGGCCGGGTCGATCCGCAGGACCGCGTAGCCGCCGACGGCACCGGCCCCGAAGCCGGGCGCGAAGACCCTGGTCGGGCGGGTGATCACGCCATCGCGGACGGCGTCGTGCACCGCGATCGGGATGCTCGCGGCCGATACGTTGCCCATCGTCTCGACGTTGAAGTACAGCTGCCCGGCGGACAGCCCTGCGTTCGCGGCGAGGCTGAGGATCATCGTCTTGTTCGCCTGGTGCGGCACGATCAGCTCGATGCTCTCCAGCAGCGTCCGGCCGGGGTCGTCCGGGTCGCTCTGGGCGGCTAGCTCGGCGAGCATCTGACCGAGGTAGCGCTGGGCCAGGGACCTGACCTCCGGGCCGTAGACGGTGACGTCATTATCGAACTCGGGATTCGGCCAGATGATCGAGTTCACCTCGCTGCGCGGCCCGCTCGCGTAGGTCTGCACCACCTCCACGTCACCGGCCGTCCCGGCGGCTGCCGGGACGAGCACCATCGCCGCGGCACCGTCCCCGAAGATCATCCGCGCGGGCCGGGCGCTGCCGATCTTGTCCGAGAACTTCTCGGCGCAGACCAGCAGGACCGGCCGCCTGACCTCCTGCAGCAGCCGGATCGCCTCAGCCAGGCCGTAGGGCAGTCCCGCGCAGGCAGCGATCAGGTCGGCCGAGGCGTGCGTCTGCAGCAGGCCCAGCTCGCCCGACAGCCAGCAGGCCACCGACGGCATCTGCCGGCTGCTGGTGCAGGTGGCGACCAGCACGGCACCGATCTCGGCGGGCGGCCGGCCCGACCTGGCCAGCGCGGCGCGGGCGGCATCCAGGGCCAGTTCCTCCAGTCTCCGGCTGGTATAGCGGCGCTGCCGGATGCCGGTCTTCGCGGTGATCTCGGCTGCAGTCATCGGCGACCAGGAAAAGCTCGCGTTGCGGATAACGTCGGTGTTGTCACAGACGTGCTCGCCGCGCACCACCGCCAGCGCCGCCAGCTTCGGCTGGATCGCGAAGGCCTCGCGAACCCGCACCGGCGGATAGGGCGCCGCCGGAGCCACGGCCTCGACCGGAGCCGGCGGTGCGGAAACTCCGGCCGGGCCGGCGCTCCCGGCCCGGTCAATGAAGGCCATCACGTCCCGGCTGAGCGGATGGAACGCGACCACGAAATCGTCGTCGCCGATCCCGGACGCGTCGCGCAGCCCGGTGCGGGAGCGGTCCCACGGATACTGGTTGTGCAGCACCATCGCCCAGCGCATCAGTGCTTCCAGCTCGGGCACGCCCTCCCGCGCATCGAGGATCTCCTCGGCCGAGAAAACGGGGTAGTCCGGGTCGTACCCGCCCATCACGAACGTCAGCGCGCCGGGCTGCTCCAGGAACTGCGCGACCGTCGGCCCGATCGGCGGCATCTCGGTGGCGTGGTGCAGCTTGTTGCGGAACAAGTCGAACAGCAGGCCGAATATCTTGTCCTCAGTGCCGTCGTCCCAGGTGGACGGCAGCTCGCCGAAGGCGCGCCGGACCGCGGCCACCTTGCGCTCGCCGTCCTGCCACGGAGTCAGCACCGGCAGGAAGACGTCACCGCGGTGCTTGGGAAGGTCACGCCAGCGCGTCGGCCGCTTCTCGAACATCGTGATCGAGTAACGGCTGGCCCAGAAGAGGTTCTGAGCCAGGTCACGCAGCAGCTCGAACCGCCCCGGATAGGCTCCCGACTCAGCCCGGGCCAGGATGTCGGTCCCCGTCGGTGCCTTCGCCTCGAAATCCCGGCCGATCACCGCGATGAACTGATCGAGCGTCTCCAGCACCGAGAAGTCCAGCTCGGCGGAGAAACTGGCCGGGAAGACCAGGCGACCATGCCGGTTGATCACGAAGGGCTTCATGTGTCACCTCCAGGTTCCGCCAGTCTCGCCTATTTCCCGGCGGCCTGAGCGGGACGGCGCGGCGGAACCTGCTGACAAGCTCCATTAGCCTTGGGGCGGTGAGGGCACTGCTGCTGGAAAACGTCCACCCTGAGGCTTCCCGGCTGCTCGAGGAGGCGGGCCTGGAGGTGACCGCGCTCTCCTCGGCGCTGGACGAGGCCGAGCTCGCGGCCGCCCTGCCGGGTATCGATCTGCTCGGGATCAGATCCAAGACCCAGGTCAGCGCGGCCGTACTCGCGGCGGCGCCGGACCTGATCGCCGTGGGGGCGTTCTGCATCGGGACCGACCAGATCGACCTGGCCGCCGCCTCGGCGCTCGGCGTCGCCGTGTTCAACGCGCCGTACTCGAATACGCGCAGCGTAGTCGAGCTGACCCTGGCCGAGATCATCGCGCTGACCCGCCGGCTCACCGAGAAGGACAGCCGGATGCACGCGGGCGTGTGGGATAAGTCGGCCGACGGCGCGCATGAGGTCCGCGGCCGGACGCTGGGCATCGTCGGGTACGGCAACATCGGCGCGCAGCTGTCGGTCGTCAGCGAGGCGCTCGGGATGCGGGTGGTCTTCTACGACACCGCCGACAAGCTCGCGCTCGGGAACGCCCGGCGCTGCGTCAGCCTCGAGGAACTGCTCGAGATCTCCGACGTGGTGAGCCTGCACGTGGACGGCCGCCCGTCCAATAGCTCGCTGTTCGGCGAGAAGGAATTCAGCCGGATGCGGCCTGGCTCGCTGTTCCTCAACCTGTGCCGCGGCTTCGTGATCGACCACCAGGCACTCCGCCGGCATCTGCTGTCCGGCCACCTGGCCGGAGCAGCCGTGGACGTCTTCCCCGACGAGCCGCGGTCATCGGGGACCGAGTTCGCGTCCGTCCTGCGCGGCCTGCCGAACGTGATCCTCACCCCGCACATCGGCGGCTCGACCGAAGAGGCCCAGGCCGACATCGGCGCCTTCGTCGGCGGCAAGCTCGCCGATTTCACCGCCGAGGGGGCCACCTCGCTGTCGGTGAACCTGCCGCAGGTGGCGCTGCCGCCGGCCACCGGCACGCACCGGCTGGCGCACCTGCACCAGAACGTGCCCGGCGTGATGGCGGAAATCAACTCGGTCCTGGCCGAGCACGAGGTGAATGTGGAGGCCCAGCTGCTCGGCACCCGCGGCGACCTCGGTTACGCCCTGACCGATATCGGGATCGACTATCCCGATGCGGTGGTGACCCGCCTGCGGGACATGAGCCCGACGGTGCGGCTGCGGGTTCTGTCGTGATCCTGGCGGCCGGGCGGCAGCGGGCAGGGCGCTCCAGGGAGCTGACGATCACCGCATGGAGAAGCACATGACGACCAAGCTGAGCGAGCGCTCCTACGCGTTCGCGCAAGAGCAGATCAGGAAGGGGAGGGTGGTGCTCGACCAGCGCACCGACTGGAGCGAGCATCAGCCGTCGACCCGCCAGGAGAACGAGTTCATCGAGACTCACGGCTGGGACGAATACGCCAGCTGGCACCTCGGCCTCGATGACGAGGAGCCCGAGCAGACCAAGGCCAGGTACAAATTCCCTTACGGCGACTTCGCGCGCGTGCACCGCTGCGGGGTCCTTTCCGCGGAGGTGCGGGCCGGGCAGTACAAGCACCGGGACATCGAGGATGCGGCCATCCGGCTGCGCGAGATGTTGGACGAGCGGACTGATTATTAGCCCGCATTCCTGACCACTGCGCTTCCGCTGAGAGCTGAGGCGTTACCGGCGCGAAAGCAGCACGCGCGGACATCAGGCCCGCTACTATCCGCGCATGAAGTGCTACTTTCAGCACCGGGCCGGGGTGCTGGGTCTCTTAGCCGCCACCGCCCTGCTGGCCGCCTGCGGCAGCGTGCTGGCCCCCAAGGCGGCCGTCCGGCCGCACGACACCACGGCCGCTGCCGCAGCGACCCGCCTGCCCGCCGTCCTCTGCACCGCGCGGATGACGAGCGGCAGGCCCGAGAATGACAGCCGCGACAGCGTCCTGGTGCGCACGGTGGCGCAGGCCCAGATCCGGGTCACCGCCCACTACGCGATTGGCCCCGATGTCAAGAGCGGGGACGCTTCGAGCCACGGCCAGGCCATGGTCTGGTACTACGTCAACGCCACGCCCGGTTACCGCGTGATCGTGAATGTCACCGCATCCAGCCGCGGCCAGGAGGGATGGTGCTGGACGGCGTTCATCCCGCTGGCGCGGCCGAAGCCGACGCCTAAGCCGGACCTGAGCCCTGTGGCCCGCAAGCCGGTGGCGCCGGCCTCGCCGGCGGCACCGGCGCCGTCCGCTCATTGCCGCCCGCTCAGCGACAAGGGCACCTGCTACGAGCCCGGCGAGTACTGCCGAAGCGATGATCACGGCATGGCCGGCGTGGCCGGTGACGGCAAGGCGATCAGGTGCGAGGACAAGGACGGCTGGCGGTGGGAACCCTACTAGCCTGCGGCGGCCGCGACGCCGCGGGCCGACCTCCGCGAGGTGACGTGCTCGGTAAAGTGACCATAGAACTCACCCCGGCCGCGGTGGACTGGATCGCCGAGCACGGCCACCAGCCGGAGTTCGGCGCGCGTCCGATGCGCCGGACCATCCAGCGCGAGGTCGAGAACCGGCTATCGCGGCTGCTGCTGGACGGCGAGATCATGCCGGGCCAGCAGGTCACCATTGACGTCGGGGACGGAAGGCTGACCTTCACCGCGCACGACCGCGCCGGGGCGCCAGCGGCGGCGTCCTGAACCTGGCTGGTCAGGCGGGCTGGTCAGGCTGGCCGCCGCCTTTCCACTGCGCTGAGCCCGCGTCCCACCGGGTATAGGTGTAGGGATTGTCGAGCACCTTGGTCTCCGGAACCTCCGGATGCATCCCCTCGGCCCAGGCCTCGGGCCCGAGCTGGCCCATCAGGTACTCGGCCGTCTGCCCGGCCAGCTGCCGGGCCCGGGCCAGGTCCACGCCGGCCAGCCGGTGGTCGTACTTGACGACCCGGCCATTCACCACGACCGTGTGCACGTCGCCGCGCTGGGCCTGGAACGCGACGTGCCCGTACGGGTTGAGCACCGGGAACATCACCGGCGAGTCGTCGTTCTTGATCAGCACCACGTCGGCCTTCTTGCCCGGCTCCAGGCTGCCGGTGACCGAGTCCAGCCCCAGCGCCTTCGCGCCGCCGCGGGTGGCCCAGTCCACCACGTCCTCGGCGCGGAGATGGCAGTGGGTGACGGTCTGCTGCCTGCCGTGCGCCTCCAGGTGCTCGCGGGACCGGTCCGCGCCCAGGGTGGCCCGCATGGCGGAGAACAGATCGCCGCTCCACCACACGCTGGTATCCATGGACAGCGACATCGGGATGCCATGCTCGCGCAGCCGCCAGGTGGGCGGGTAGCCCTGGCCAGCGCTCTGCTCGCTCTCGGTGGACACCGAGGCGGTGCCCCCGGTGGCGGCGATCCGGTGATACGAATCGCGGGTCAGCGTCGCCGCGTGCACGTAGATGGTGGACGGGGTCATGAACCCGTTCTCGTGCATCAGCCGGATTCCGTCGTCGCTGGTCGCGCCCCAGACTCCGGCATGCGTGGTCACCGGCACGCCCAGGTCCCGCGCGACCTCGAAGGCGGCCTTCTCCGGGAACGCCGGGTCGCCGGTCACGTCAAAGGCCATCTGGAAACCGAGCATGTCGTTGCCGCTGCCAAAGCGCCTGGCGACGAACTCGCGGAACTCGGGAGCGGCGGACCACTCCCACGGGCCCTGCTGGAGGTTGCCGTAGGCGAGCACGAACCGGCCGGGGACCTCAACCAGGGCGTCCACAGCGGCCTCGGCGTGCGCGACCGTCTGCAGGCCGTGTGACCAGTCGACTGTCGTGGTCACGCCGGCGTCGATCGCCTCGATCGCGGACAGCAGGTTGCCCGCGAAGATGTCCTCCGGCCGGAAGACCTTGCCCCACTGCAGGTAGTACCAGACGAAATACTGGGTGAGCGTCCAGTCGGCGCCGTAACCGCGCATCGCGGTCTGCCACATGTGCCGGTGGGTGTCGATCATCCCCGGCAGGACAATCCCGCCGGTCGCGTCGATCTCGGCGGTGCCCTCCGGCACCGCGAGCGCCGGGCCCACATCCGTGATGCGCTCACCGGTGATCAGGACGTCGGCGCCGTGGTGCACGTGATGGGCATCGTCCATGGTCAGCACGGTGGCGTTGCGGAACACCAGCGACCGGCCCGGCGTCAGGTCAGGGCTCGATGCGGATGCCATGGCGGACCTCCACTGTGAAGCTGCCCGCGGCTCGCGCGGACAGGTGTCCGCAACCCGGCCGTTCGTAGTCTGAGCGGAAGCGTGGCCGCTGCGGTGCGGCGCTGTCAAGAGGCGCTGCCACGAGGCGCTGTCACGAGGCAAGGCGCGGCGCACGGCGGAAGAGCCAGCGCGCTGTCCGCTGTACGGACAAGTTCGCCAGGTCACGCTACAGTCGTTCCGGTCGCTATCAGCCGCAGGGGGTGATCGCATGGCACGCCGTGACGCCAGCCCTGCGGGACGGGGACGGGCGGGTCATCGCGGCGATGAACGTCACCGTGCACGCCGCCGAGACACCGGTCGAGGTTCTCACCGGCGAGTACCTGCCGCTGCTGCTGGCCACGGCCGGGGCGATCAGCGCGGCCTGGGCCGCCTGCCAGTCGGCGCCCCAGGCCGCAGCCCGCGAGCTAGCCCGCCACGCTGACGTGCTGGTGCAGAACTTCACTCGTTAGCCGGCAGAACCAGCTAAGCGACCCGGATAAGGAGCTGCCATGGCCACTGTCGCCGCGGTCATCGCCTCGACGCATCACCCGTTCTACTACCGGGCGAGCACGGCTACCGGGCAGGACCGGCCGCCGTTCGCCGACGAGTGGGTGGCCAAGATCAGCGCGTTCCGTGAGACGCTCAGCCGGGCCCGCCCCGACGTGCTGGTCATGGTGGGCAGTGATCATTTCCATCAGCTGTGGCTGGACAACCTGCCCCAGTTCCTGATTGGCAAGGCGCCCTTCTACGACGCGAACTTCTACAACGAGGAGCGGGAGTTCGGGCTGCCCCGGATGCTGCTGCGCGGGCACGAGGAACTCTCCGGCTACCTGCTGCGCGAGGGCATCGACGCCGGGTTCGACCTGGCCTTCAGCAACGAGTTGCGGATCGACCACAGCATCACCTGCCCGATCATCACGCTGCGGCCCGAGGCGGATCTGCCGGTCGTTCCCGTCTATACCAATATCTTCGCCCCGCCGATGCCGCAGCCGAAACGGTTCGTGCAGCTGGGCAAGACCATCCGCGAGCTAGTCGAGTCCTGGCCCAGCGACCAGCGGGTGGCCATCATCGGCACCGGCCACCTGTCGCTGGAACTCGGCGGCCCGCGCCAGTTCGGCCCGCATGGCCCCGATCCGGAGTTCGACCGCAAGGCGGTCGAGTGGATCGCGTCGGGCGACCTGGAGTCCGCGCTGGCCCGGGTCAGCCTGGACAGCCTGTGGGAGCCGGGCAACGCGACCCACGGGTTCATGGACTTCATGCTCATGATGGGCGTCGCCGGGGAGAACGTGAAAGCGGACTACGCGGATTCGCTTGACCTGTTCCACACCATGGAGGCCTACTTCACCTGGTACCCGGAGGGGAAGCCATGAGCAGGTACCTGCTCGACAAGTTCCTCTACACCGTCGACCGCGACCCGGCGCTGGTCGAGCGCTACCGCGACGACCCCCGCGGCACGGTCGCCTGGTGGGAGGCGCAGCGGGCCAACGTGATCCTCAACTGCCATGAGGCAGAACGCAGCACCTGGCTTACCTTTACCGATGCTGAGCGGGAAGCGCTGGCCACGCACGACTACGTCGGCCTGTTCGAGCTGGGCGCGCACAGCTTCCTGACGCTGACCCTGTTCATCGCCATGTTCGAGCGCGACTACCCGGAGCCGCTGGCGTTCCAGCGTGAGTACGCGGCGAGGCTCGGCCACTGGAGCCTGCCCTACCCGGACATATCCACCTGAGCCGGTCCCGGGCGGCCCGGCATCACCCGCGTCCGGGTCCCGGATGGCTTCCGTTATCTCGACCCGTCCGGCTCAGAGATCACGCAGGCGGAGACGCTCGACCGCGCTGCCAGCGATCCCGGCGGCGCCGGCGCAGCTCCCGGCCCCGGCGGAGGCGGAGGCGGAGGCGGCAGTCGCCGAGATGCTGGCCGCCTCAGCGAACCCGGCCCCGATCCCGGGCCGCTGACGGTGCGGCAGCGGGCTAGGCGGCCGGGCCGGTGCGGCAGCGCAGCTGATGCAGGGCATGCAGAAAGGACTGCCGGCGGACCGCGAACCGCTCCATGCTGGCCGGGTCGGGCTCGGCGACCTGGCGGGCGGCCGGCGCGAGCGGCCCGTAGACGTCGGCCGGCGTCAGCAGGCTGATGGCACAGGCGCCGAGCAGTGCCGCCCCGCGGGCCGACGCGGCGGGCACGTCGACGGCCTGCAAGGGCAGCCGCAGGATGTCCGCCAGCATCTGCCGCCAGGGCTGTGCGGCAGTTCCGCCGCCGGCCAGCCGGACCGCGGCGGCCGAGTCCGCGCCAGGCAGGGCATCCAGCGCGTCCCTGATGGCGAAGGCAACGCCTTCCAGGGCGGCCCGCAACAGGTCAGTCCGGGTATGCCCGAGCCCGAGACCCGTCCAGGCCCCGCGCATCTGCGGATCCAGGTACGGGGTGCGCTCGCCGGGCAGGTGCGGCAGGAATACCGGGTCACCGGGACGAGGCAGCTCGCTGGCCGCGTCGTACAGCTGCGCCCAGCTGGCTCCGAGCGTCGACCTGACCCAGTTCAGGGCGATCCCGGCGCTGAGGGTCGCGGCCATGGCGTACCAGCCCGGGCCGGCGCTGCGGTACAGGTGCGTCCCGGTTTCCGGGCGCGCGGCCGGGCTGTCGCGCGGCGTGACCAGCTGCGCGCCGGTCCCGATGGTCAGCTGGACCTCGCCCGGATGGCTCAGCCCGGTCCCGAACGCGGCAGCGGCGGTGTCGGCGGCGCCGGCCGCCACCGGCAGGCCGGCCGGCAGTCCGAGCTCGGCGGCCGCCTCGGCCGTCAGCGTCCCGGCCAGCTGCGCGGAGCCGGGCAGCAGCGGCGCGAGCAGGTCGGCGCTGAGGCCGAGGCCGGCGACGGTGGCGCTGTCCCACCGGTCCGCGGGCAGGTCATAGAGCAGCGTCGCGGAGGCGTCACTGGGCTCGGCCTGAGCGCGCCCGGTGAGGCGCTGGCGCAGCCAGTCCTTGGGCTGCAAGGCCCACCGGGCGCGCTGGTAGACCAGGGGCTCATGCTCGGCCACCCACAGCAGCAGCGGGCCCGCCATCCCCGGAGTGAGCGGGTTGGCCAGCCGCGCCAGCGCCGCGGGGCCGAGCCGCCGGTAGGCCGCGAGGCAGGGCGCGGCGCGGCCGTCGGCCCACAGCAAGGCCGGCCGCAGCACCTCCCCGCCCGGGCCGGTCAGCACCAGCCCGTGCATCTGGCCGGACAGCCCGATGGCCGACGGGCTGGTGCCGGCCGAGCCGGCCGCCTGACGTACCGCCGCCATGACCGCAGCCCACCACGCTGCGGGGTCGGACTCAGCCTGGCCGGGCTGGGCGGCGACGACGGGATACTCGGCGGTCGCCATGGCCAGCGGCTGCCCGTCCGGGCCGGCCACGATGACCTTGACCGAACTGGTGCCCAGGTCGATGCCGAGGACAGAGTGAGTCCGGCCGGCGCCGTCCGGCTGACCGGGGCGAGCGGAACCGGGGCCGGTGTCGTCAGGTCTCGATGACAATGTTGTGCACGGTCCTGTCGGTCTGCAGCGCCTGCAGCGCTGCTGCGTCGTCGCCCCCGTTGCGCGTGAGCTGCGGGCACTGCCCGGATACCGCAGCCGCCCCGGTAGCGTCAATCACGATGTCGAGCGTGCCTGCTGCGCCTGATGAGGTAACCGCGGATCATGCAGCGCTCCGTCACCAGCCCAGTGTCAGGGATCAGAACCCGCAGGCAAAGCCCCGGCGGGCGAGAACTGCGCAAGCCCTCCGATTACCGATCCGGCCAGAGTCGGCGAGATCCTCGACAAGTTCCGGGCAAAGTACGGCGCGAAGGATGTGGCGGCGTACTACCCGGAACAGGATGTCGCGGTCGAGGTTCCGCTGAACTGACCGGGACTCGGGGCAGTTCCCTGGTCAGGGCATGCGCCGGGACCGGCCGGTCCGGCTGCCGCCGGGCTCTCGCGCTGGCGGCTGGCCGGCCGGAACGCTGCCCGGATGAGCGCGCCCGCGCCCTGGCCGCCCGCTCCCCCGCCAGCGGACGGCGGTGATCGCGACGGCCAGCACGGTGGCCGCGATCATCGGCAGGAATCCGGCCCCGATCCAGCGGGCCGCGCTGATCGCGAGGCCGGTCAGGGACGTATCGGTGGCCCGGTCCCTGATCAGGCCGGCCACGATGGCGGCGGCCAGGTACGCGAGCGCCGGCACCGGGATGATCCGGTAGGCGGCCCGGGGCTGGACCGCGAGCGCGCCGGCGACAGCGCCGGCGATGACGAAGATGCCGAGGAGCAGGCCGGGGTCACTTCCAGACATGATGGTCACAGCCAGGCCAAGCACGGCACCAGCGATGACGATGAAGATCCCGGACCTGCCGGGCAGCTCGCCCCAACGCCGCGGCGCCCGGCCCGGCGGTGACGAATGTCCGCGCGTGTCACCCCGCGCGGACGGCCGCCGCCCGCGCACGCTGGGGTAGGATCCCGGCACGCCGTTATATGGCGGGCGCGGGTCCGCTTCGCGCCATCGTGGCTCGCTCATCTGCTCCCAGATGGTAGCCGGTTCGGCCTGGTCAGGGGGCTCAGGTAATCTTCGCCGCAGAGTGTCGGCCCCGGAGGGATGCGTTGCGCAGGGCGCAGACGGACACGGCGCTGTGGGGGATCGCGGGCAAGGCCGGTTACCCCGTCAGCTGCATCGCCGCTGCCCTCGTACTGGTGATCAGCGGCTTCTGCTACTTCGTTGTCCGCGACGTGGGCAGCATCGGCTCCTCGCACGCGATCGCCAGCGGCCCCTCGACCGGCGCGCAGAACATCCTGCTGATGGGCCTGGAGAGCCGCAGGGACTGGAACGGGAACATCCTGCCGCCCGACATCCTCGCCGCGCTGCACGCGGGAAGCACGCAGGGGGTCGAGAACGGCGTCGGCGGAAACGACACGAACACGCTGATCCTGATCCATATACCGGCCAACGGCAAGAAGGCAGTCGGCTTCTCCATTCCCCGCGACGACTGGGTCAATTTCGCCGGCACCGTGGGGCCCCAGCAGGCGGGCAAGATCGACCAGGCCTACGGCGTGAGCATGTACTACGAGCAGGCGAAGCTTCGTGCCCAGCACCCGGATATGAGCCAGGACCAGCTGGCGTTCCTCGGTAATGAGGCCGGCCGCAGCGCCGCCGTGGCGACGGTGGAGAAGCTCACCGGGGTCCATATCGACCATTTCGCCGAAGTCAACCTGGACGGGTTCTATGAGCTGGCCCAGGTCCTCGGCGGAGTAGACGTCTGCCTCCGGCATGCGGTCTATGACCCCAACTCCGGCGCGGACTTCCGGGCCGGCTACCAGCATCTTGACGCCGCGCAGGCGCTGGCGTTCGTCCGCCAGCGCGATGGCCTGCCCAACGGTGACCTGGACCGCACGCACCGCCAGCAGGCATTCCTCGACGCGGTCCTGCACCAGCTGCGCACCGATGGCGTGCTCAGCGACCTGACCAAGGTGCAGGCGCTGCTGTCCGTGGCGAAGCAGTACGTCATCACCGACTCCGGCTGGAACCTGCTCGACTTCGCCGCCCAGGAACGGAGCCTGACCAGCGGTAACATCACCTTCCGGACGCTGCCGATCCAGGGCTACGCGACCATCGGCGGCCAGGACGCCAACGCGGTCAGCCCCGCCTACATCAAGGCGATCGTGCACGCCACGTTCTATCCCCCGCCCAGCCCGCCCAGCCCGCCCAGCCCGTCGGCCGCCCGGCACCGGGCGACGGCCCGCAGCACGGTGGACGTGCTCAACGGCGGCGACACGGCCGGCCTGGCCGGGCGCGTCTCGGCCGCGCTGGTGAGCGAGGGGTACCGGGCCGGCCAGGTCGGGAACGCGAGCTACCGCGCTGCCACAACGGTCAGCTACGGCGCGGGCGCGGCGGCGAGCGCCAGCCGGATCGCGGCCATGTTCGGCGTGACCGCCACGGCGAGCGCATCGGTCGCCGCCGGGCACGTCCAGATCCTGCTCGGCGCCAGCGCCACGATGCCGCAGATCAGCGCATCCGCCACGCCGTCGCCGGCCGTAGTGGTCCCCAGCACCGGCCCGCAGGGCGGCGCGGTCAGCGCGCAGAACGGCATTCCCTGCGTGAACTGACCCCCGCCGGCGACGCAAGCCGGGCGTGACCCAAGCGCGCGGCGCTGACACCTGCGGCGATCCCGCCCTGCAGGCAGTCAAGGCCAGGCGGGACCCGCGCGATGTCTTCAACCACGCGCACCCTTGCCCCACTCCCACCAGCATCGAGCCAACTGCCATCCGGACCACGGCAGTAGAGCCATTCGTCCCTGGCCAGGGCATCCTGCTGCTGACTTCGCTCAACTCATTCCCGCTGAGCTCAGCTACCGTGGGCCAGTCGGGCTGTAGAGCGCCTCGATGTCCGCAGCGAAGTCCCTGGCGATCACGTGCCTGCGCACCTTGTCCGAAGGGGTTAGCTGGCCGGACGCCTCGGTGAAGTCGCGGCCGAGGATCCGGAACCGGCGGATCGACTCCGCGCGGGACACTGCCGTATTCGCATCTTCAACGGCCACCTGGATCCGCGCGATCAGTTCGGGGTCGTCGGCCAGGTCGCCAGGGGTGGCGTCGTCGGGCCGCCCGTGCTGCCGCTTCCAGAGGGTCAGCGTCTCGGGATCCAGCGTCACCAGGCAGGCAACGTAGGGTCGGCCCTCGCCGACCACCATGCACTGGCTGACCAGCGGGTACGCGCGAAGCCGGTCCTCGAGCATCTGGGGCACGACGTGCGTGCCGCCGGCCGTGATGATCAGCTCCTTCTGCCGTCCGGCCACCCGCAGGAAGCCCTCCTCGTCCAGCGCGCCAGTGTCGCCAGTGTGCAGCCAGCCACCGGAGTCCAGCACCTCGCGGGTCGCGGCGCCGCTGCGCCAGTAGCCGCGGAACACGTTCAGGCCCTTGACCTGAATCTCGCCGTCCCCGGCGACCCGGATAGTGACGCCAGGCAGCGGCAGCCCGACAGTGCCGATCTTATTGCGGCCCGGCCTGTTCACCGTCGCGGCGCCCGCGCACTCGGTCAGCCCGTATCCCTCGATCACCGTGATGCCGGTACCGCGGAAGAAATGGCCAAGCCGTTCGCCCAGCGGCGCGCCGCCGGAAACCGCGTACCGCACGTTTCCGCCAAGCGCGGCCCGCAGCCGGCCATACACCAGCCGGCCAAACACCGCGTGCCGCAGCCGCAGGGCCAGGCCGGGACCGCGGCCCGCCGCCGCTCCCTCCCCCGCCTGGCTCCAGGCGATCGCCGTCTCCGTGGCAGCGGCGAAGATCCTCGCCTGAGCTCTGCTGGCCGCGGCCTGCCGCCGGGCGCTGTCATAGACCTTCTCGAATACCCGCGGCACCGCGAGCAGGAAGGTGGGGCGGAACTCCACCAGGCCGTCTGCCAGGCTGGCAGTGTCCGGCCAGTGCCCCAGGATCGCGCCGGATTCGAGATAGCCGACCTGGATGATGCGCGCGAAAACATGCGCCAGCGGCAAGAAGAGAAGCGTCGAGCAGCCAGGCATGGCAAAGATCTCCGGCAGCACTGCCACCGCGCTGCGCACGTCGGCGAGCAGGTTGCCGTGAGTCACCTCGCAGCCCTTCTGCCGGCCGGTCGTGCCGGAGGTATAGATGATGGTCGCCAGGTCCGCGGCCTTCCGCCCGGCCCGGCGCCGGTCCAGCTGCTCCTTGCTGACCGGCCCGCCGCCGGACGCCAGCGCGTCCAGCCCGCCGATCATCCACAGATGCTCCAGGCCGGGCAGCCTGCCCCGGACGCTGCCGATGACCGCCGCGTGTGCGCTGGTCTCGGCGAAGACAGCGCACGCGGATGAGTCACTCAGGATCCACTCGACCTGCTCCGCCGATGAGGTCTCATAGACCGGCACGGTAACCGCGCCCGCGGCCCAGCAGGCATAGTCGATCAGCGTCCACTCATAACAGGTGCGCGACATCAGCGCGACCCGGTCGCCAGCCCCGATGCCCGCCGCCACCAGGCCCCGGGCCAGCGCGCTCACCTCGGCTCCGAACTGCGCCGCCGTCACGTCCTGCCAGCCCCCCGAGCCGGTCCGCCGGCGCAGCACGACCGCCGCCGGCTCCGCCCCGGCCCGGCGGAACACCACATCCGCCAGGCTGGCGGACTCGGGAACCCGTACGAGCGGCGGGATGCCGAACTCGCGCATGCATGCTCCTCCCTGCGCCCGCCGGCTTGAGGAGACTTGCCCAGGCGGCGCATCCGGCAACGTCTGGGGCGGCCGGTCCGGATGAGAATCAAGATAGAGGCCGCCCGGCTCTGCGCGCCGCAGCTCCTGTATGCGCCTGGTGGCCGACACGGCTAGAGCGCGCCGAGCTCGACCGTGACGTCCAGGATTCCCGGGGCATCCGGGTGGGCTGACACCCGCCCGGCCCTGGCGAGCAGGGCCAGCGAGGCGGAGTTGCCGGCATCGACCACCGTGTGCACCCGGGTGACCGAAGGCGGGCGGCGCTGCAGCAGCGCCGAGGCGAGCGCGGCGCCGACGCCGCGACCCTGCCAGTCGTCGGCGACGGTGATGGCAATGTCGGCGGTGGCCGGGTCATCGGGGTACAGCAGGAGATGGGCGACCCCGGCTGGGCCTTCCTCCTCCCCTGGCGGCAGCACGATGAGCAAGAGCGCAATGTGCTGCCGCCCGTCCACGCTGCCGACAAGGTGCCGGATCATCGAGTCATCAAGCTCACCGAGCACCGTCAGGAACCGGCGCTGGCGCGATGCCTCGGACAGGTGCCGGAACCCATTGCGCAGCATCTCGCCATCGGTAGGCAGCAGCGGCCAGATCATCGCCGGCGTGCCGTCTCGCAGGACGAACTCGCCCGACAGCAGCTGACTGCCCGGCTCAGCCCCTGCGGCACCGGGCTGCGGCATAGCCCGCCCCCTCCGGCTGCACGCTCGCCACCGGGCTGGCTGCCTGTCTGCCCGGTCGAGAAGCACGCCGCCGGAATCTCGTGAGCCGCAAAGGTTTGGCATTCCTCTTTGACGCTGCAAGGTCACGTTCGCTTGCCCCAGGGGCTTAGGTCATGAGGTGGCGGGACCAAGGCGAGCGGACCGTGACCCTATCGCCCGCGAGCAGGCGCACCATCTTCAGCAGCTGCTCGACAAGGTCACCATGAGCCTGTACCAGGTCGGCCTCAACTTGCAGGCGGCGGCCGACCTGCCCGGCGAGTTAGCCGGCCAGTACATCGCCGACGCCCTGATGCGGCTCGACGAGACGATCCGCGAGATCCGTGACAGCGCTTTCTCCCCCGCGCGCGACCACCTCTGACCTGGGTGGCCAGTCAGGCTCGCGGCCGCCGGCGCAGCGCCGGGAACAACGGTCCGGGACCAAGCGGCCGCGGGGCCAGCCGCGCCTTGCAGTCGACGATGAGCGCCCCCTCGGCAGTGACCAGGATGGGGTTGAGATCGAGCTCGATCAGCTCAGGAACCTCCTCGGCCACGCGGGCGACCTGGTCGAGCACCGCGATCAGCGCCTGGCGGTCCACTTTGGGCGCGCCCCGGTAGCCGTCGAGCAGCGGGGCCGCCCGCAGCGCGGCCACCATGGCGTCAGCCGCGCCCGGCTCAAGCGGCGGGACGGCGAACTGACGGTCCCCGAGCAGGTCCGTCAGGACCCCGCCGAGGCCGACCATGACGACCGGGCCGAATTCAGGATCGGAAGCAAGCCCGACGATCGCCTCCACGCCCGACGGCGCCGTCGGCTGGATGACCGCCCCGCCCATCTTCGCGCCAAGCCGCGCCTCCATCGCCGCGTACGCTGCCCGGACGGCGTCGGGGTCCTCCAGGCCCAGCGCGACGCCGCCGACTTCGGTCTTGTGCACCACGTCGCCGGAGCGGGCCTTCAGCACGACGGGGAACCCGACGCGCTCGGCCTTGGCGGCCGCGTCGGCCGCGCTGGTCACGCCGCGGGTGGGCAGGACGGGCAGCCCGCACGCCGCTAGCAGGAGGGCCGCCTGATCCAGCGGCAGCCACCCCCCTTCGGGACTGCTGGCGAGCTGCGCGGCGACGATCTCCCCGATCGCCGGCCGATCGGACAGGTCTCCGCCATCCCCGGCCGGGAGCAGGGGACGTCGCCGCCACTGCGCATAGCGGCAGACATGACCGAGTGCAGTCGCTGCCCGCTCCGGCGACGGAAGCTCAGCGACCTGGGCCGTCGCTGCTGAACTGCCAGCGGCGTCCGCTTCGACGGAGCAGACGACGACCGGCTTGCCGACCCGCTGCGCGACGCGGGCGATGGTCTCTCGCGTTGCCGCCGCGGAGATCGCCAGGGTCTCGATGACGACGGTAATGACCGCGTCGATCGCGTCGTCGGCCAGGACGATGCCGAGCGCTCGCTCCAGCATGTCCGCCGTGCCGTCCGCGGTCAGGTCAACCGGATTGGCCGCTGCCGCGGCCGGGGCGAGGATCTCGCCGAGTGCGTGCTGCGTTGCCTCGCAGAGTTCCGGAACGGTCAGCTCCCCTCCCTCGCATGCGTCGGCGGCGAGGATGAGCGGGCCCCCGGAGTTGCCGACCAGTGCCACCCGGCGGCCGGCGGGCAGCGGAGCGGCCAGCAGGATGGCGGAAACGTCCAGGAGTTCCTCGAGCCGGTCGACCTTGATGACGCCGGCGCTCTGGAGCAGGGCAGCGACGGTCACTTCCGGCGTCGCCGCCGCCGCGGTGTGCGAGCGCGCGCCCCTGGCGCCGGCCGATGTACGACCCGCCTTGAGCGCCACGATGGGCTTGGTCGCACCGACCCGCCGGGCGATGCGGGCGAACTTACGCGGGTTGCCGAGTGATTCGAGGTAGAGCGCGATCACCGAGGTCCGGTCGTCGTCCTCGAAGAAGCACAGCAGATCGTTCGGGCTCACGTCGAGCTTGTTCCCGACCGAAACGAAGGCTGACAGGCCGAGTCCCGCCGCCGTGGTCTCCTCGCCGAGCACGACCCCGACCGCGCCGGACTGCGAGATGAGGGCCAGCCGCCCAGGCAGCGGCTCCAGTGAGGTGAAGGTGGCGTTCATCCGGATGCCGGGATCGGTGTTGACGACGCCGAGGCAGTTGGGGCCGACGATCCGCATCCCGTTCCTGCGGGCGACGCTCAGCATGTCGGTCTCGACTGCGGCACCGGATCGGCCCGTCTCGCCGAAGCCCGCGGTAATGATGGTGACCGCGCGCACGCCGGCCGATGCGGCTTCCTCGATCACACCCGGAACAGAGGACGCGGGAACGGCCACGACCGCGAGGTGGACCGGCTCGGGTATCGACAGCAGCGCCGGGTAAGCCGGCACGCCGCAGACCGCCCGCGCCGACGGGTTAACCGGGTAGACAGTCCCGGCGAAGTCACCGACGAGAAGCGACCGGACGACCTGGTGGCCCACGTTCCCCGGCTTACGGCCCGCCCCGACTACCGCGATGGAGCCGGGGCGCAGGATCTCCGCGATGCTGGCGACCTCCGCTGTCGCCTCCCGCTCGTCGCACGCGGCCCGGTAGGCCGGCGTCGGTCGCAGGTCGATCTCGACCCGCACCGTTCCGGCTCCCTCTCGCCTGGTGCAGTGCAGTCCCGTGGCGGCGAACATTTCCAGCATGGCCGCGTTCTGCGCCTTGACCCCGGCCAGGAAGCGCAGGATTCCCCTGGTTCGGGCGTATTCCGCCAGGGTCTCGAACAGCAGGGTGGCGACGCCCTGACGCTGGTAGGCGTCGGTGACGATGAAGCCGGCCTCCGTGGCCAGCGTTGCGGTGTCGGAGCGGGCATAGCTCGCCAGCCCGACCAGCTCGTCCGACACGACCGCGACGAAGGCCATCCGGGCGTTGTAGTCCACCTCAGTGAAGCGCGCTGCGGACTCGAGGCTGAGGGTGGGGGCGGACAGCAGCACATGGTGGTGCAGTGCGCCAGGCGACACAGTGGCATGCAGCCCGAGCAGCGCGCTGGCGTCAGAAGGCCGGATCGGACGGACGACCACCGCCTCACCGCTCCTGAGCAGCCCGTCGAACTCCCACTCGGCGGGATATCCCGGTGGGTACGCATTGTCTTGCGGGGTGGCATCGAGGCTAGCCATCGTTATTCCCTCCGGTATCTAACCTCGCCGCGCCGCCGCCAGGCGCCAGGGCCGGAGGTCCCGGATGCGCACCTCCTGCGACCGCAAGCCAGTCACTTGCCGAACTGGCGTACTCGAGGGCTGGCTGAGGTGCCAGCAGCGTGTGTGGCATGAATCACGCGAGTGTTCGGCCGGCCTGGGCCGACCTGATACGAGCGGCTCAGGCCTGCGTCGCCGACAGCGCGAAGTACCAGCTGCACTTATCGGGTCTTGCCCGTTCGACGCCCGCCCCTGCGCTGGTCGAGCAGGCGCCGCTGGTTGTCCCAGGCGGCCATGCGCGCGGCCATGCGGACCTGGTTCTCCCGGGACAGGCTTGCTGCAGCCGCCAGCCCGATGGCACCAGTGACCACGTACGACAGGAAGCGGCGGCTCCCGAGATACCGCGCCAGCGCGGCCAGCCCCATTGCTGTAACCAGCGCACGGCGCTGACGGCTCTCCGCCGGCACCTGGCCGGCTGGCCCGTTCACGCCCCGCGAGCGCACGGCTCTGCGCGCCCGGTGGCCATCCGGTCGTAACCCAGCCTCGTGCATCATCCTGCCTCCCAATCCCGACCCTGGCGTGTGCCTAGGCTGACTTGACATCCGTAGCGGGTCGGCCCTTTGCCTGGACCTGGGTCCCATTTCCGGGCGCTGCTGACTCGAAGGCCGTTTCGCCGGGCCCTGAGTGGCCGTGACCTGCTCATCATCTGCCGTTGCCGATCATTTGCCGTTGCCGACCGGTGGCGACGGTGCGGGCGCGGGCGGGGGCCTGCCGATCAGCTCGATGAGGCCGATTGCCACCAGCAGCAGGACGGTGATCACGATGGCGACGATGGCGGTGGGCTGTGCCCAGAACGCGAAGACCAGTGCGGCCAGGGCAACGGCGGAGATGCGCAGCGCTCCGCGGTGGGAGTAGGTCCACGTTCCTGCCGGGCCCGTGCGAAGGCCGGCGTGCTCGCCGCCGCTGCGGACCCGCCCCAGTCCGTGCGCGAAAGCCGCCCGGATCCGGACCGCAGTCACCGACGGCCCGGCCAGGAACGCCCCGGCGGCGACGACCAAGCCCACGACCAGGACCGTGCGCAATCCCTGCTTGATGAACCGGACGAGCGTGTCGAACAAGGCGGCCGCGGCGTCGGCGGGCAGCACGCTGGGCGGTACGCTCCCCAGGTAGATGCCGCGGAAGAAAAACAGCCCGACGGCGGGTACGAGCATCGACGCGGCGAGGCCGAGCCCGGCGCCGACCAGGGCGCGGCGGCGGCCGCGGGCGACGTACACGCCCAGGGCCAGCAGCAGCAGCGTGAGGATCGGCAGCACGATCTTGAGGTCGTTGATCCGCCGATACGCTGACTGCGCCTTGACCAGGTACTTGGCCGAGAACAGGGTCAGCGTCGGGTTAACGGCCGGGATCTTGCTGACCAGGGTGAAGCCTCGCCTGACCAGGTCCTGCTTGACGAGATTGATCAGCGGGCCCAGGCTCACGACGACCTGGCCGTTCTTGACGCTGACCGAGCTGGGGCCCTGGCCGGAGAGTGCCTTCACCAGCTCCTGGTGGACGACGGTGTTGGCCTGAACCCAGGCCCGGGCGAACCGCGGGCCAGTCACGATCTTGTGGACCTCGCTGCGCACGAATCCGGCAACCCCGCTGGCGATCGACGGGGCTACCGCCCTGAGCTCTGCGCCAACTTTCGGCAGTCCGCGGCTCGAGAGCGTGGCCGCGGCCTGATCGGCGTATCCGGTCACATTGAGCCGGGTGGTGATCTCGGTCGTGATTCTTTCGGTCAGGGCATTCTGAATCGCCGGATCGCGGGCTAGCGGCTCCATGGTCGCCACGTAGCGGCTGGTGTTGCTGACCTCACTGGCCACCCAGACGGCCAGCACCGACACCGGCGCTAACAGGCAGCCGAGCACGATGAGGATCGTCGCCACAGCTGTCCGCCAGCGCTCGCCGCGGACCGGGCCAGCTCGCCGTCCGCGCGGCCCATCTCGTTCATCCGGACTGGGCCCTGGGGTCCCGCTCGCAGGCTCCGGCTCGCCGCGAGTGTCAGACACGGGCCACCTCCCGTCGGCTTCCCGCCGCGGCAAGCGCTAGCCGCCGACCACGCGTCAGCACCGCCTGACGCGCGTATCTATCCTGACTGGTCGCGCCGGCAAGGCGCCTCACCCCGCATGGGTGACCTTTTAACCCGCACAAGATCCGCCAGCCACCGCCAGGCGAAGCGCGCGGGCCTTCTTCGGCACCTGGTCTCGGGTGCGGACCGATACCGCCTGGCGCCGCCGCTGCTGGCGTTTACCTGCGAGAATCCCGATGGCTTGCCGCGATCCGGCCGGGTCGCCGAGCGGACCCGCCAGCGTCACGGCGCCATCCATGACCTGCTCGCCGCCGGGCGCAGCGTCAGCGCGATCACGGCCGAGCCAGGCGTGCCGGGCTCGGAACACAGTCCGCCGGTTCGCCCGCGCCGCCCCGGATACGTCCGAGCCTTTGCTCAGACGCGGGCTATGACAATGTCTTTTTGTCCTGCCACCAGTCGCATGTCGCCGGGGTCGCTGCTCACGACAGTGATCTGGTCAGCCGATGCTGACCCGATGACCGCACCAATGTGCGCATCGGCAACTGAGACCGGAGTCCGCTCGCGGATCGCCGCCGCAGTGTCAGCCATGGGTGTCAGCTAGGCCGCATGGGTAGCGATCCCTGTTTTGTACTAGACGTCGCCCAGGATCGCCGCTCGCTTGCTCCCGTCTTGCGCCCAGGTCAAGCGATCTTGAGCTGGGCGTCGCCGAAGTCCGCGATCAGCTTCAGGGTGCCGCCGAGCGCGGTGACGAAGCGGTTCGGGACGTCCTGGGTGGAAACATCGCCGCCCTTGATCTGGGACACCCGTGACACCGAGACGCCCATCCGGACAGCGACCTGCTCCTGAGTCATCCCGCGCCGCCGGCGCATCTCGGCCCGCCGCGGGCATCATGCAGCATGTCGGTAACCGCCGCATCAAACGCCTCCTGCCCCCCGGCTGTCTCCACCGCGCGCTCCAGGTGCCCGGAGTGGGTCGCAGGCCAGCAAGATCCTCACCTCGCTACGGCCGCCCGATGGGGGCCGCAGCGCAAGCCCCCGCCCAGGATCATGGCGAATGCAATCAGCAGGCACAGGCCAAACGCCGCCAGTGCATCGCCGGCCCATTATGGATTCGCCAGCCCACGGCCAGGCCGGTGATGACGAGGACGACAATGGCGATGACCTCGGTGAGGAGGTCTGCTATCACACGGCCGGCTAGAACAGCGGAACGAGCGATGGGGAGTGAACGGAACCGGTCGGTGAGACCGGTCGCCATGTCGGTGGAAACGCCGACCGCCGTGCCCTGGGCGGTCCCGACCAGGGCCATCCCGAACATGCCGCCGATGAGGTACCCGTGGTAGTTACCTCCGCCAGGGACCTTGATAGCGGAGCCAAAGACGTAGACGAAGAGCAGTACGAAGATCAGCGGCTGCACGGTGACATCGAGGAGCTGTGCAGGTTCCCGGATGATGCGGGCGATGCCGCGACGGGCCAGCACGAGGATATTCCGGAATGACCACCAGGCCCGGGAGGGCAGAGACTCGACTGGGGTGGGGAGTGGCGAGGTCAGGGTGGTCGTCATACGAGTTCCGCTTTCTCGCTGGGTACTGAGACGGGACCGGTGGAGTGTCCGGTGAGGGTGAGGAATACGTCGTCGAGCGAGGGGCGGAGCATTCCCAGGTCATCCATCAGCACGCCCGCCGTGCTCATTGCGGCCGCGATGGCCGGAATGGATCTCGCGCCCGCCGGCACCGGCGCGTCAATCACTCGTCGTCCTGGGTCCATGTGGACCTCGCCCTCGGCATGGCGGGCAAGGACCGCACGCGCCAATGCGAGGTCAGACTCCGGTGCCACGGTGACCTCGATGCGGTCACCGCCGGCCTCGGCTTTCAGCTCGTCTGGGGATCCCTGGGCGATGACCGAACCCCTGTCGATGACGACGATCCGGCCGGCCAGCTGATCAGCTTCTTCTAGGTACTGCGTGGTGAGGAATGCGCTCTTGCAGATCGAACGATCCCTTTCAGCTCTGGATGGCCACGATCTGGACACCGGGACGAGCCTCCAGATCCTGATGTCGATCGACACCTATGTCACCGGATCGGTCCTGCGTGAGCTCCGGGAGATCCGGGTTGAGCGGGTTCAGGCCCAGGCCGGGCTCACCGACACCGATATTGCTGCTGGCATGCAAGCATGGAGGGACCGGCTCGATCGTTCAGGCATGTTCGCACGCGTGGTCCGTGTATTTGACGAAGGCATCGATCCCGATGCGGCGGAGACTCGGGACGAACGTTTCGAATTCGGCCTCGGCTGCCTATTGGATGGAGTGACCGCCCGGCTTCCCTGAGCATCCTGTGGGTGCCGGAAATCGTGTCACCCGCACCTGACCTGGGATTCCTGCACCCGGACTGATCGGGGGCTAACGGCAGCGGGGCCAAACCTCGACTCCGGCACGATCAGCTCTCGTGACCTTCCGCCTGCTTTACCTGATCTTCGTCCGTATGTGCGGCTGTCCGCCGCGCGCCGCCGCCAGCTGTCCCTGATCGTCACCCCCCGCACGCTCCTGCGCTGGCACGCCGAGCTGGTTAAGCGCCCGCTGGACCTATCCGCGGCGGGCACCAGGACGGCCGCGTACCGGCCCGGCGGTCCGCCGCCTCGTGCTGGAGATGGCCCGCGACAACCCTGCCCGAGGGTACCGGCAGATCTGCGGCGAGCTCACAGGTCTCGGGCACAAGATCGCGGCCTCAGCCATCTGGGAGATCCTTCAAGGCCCGCCGGAATGGAGCCCGCGCCGCGACGCGCGGCGGCGATCTGGAAGCAGTTCCTGCCCGCGCAGGCCAAGACGACGCCCGTCCAGGCGCCACGCGCGGACGCGATCTGCGAGCGGTGGATCGCCACCGCGCGGCACGGGCGTGCGAACGTCCTGGGTGTCAGTTTCGCGATAGCAGGTCGCGGACGATCAGGGTGGCGGCAGCGGGTGATCCTTTGACGAAACCGAAGAACGGCCCGAAGTCTTGTGTTGCTGAGAAACCGGTGATGTACAGGCCGTCCAGGCTTGCCTGAAAAGCGTCGTCCAGTACGGGGAAGCCATGGGCCACTTGTACTTCCTCGAGCACGCCCGCAAGGTAGGGAACCTTGGTGAGGTCGGCCCGGTAACCTGTGGCGAACACAACGCGGTCGACGGTCAGCTGGGTTGCGTTGGACAGCAGCACCCGCACCTCACCATTGCCGACCGGGGCGGCCTCAGCGACTTCGGTTCCGGGCCATCGGGTGATCCCCTGGCAGTCCAGTCGGGGGGTCAGCCAGTGTTCCAGCGTCAGCCTGCCGACTTCCCAAAAACGCCTGGTGATCGCTTCTTGTTCGCTTCTGGGAAGGTTGCGCCAATACCCGCGCGTGCTGACCGTCTGCTCGACGTGGGGATCGACGAATTTCCAGCTCACCCGCTCGAAGCGCGGGATGTCGTGGCGGTGGACGATATCGATGCGCGCCGCGCCGTGCTCCCGGATCAGCGCGGCCCACTCGTAGGCGCTTTGCCTCCCGCCGATAATCAGGACGCGCGCTCCGGCCATGTCGCCGAAGCTCACCAGGTCGCAGGTGTGAGCTGCGAGTCCTGGCGGCAGCGATGACGCCCAGCCGGGCACGCTGGAGTAGTGGCGGACCCCGGGCGCGGCCACCACGGCGTCCGCGCGGATGCGCTCGCCGCCTTCCAGCGTTGCCTCGAACCTGCCATTTGCCTTGGCCAGGGTGCCGACGAACTCTTCGCGGACCTCGATTTTCTTCGCCTGCTGGAACCAGCCGGCGTAGTCCAGGAAGACGCTAACCGGGATGGGATCCACCTCACCGGGCTGGATCCCCCGCTCCTCCAGGAATGCTTCCAGCGTGTGAACCGCGGCGCCATCGAGGTGCCAGTCCGGGCCCGATCGCAAGAACATGCCCGCGGGCATGTTCTGCCGCCAAAAACCCATCGGCCGGCCCAGCACGACAGTGTCGATACCGTGCTCACGCGCCAGCGCCGCGGCCGACAGCGCGTACGGCCCCGCACCGATGACGAGCAGCTGCGTCTGCTTCATCAGCTAGCCCCCTTCATCCCGGGCCGCCCGGTCCCCCATGCGGGCACTTTACCCTCGGCTTCCGGGAGAGAACACACCCGTGATGCGTTCGTTAATCGCCTCCGCAGTCAGGACACCGATCGGCAAATTCGACTCTGCCTTGCGCACCTGGTTGCCGCATTCAGGAAGCTGATCACCTGGGCTTCCCATTCCCGTGGCTGCGCTGCCAGCGCCGCGGTGTGTGCCGCATGCGGCACTACCCACAGGAGCACGGTGGAGGGTAAGGCAGCCTGGAACCAGCGGGCCGCGACGGGTTCATCGGGGAAGGCTCCGTCGGCGATGATCAGCATAGGCCCGGGCGCTGCGG
>Ga0187862_10000089_pt1 | contig 99916 bp, 73 predicted proteins | sample June2016WEW_10_1_FD_133003 | JGI IMG/M metagenome (GOLD analysis project Ga0187862, IMG submission 133003) | Peatland microbial communities from SPRUCE experiment site at the Marcell Experimental Forest, Minnesota, USA - June2016WEW_10_150 | ecosystem: Environmental > Terrestrial > Soil >... | reverse complement strand
TACACCTGGATCGACGACATCCTCGACGGAGTGGTCGCCGCGATCGAGCAGCAGGCGCGGGATCCCAGTCCCGCGTTTCGCACCTACAATCTGGGCGGCGCGCGTCCCACCAGCCTGAAGACGCTGGTCGACCGCATCGCCGCCGCCCTGGGCAAGCCGGCACGCATCGACTGGCAGCCCGAACAGCCGGGCGACATGCCGCACACCCTGGCCGACCTGGAGCTGTCACAGCGCGATCTGGGCTACGCGCCCAAGGTCAGCATCGAGCAAGGCATCCCCCGCTTCGTGGCCTGGTGGCGCGCCGAGAACGGTCGGTAACTAGAGCACCGAACGGTTTGCCTCCCGTCGTGAAATCGCGGATTTGCGTCGCGTCCCTTCGTTGCTCGTCGGTCAAATACGTCGAGTATTCTCCCTCCTCGCGCCTCGGGCCACTCGCAACTGCGCGATTTCACTCGGTCCGTCAAACCGTTCGGTGCTCTAGGACGAAGTGCGCCCTCTCCCAATTCCGTAGTACGTGAACCCGGCGGCGCGAAGCTCTGACGGTTCCCACACGTTGCGCCCGTCGACGAGCACCGGCGTGCGCATGAGGCCGCGCAGGCGCTCGAAGTTCGGCCGGCGGTAGTCGCGCCATTCGGTGACTAGGGCCAGGGCATCGGCGCCCTCGGCACACTGGTAGTTGGAGGCCGAAAATTCCACACGCTCGCCCAGAATCTTTCGCGCCGGCGGGATGGCGACGGGGTCGGTGGCTGCCACACGGGCACCGGCAGCAAGCAAGTCCTCGATGAGGACCAGCGCCGGCGCCTCGCGCACGTCATCCGTTCCAGGCTTGAAGGCAAGCCCCCACACCGCGATCTTGCGACCGTGAAGGTCGCCGCGGAAGTGATCGAGCAAGCGTTCGGCCAGCAAGTGTTTCTGCCGCTGGTTGACGGCTTCGACCGCCTCCAGGAGGCGCAGGCGCGCGTCCGCTTGTCTTGCCGTGTTGATAACCGCACGCAGATCCTTGGGAAAGCAGCTCCCGCCGAATCCCGCTCCCGCATACAGGAACTTGGTGCCGATGCGCGCGTCCGAGCCCAGTCCTTTGCGCACCAACTCGATGTCGGCGCCCACCGCATCGCAGAGACCGGCCAGCTCGTTCATGAACGAAATACGCGTCGCCAGCATGGAATTGGCGGCGTACTTGGTCAACTCGGCCGAGCGGCGGTCCATGACCAGGATGCGGTCGCTCGATCGGGTGAACGGCGTGTACAGGGCCTGCAGGGTGTGGAGCGCGCGCGGGTCGCTGGTCCCGATGATCACGCGATCGGGCTTCATGAAGTCGTTGACCGCATCGCCCTCCTTGAGAAACTCGGGGTTGGCCGCAACCGCGAACTCGTGGTGTGTGTGCTGGCGCACGATGGCCTCGACCTTGTCGCCGGTGCCGACCGGCACGGTGGACTTGGTGACCAACACGGCCCAGCCAGACAAGGCGTGCGCGGCGGTTTCTGCGGCCTCGAAAACGTAGCGCAGATCGGCCGAGCCGTCGGGCGCGGGCGGGGTGCCCACCGCCAGCACCACCACCTCGGTGCCCGGCACTGCGGCTTCGAGGTCGGTGCCGAAGGCGAGCCGGCCCTGCTGCACGTTGTGGGCGATCAGCTTGTCCAGGCCCGGTTCGTAGATGGGCACCTGGCCCCGTTTGAGCGCGGCGATCTTGTCCCCGTCGATGTCGCAACAGGTGACGTCGTTGCCCATATCCGCGAACCCCGCACCCGCGACCAGCCCGACGTAGCCGGTCCCGATGACACAGATCTTCATGGTGGAATCAGCCTATCACAGTGCAGTCTTTCAGCCGCGGGGCTGCAATGTGGAATAATGGCCATCCATGCAGGTGATGATTCTTGCGGCTGGCCGTTCCACTCGTCTCGGCACTCTCGGCCTGGCTCTTCCCAAACCGCTGCTTCCCGTGTGTGGCCATCCCGCGATCAGCTATGCCCTGGCGCTGTGTCGGCAAGCCGGCCTGCACGATATCGTGATCAACCTGCACCACCACGGCGACAAGCTGGGCAAGACCCTGGGCGATGGCTCGCAGTTCGGCGTGAACCTGCGCTACTCGGTCGAGGACGAGTTGCTGGGCACGGGCGGCGGGGTGGGCAAGGCTCGTTCGCTGTTTTCTTCTGAACCGGTGCTCGTCATCAACGGCAAGGTCGCGGCTGATGTGGACCTGCGTGCGGTCATCGCAGCCCACGTTCAGGCGCCGCGGGGAACGGTGGCCACCATGGTCCTGCGCGCGGATCCTCATCCCGAACTGTGGGCGCCCGTCAGCGTGGATGCGGACGGCCAGGTGATGAGCATCCGGGGCCAGCACGAGGGAGGCGCTGTCCACGTGGCCCTCGCCCCGCGCATGTTCACCGGCATCCACGTGATCGAACCGGCGTTGCTCGATCGCCTGCCTGCGGGGGTGTCCGACCTGATCGGAGACGCTTACCTTCCGGCGCTCAGGGCGGGAGATCGCATCGGCTCCATGACCATGACCGGTTACTTCGCCGAGCATTCCACCCCCGAGAGCTATCTCGCCGGCAACCTGGCCTTGCTTGCCAACCCCGCCCTGCTGTCCCATCCGCCCGGGCCTCTGGTGGGAGTGGATCCCCGCGCGCAGGTCGATGCCTCGGCCCGCATCGTGCCGCCGGTTCGACTGGCGGCCGGGGCGGTGGTCGAGGCTGCCGCGGTGGTGGGGCCGTGGGCGGTGGTGTGCGACGGTGGCCGCGTGTCGGCCGGCGCGCAGGTGGTCCGCAGCGTGGTGTGGCCGGGCGCGACCGCGCATGGAAACGTGGCGGGAACCATCGTGGCCCCCGAGGGTCCTTTTCTCGCCGAGACCACCCCGCCGCCTCAGACAACGTAGGGGTGACCTGCGGTCGTCCCGGTTGCCGCCTATCGGCGATCGACGGCCGGCGGCAACGCCTGTTCGCGCAGGCACGAGGTGACAGCCTCGAGCAGGCTGCGTTTGTGGCGCGATTTAGGCAAGAAGATACTAGCGCCCGCGGCCAACGCGCGCTGGCGGGTCGACTGCGAGGTGCGCGACGAGAGAACCACGATGGGCAGGCCGCGCAAGGTCGGTTCGTGCCGGATCCGCGCGATCAACTGGAATCCGTCCACGCGTGGCATTTCCAACCCGGTCACCACCGCGTCGAACCGCCGCTCGCCCAACATCTCCCACGCATCCCAGCCATCCTCCGTGGTGACGGTCTGGTAGCCACCGGCGGAAAGCAAGCGTGATGCACTTTCGCGCGCCATGCGCGAGTCGTCGACGATGAGCACGCGAGGTTGTCCTCGCCGCGGCCCGGGTGGCGCCACGCGCGGGGGCCCGAAGGCCGCCTCCGCGAGCGTGCCCAGGTCCAGCACCAGTTGCGCCTTGCCGGCTCCCGACGCCGTCACCCCGGCATACAGCGGAATCAGCCCGAGCAGCGGACCCGCCGGTCGGATGACGACGGTGCGCGGGCCGATGACCTTGTCGCAGGTGAAGACGAAGTCGCGGCCGCCATAGCGCACGTGCAAGGCCGCCGCGCGCCGGCCCGGGGGCAACTCGACGCCCAGCAAGGCATGCAAGCGCAGCAGAGGCAGGGACGGTGCATTCCCGGCGGTCTGGTTGGGCGGCATGAACGTCACCAGGGAATTGCCGGCCAGCATGTCGGGGCCTACTGGCAGCGCCTCGACGACGTAGGCAGCCGGCACGACGTATACCTGTCCGCCCAATTTGAAGAGCAGGGCCTGCGTGATCGTGGCCGTGAGCGGCACCGAGAGGCGAAAGCGCGTGAAGGCGCCCGCCTGGGACTCCAGCTTCACTTCGCCTCCCATGCGCGCCACGGTGCGCTCGACGATGTTGAGACCCATGCCTCGACCGGCCAGCGAGTCGGAATGGGGTCGGGTGGAGAACCCCGGCTCGAACACAGCCATGACCAAGCCCTCGTCATCGAGCGTGGCAGCCGCGTCCCGGCGGCCGGCGCGCAGCAAGGTCTGTCGGACCGCCTCCCGATCGATACCGCCCCCGTCGTCCTCGAAGGTGATGACGACAGTGTCGGCCTCCTGCACGGTCTTGATCTCGATGCGACCCCGCGCGGGCTTGCCGCGCCCGGCGCGTACCTCGGGCGACTCGATTCCGTGGGCCAGGGCGTTGCGCAGAAGGTGAAGCAAGGGGTCGGCGAGCTGGTCGACCAGTCCTTTGTCCAACTCGACTTCACCACCTGTGACGACCATCTCCACCGGACGGCGGCAGCTGCGCTCCAATTCGCGCATAGCCGATCCGAGCCGGCTGTACAGCCATTCCATGGGCACGAGACGCGCGCGACGGATTTGCTCTTCAAGTTGCTCCGCAGTGTGGCGCATGGAGCCCGCGTCGGCCGCCAGCGCACGAGCGGTTCGGTCCAGGTAGGACGCGAAGTTGGCGAGCGCAACTTCCACCTCGCCCAGGCGGTCGAGCAGGCGCGTCTTCTCGTCCTGGCCGTATCGCACGGGGAGCCCGCCGGCTCCGCCGGCGGCGGACCATCGCGGGAGGGCACGGGAACCCTTCGAGGGTTCCCATGTGGATGTTGTCAAGCCCGCCCCGAGTTCGCCCAAGGTGGTCCGCATGCGTTCGCGGGCGACGCGCAGGTCACGCAGCACACTCTCCAGTTCATGCCCGCGCCGATCGAGACGCGTGTGCAGGATGACCAGATCGCCCACGCCGTCGAGCATCACATCCAGCCGCTCGGCCTCGACCCGTAGCATGCCCTCGCCGCTCGCGCGCCGATCGGCCACGGCGCGCCGGTCGTTTTGTCGGCGGCGCTCCGTCGTCCCTGGCGGCACGGCGACGGGCTCCAGTGGATCGGCGCCACGCGGGGCTGGGGCCGCCAGGCGGGCGCTGGTCAACAGCGCCCGCAGGGAGGAGATGCCCTCGTCGATGCGCTCCAGGATTCCGAAGGTGGGCGCGAGTTTCCCGGTCTGCATCTCGGCGCACAGCTCTTCCAGTTCGTGCGCGGCTCGTGCGATGGCGTCGTGGGCCACCGAGCCCGCCGCACCCTTGAGCGTGTGCAGATGGCGAAACAAGGCATCCACGAGCTGGGGGTCCACCTGCAAGTTGGCCTCGGCAGCGCGCGCCAGCGCCCGCTTCGCCTCGGCGATGTGGCGCAGGTGCTTTTCCGCCTCGTCGAGAAACAGGCCGCGAAGCAGTTCGGCGTCGCTCGCGTTCCAGTCACCCAGCGGGTCGCGCGCGCTGCTGTCCGGGCCGTCCTTTTCGGGCGCTGCCATGGTGCAAAATTCGGCTAACCTTCGCTCGTCGCGCTGTCGGCCAGCACAGCCAGTACCCGGCGGAGCGCATCGCCGAGCGGCGCATTGGCGTTGTCGAGCAGTGGCGTTAGCGGTGCCAACAGTCCGGTGATCTCAGCGCGCCGTTCACGCAGGGCACGCGTGAGATCGGCCTCGTCTTGGCCGGCGAAGCGCAGCCGGGTCAGCGCGTGGGTCAACTCTTGCACGGCGCTGGCAAGCGATGCGGCGTCGCGTCCTGCCTGAGCGGCAGATGCCGCCAGCGTGTCGGCCACCCGGCTAATCTCCTCGATGCTGTGGTTGGCTTCGCTGGTTGAGTTCACGATGGTCTGAATGAAGGCGCCGATGTCCTTGGTGGCTGCGGCCGAGCGCTCGGCCAGCTTGCGCACGTCCTCGGCCACCAGGCCGAAAGCCTTGCCTTGCCCGCCCGCCCGCGTGGCCTCGATGGCTGCGTTGAGCGCGAGGATATTGGTTTCCGAGGTGACGTCGTCGAACAGGTCCACGATTTGGCCGATCTCGTCGGAACGTGCCTCCAGCGCCTTCAACTTGCGCGCGATTTCGGCGATGGCCGTCTGCTGGCGAGACACGCCGTCGGTTATCATCTGGTTGGCGCGCTTGAGCCCTTCCGCAGCCGACAGGGTATGGGCGGCGCTGCCCGCGATTTGGCTGGCATGCCGGCCCAGCGCTTCCAGCATCTCGTTCAGTGCGTGGGCCAGGGGTAACAGAGTGGGGGTGGTCACTTCGGTGCGCACCGTCAGATCGCCACCCTTGGCGGCGTTCACCACATGCAGGAGCATCTCCATTCCACTGCTTCTATTCATGGACTTGTCACCGTGCTGATGGCCTGGCGAACGTGATCGATGGCCTGCTGGGCGCTGATCAGCAGGGCAGGGCCGTCGGCGTCGAGCACCGTGGCGGCGAGAAAGAGAGGCCGCGGGGGCGGCGGCCGGCTGTGCTGCTCGTCGACCCGGCCCACCCGTACCTGACGTTCCACGGCCAACGCGGCGGAAATGGCGGGCGTGTTGGCGTCAGGTGCAGTCTCGATCAGGATGATCTTCTCGGCCGTCATGGGATCGGGCATGCCGTCGCCATGCGCCTCGCTTGCCTGCGGAAAATACACACCCAGATCCAGAACCGGCAGGATCTGGCCACGCAGAGGTGCAATCCCGCGCAGTACGGGTGGGGCCAGCGGCACCGGCGTGAGGCCGGGCATGGGCAACATCTCACGCACGACGCTCGCGGCCAGAGCGCAACGCAACCCGCGCAGGTGGAAGAAGACCACGTCCAGGCTGGAGGCCGTCGCCACAATCACCCCACCATCGGCGCCACGCGTCTGCGAATGAACTTGCAGCGCAGGAGCCGAAACAGCACCTGGGTCACATCGTACGAGCCCATCTTGGACAGCTGGATGATGTCGCGCACGGTGTTCTTTCCGTTGACGATCTCAAGTATGGCCGCCTCCTCGCGCAGCAGCCGGCGGTCGTCGAACGACGCGATCTTGTCCTCGTTGCGAACGAAGACCATGTCGAAGTTGTCGATCTCTTGTCCGATCACGCGCCACTCGTCGACGCGTCGGAGGCCCTGCATGATGAGCCCGTCGATGGGCAGGCCCAGGCTTGCTTCGCGAGCAGCCGGCGAGGGCTCGGCTGCAGGGTGGAAGGAGAAGTGTCCCTCGCCCCAGCGCAACCCCTCGAACACCAGGGCGGTGGTCTGTTGCGCCATGGCTCTGCGCAGTCCGGCCTCGGTGATCAGGCCACGCCGGCACAGATCGGCACCCAGCAGTCCTGCACCCGGGGCCGCGCGTCTTTCGGCCAGGACATCATCCAACTGGGCCCGTTCGATCTGTCCACCGCGCACGAGAAAATGCCCCAGCAGGAACTCATCCGCCACGCCCTGGGCACCCGCGAAATCGATGCGGCCTTTGTTCACGCAAATATCGATGTTTGCCTCCTTGCCCATGAGACGGAGCGCACCGGAATGCTGACGGTCCTGCAGCAAGAGCAGCACGTCGGCGATCGACACGACCGCCAGATCACCCAGCAATGCGGCGCCGTCTGGCCCGATGGGCAAGCCCGCGGGCTTGCCTTCTTGTGCTTTTGGCAGCAGCCCGACCACATCCAAGCTGTCGGGCGACTCGCCGGACACGGGCGTCGGTTGCTTGCGGTGCTTCTCTAGGGCGTGGTGCACCACCGCAAGGAGCGCGTCGGGCGAGAAAGGCTTGGGCAATATATCGACCACGCTGGCTAGGTTGGAGAAACAGGCGCCCGCCTCCTCGCCCTTGGCGCTCATCACGACCACGGGCACGGTGGACAGGGCCACGTTTCCCGAGATGGCCCGGCACACGTCGTCGCCATTCAGATCGGGCAGAAGGTAGTCGAGCAGCAGTAGGTCCGGCGGCCTTTCGGTTGCTGCCAGGATACCCAACTCGCCGCAATCCGCAGTCGATACGCGGAAGCCCGCCTTGGCCAGCGTCATCTCGACGAGCTTCAGGATCGTGGGGCTGTCGTCTACGACGAGGATATTCTCGTCTTGCATCGCTATCTGCTTCCACTCACGGAATAAACATCTCAAGCTACCACGCCAGGAGCACGGAACGAAGGCCCCCTCGTCGGAGAGGTAGGCGCAGGTGGTCGTTGGTGTGCAAGAGACCGATTCTCATCAACTCAGGTACATGGGTAATGGTGACGATGTTGTGTAGGACGCACCATGGATGCTGCTACATGGCTCAAGCAACTCGGTGACCAGTCTGGCCAGACTGACAAGCGCGCCCGTCTTGCGGAGTTGGTCGCCCACATCGGCTCCGTGTCCACCCTGGATGACCTTTTGTTCGAGGTCACCGATCGCACCAGCGCATTCTTGAACGCGGAACGGACCACGCTGTTCATGTCCGATGCCCAAGGTCAGCTACGGGCCGTGGCTTGGGTCGAAGGCTCCGCGCGCGAGCTGCAACTGCCGCGCGATCCGACCAACGCGATCGGCTTCGCCTACGCCGCCAAAGCTCCACTCAGCTTCAAAGACCTCAACGATGCCAACGAACTAGCGCGCCTGCATCCGCGCTTGCGGCCCGACGACCGGCTGGACCGTTGGCTGGGGCTCACCATCCGGGGCGCCATCGTGGCGCCACTGCTGGTCGGCGATCTGCCCTTCGGTGTCGTGCTGGTGGTCAATCGCCAAGATGAATCCGGGCTCTTCGTGCCGCGCGATCTGGTCTACGCCGGCGACCTATCTCGGGCCATGGCGAAAGCCTTGTCCCGGCTGCTCGGGCCGCGCGAAGTGGCCGCACCTCCGCCGGCGCCTCCGCCTGCTGCAACCACGCCCGTGCCCCGCAGCGCGACCGTGGGTGCGCGCACCACGCCCGTCGCGCCGGCCGCCGGGCAGCCCAAGAAAGGCGCCCCCACGCCCGAAGCGAAAGCCGGCGTAGTCGAGCCGGAGCGGGCGCGCAAGAAACCGGCCGGCAAGTGGGACTCGCTCGTCGAGGGCGGCATTGTGCCGCTTGAAACCCTGCAGAAGGCGCTCTCCTCGGCGGAGAAATCCGATCAAGATGCTGCCCGCTATCTCATCGATAAGGCGGGGTTGAATCGTGCCGAGGTCGAGAAGGCGCTCTCGACCTACTACAACGCGCCCTTTTACCGGTTCACCGGCAACCAGCGGATCCCGGAGGATCTGCGCGGCCGCCTGCGCATCGAGTACCTGAAGAAGATGGGCGCCGTGCCCATCGAGCGTCGCGGCTCGAAGCTCATCGTGGTCATCGACGACCCGGCGGATTTCTCCCGCTGCGATGCCCTGCGCGCCATCGAGACCGATCGTGAAGTGGTGTTTCACGTCGGCCTCAAGGACGAGATCGCGGCTTGCATCGAGGCCTCGTATGGCCTGCGGCCGGACGTCAATGTCTTGCTCAAGGAGCTGACCGACGACGAGGGCGCGGGCGCGATCGACGAGCCCGGCGACGATGAAGTGGAAGGTGAGGAGTCGGACAGCGCCATCATCAAGCTGGCCAATCAGGTCATCATCGACGCCTTCCAGCGGGGCGCATCCGATATCCACATCGAGCCCTATGGCAAGGAGGACAACACCCGCATCCGCTTCCGAATCGACGGCGATTGCGTGAAGTATCAGGAAGTTCCGCCCGCTTTTCGCAATCCGCTGGTGGCACGATTCAAGATCATGGCCAAGCTGGACATTTCCGAACGGCGCAAGCCCCAGGACGGAAAGATCAAGTTCCGCATGCACGACCGCACCATCGAGTTGCGCGTCGCCACCCTGCCCACGGTCAACGGGAACGAAGACGTCGTCATGCGCATCCTGGCCGCCTCCAAGCCGCTGCCGCTGGACGAGATGGGCATGAGTCCGCGCAACCTCGACGAGATGAGGAAGCTTCTGGCTAAGCCCTACGGTCTGGTCCTGTGCGTAGGGCCCACCGGTTCCGGCAAGACCACGACTCTGCACTCGGCGCTCGGCAGCATCAACACCACCGATATGAAGATCTGGACGGCCGAGGATCCGGTGGAAATCACCCAGGCGGGTCTGCGCCAGGTGCAGGTGCAGGCCAAGATCGGCCTCGATTTCGCCTCGGCCATGCGCGCCTTTCTGCGTGCCGACCCGGACGTCATCATGGTCGGCGAAATGCGTGACACCGAAACCGCCAGCACCGGCGTCGAGGCGTCGCTGACCGGCCACCTGGTGCTCTCCACTCTGCACACCAACAGCGCGCCGGAAACCATAACCCGCCTCATCGACATGGGGCTGGACCCGTTCAGCTTTGCCGACGCTCTCTTGGGCGTGCTGGCACAGCGCTTGACCCGCGGGCTGTGCAAGAAGTGCCGCCAGCAGTACGACGCGCCGGACAACGAGGTCGATGAGATCATACAGGCATTTGGTGAGGAGGAGGCTGCCCGTCGTGGTCTTGCCCGCGGCCGGGTGAAGCTCTGGCAAGGCGTGGGATGCGAGGCCTGCTCCAAGACTGGCTACAAGGGGCGTATTGCGGTGCATGAGCTGCTGGTGAACGACGACGCGATCAAGGTGGCAATCGCCAAACGCGCGCCGGTCGAGGAGGTTCGGCGGCTCGCCGTGGCTGGGGGCATGACCACTTTGCTCCAGGACGGCATCGAGAAGGCTATTGCGGGCAAGACCGACGTGAAGCAGGTCATGGCCGTCTGCTTGCGGTGACCCGAAGTTTTCCGCATACGCTCCTAGGAATTTCGGCCTGGTTCCAATAACATCCGGCGCGAGCACGCTGCTGTCCATGGACGGTTTTCCGCGACGCTTCGGCGGGTACGTACTGGTCAAGCCCCTGGCCCGTGGGGGCATGGGAGCGTTGTACCTTGCGGTACACGGGCAGCGGGGTCTGGAGAAACTGTGCGTGGTCAAGACGGCGCTGCCGCACCTGGCGGGCAGGAGCTACGTGCAGCGATTCAAGGACGAGGCCAAGGTGGTGGTGCGCCTGAGTCACGGAAACCTGGTGGGCGTTTTCGATGCCGGCCAGGTCCACGGCGAGATCTACCTCGCCATGGAGTTCGTCGAGGGCAAGGACTTGCGCGCGGTGTGGAACCGCTGCGCCCAGAAGGGCATCGCGTTTCCGCTGCCGGTGGCGGCCCACATCGTCAAGGAGTTGATGCGGGGCCTGGCCTATGCGCACGGATTCGAGGGGCTTCGCCTGGTCCACCGCGATGTATCGCCGCCCAACGTACTGCTTTCCTACTCGGGTGAGGTCAAGCTGACCGACTTCGGCCTGGCCACCTCCACCCTGAAGCTAGAGAAGACCGCGCCTGGCGTGATCTTCGGCAAGGTCAGCTACATGGCGCCGGAACAGGCGCGCGCAGAGACGCTCGACGGTCGCACCGACATCTATTCCGCGGGCGTCATCCTGTGGGAGCTGCTCACCGGCCGGCAGCTCTTCGCCGCCGGCGCGCGTCCTGCGGGTGCAGCGGGACAGGACCAGGAGGATCTGCTGGAACGGGTGCGGCACCCGGAGATCATGCCCCCTTCGAAGCGCGCCATTCGCGTTCCGCCCGAACTGGATGCAATCGCCATGAAGGCGCTCGCGGTGCGGCCCGAGGACCGCTATCAGACCGGCGAGGAGTTACGCTCGGATCTGGCCGCCTTCCTGGCCAGAACTGCCCCTGCCATGGACGGGCATCAGGTCGCGCACTTCATGCGCGAGCTGTTCGGGGACATCATTGCCCGCGAGCGGGACGAGCGGCAGGCTCTCACAGCTAGCGCGACCGCTTTGCTGGATGCGACGGGCGAGAGCGCAAAGAGCCCAGCGGACGCGCCGGAAGCGGCGTCGGGTCGTGCCGACCGGGCCGACACCGCCCCGCTTGGCCGACGGGGCAAGCCGTCGGCGCCAGGAGACGCGGCAAGCCCGACCGACGAGGGGTCGCGCATGGTGGGCGCGCTTCTGGCCGGACGCTATCAGATCAAGCGCCTGCGTGGCGAAGGGGGCATGGGTCGGGTGTACGAGGCCGAACACATCGAGATCGGCAAGCGCGTGGCGGTCAAGGTCCTGCACCCGGCTTACTCGCGCACGCCCGATCTGGTCGAGCGCTTCCGCCGCGAGGCGCGCGCGGCCTCGCGCATCGAGCACCCCAACGTGGTCAACGTGACCGACTTCGGCACAACGGCCGAGGGCTCGCTGTTCTTCGTGATGGAGTACATCGAGGGGATCGAGCTGGGGTTGCTCATCCACCGCGAGGGGCCGCTGGCCATCAACCACGCCCTGCGCATCACCGAGCAGATGTGTGCGGCGTTGCAGGCTGCCCACGACGCGGGCGTCATCCACCGCGATCTCAAGCCGGAGAACATCTTGCTGGTCGGCCCGGCCAACACAACCCGCACGCCCAATGGGCCTGGGGGCCAGCCGGCTGGCGAAGCCGTAGCGGCGATGCCCGATTTAGTCAAGGTGCTCGATTTCGGCATCGCCAAGAGCGACGAGATCGACGACAGCCCCCGCATCGGCAAGCGCCTGACCCGTCCCGGTGTGGCCATGGGCACGCCCGAATACATGGCTCCCGAGCAAGCCGCGGGTCATCCCGCCGATCCGCGTTCGGATATCTATGCGGTGGGCTCGATTCTCTACGAGATGCTGACCGGCATTCCCCCCTATGACGGCGAGAACGTCATGGAGATCCTGCACAAGAAGGCCAATGAGCCGCCGCGCTCGATGGTCGAGCTGAGACCCGATGTGCCCGCGCCGGTGGTGGCCCTGGTGGACAGAGCCATGGCGCGCGAGCCGGACGATCGGCCGCAGAGCATGGCCGAGCTGGCGCGCCAGATTCGCGAGGTCGAGATTACTCTGTCGGTGACGCCGGCGCCGGTGCTGCTGGCGTTGCCGCCGGCTGAGCAAGCGCGCAATGAGGAATCGTTGCCCATCACGGATTTCTTCGCCATCCCGGGCCGCCTGTGGGCTACCGCCAGGTCCTGGCGTTGGTTGTTGCTGGGGGCGGCCATCCTCGGGGCGCTGGCCATGGTGCTGGTGGCGAGAGGAAATACCCGTGTGCCAGAGCGGACCAGGGCGGGTCGGCTCGGCCCAGCGGCCGTCCCGGCGCCGGTGGTGACGCCACCGGTTCAGCCGGAGCCGGCCCTCACTTCACTCGACGCAGCCGTGGCCTCGGACACGCAGAGCCCGTCGGATGGCGAAGAACCCGTCGCCGAGGAACCCCAGGGTGGCGCCGAGGCGGTTCCCGCCGAGGAGACTCCCAAGCGTGAAGCGAACTCGCGGCTCCGCTCGATGCACAGTTCACCGGGCGTGGTCTTGTCCCAGGCAGAGAGCAGCAAGATCTTGCAGGACGCTCGCGAGTTCTTGCGGGCCCAGCGTTTCGACGAGGCCAGATCGGCATTCGAGCGGCTGATCCACGCGGGGCGAAGCCGCGGGCCCGCACTGGTGGGCCTGGCCAAGATTGCGTTCCAGAAGCACGATTACCAGGAGGCGGTCGCTCGGGCGCGCGAAGGCGCGCGTGCCGGCGGCGGCGCTGAAGCGCGCGTGGTGCTGGGCGACGCCTACTTCCGCCTGGAGAAGTTCGCGGAGGCGCGCAAGGCCTACGAGGACGCGCTCAAGCTCGATCCCGACAACCGGACCGCGCGGCAGAATCTGGATCTGGTCGAGCGCCGAGGAAACTAGCTGATGGTGGCGTCGTGAGTACGCACTACCCACGCCGCTTCGGCAAGTACCTGCTGCTGCGCTCGCTGGCCAAGGGTGGGATGGGCGAGATCTACATGGCAGCCCTGGGGCAGATCGGTGGTTTTGAGAAGTTGTGCGTGATCAAGAAGGTCTTGTCGGAACAAGCCGATCCGAGCAAGGCCAAGCGCTTTCTCGACGAGGCCAAAGTGGTGCTGCGCCTCAATCATTCGGCGCTGGTCAACACCTTCGACGCGGGCGAGGTGGACGGGGAATTCTACATCGCCATGGAGATGGTCGAGGGCAAGGATCTGCGCGAGGTGTGGAATCGCTGCGTGCGCAGGCGCCAGCGCATCCCCATTGAGGTGGCGTTGCACGTGGCGCGCGAGGTGGCGCGGGTTCTCGCCTACGTTCACGGCTACGGCGATCTCAAGCTGGTCCACCGGGACATCGCGCCGCCCAATATTTTGCTCGGCTACAACGGCGACGTGAAACTCACCGACTTTGGGCTGGCTCGCAGCGCGCTCAAGGAGGAGAAGACCCAGCCCGGGGTGGTGTTCGGGCGCGCCGCCTATCTCGCGCCCGAGCAAGCCCGAGGCGAGGTGGCCGACGCCCGCACCGACGTGTACACCCTGGCCGTGGTGCTGTGGGAACTGCTGACCGGGCACCAGTACTTGCCCATCTCCGGCCTGGATCCGTCGGCCGGCCTGGCGCTGGTCCGTCACCCCAAGCCCACGCCCCCCTCGACGCGCGCCCCGTGGATTGTGCCTGAGCTGGACAAGGTCGTGATGCGCGCCCTGGCCCCCGACCGCCAGCAGCGCTACCAGAGCGCCGAGGAGTTTCGACTGGCGCTGTCGGATGTGATCTCCCAGACCGCACCACGGACAGATCCGGCGCGCGTGGTCGAGCTGATGCAGGCCATTTTTGAGGAAGCCATCGACAAGGAGCGCGTCGAGCGCGAACACCTGCTCAAACAAGTGATCCCGGCCTTCCGGGCATCATCGCCCGCGCCGCCTGCACCCGATGATGGCGAGGGGCGGGTCACCCTGCCGTTGCAGGCGCTGGCCAGCGCGGAGAGGAGTGGCCGCACGTCGACGGCCGGCGGTCAGACCGCACCGCTTGCCCAATCCAAGCCCAGGCGAACCACGGGAGGCCATTTTCACGAAGCGACCGGAGAAGAAGGCAATGACGCGCAGATGCCCGGCGTCACCCCGTCCCCGGCCACGGCCAACAGCCGTCGCACCCGCCGCCAGGCTGCCATGCGGGTGCTGGCCGAGTTGGCCGCCGAGGACGCGGGACCGACCCCGGCGCCGGTGCAGGCGCGCAAGTAGGACGCGCGTCTACCAGGCGTGGTCCCGGCGGACCGAGCCCACCAGCATCACCACCTGCATGACCAGGGCGCGGTCGCCCTCGATCTGCAATCGCCCGGTGAGCAACGCCTGCAAGGCGGCGAGCGTGCCGTTCGACAGTTCCTCGCAGGTACGGCTGTCCACGCGCACGGTGGAACGTGGACGGCCAGCGCGCATACCCGAGGGGCCGAATGCCACGTCGAGGGTCCAGCGCCGCCGGCGGCGCCCCTGGATCTCGACGCTGATGCGGCCGTCTATCTGCGCCAGCAGAGCGATTCTTCCCTCATCGACGCACAACAGATCCATCACGCCAGTGTCCAGCGGCAAGAGAGGGGGAAGGTCGGGCTCCTCGCGAAACAGGGCCAGAAAATCCGCGACGCTCTGCCGGAGCCAGACGTCACAATCATGGGAACCCTGGGAGGGTTCCCAAACCCTCCCGCGCTCTGGCTCCGGCGGGCAAAGCCCGCCTGCGCCTACGCGATCATGGGAACCATCAAAGGGTTCCCATGCATTCCCGCGATGGTACGCCACGTGCGGCTCGCGAGGTTTCACGATGAGGGCTTCGTCGGTGGCGCAAAGATCCCATTTGCCACCGCCCGGGCCTGAGAGAGTCACGCGCACCGACGGGCTGTCAGGGGGCGGGCGGCGAGGCGCTGCCGCGAAAGCGCGCGGTAGCCAGGATTCGATGATCTCGCGCGCCGGAAGATCAGCCGGCGGACGGCGCCAGCCGCTCACGGTCTATCGCCGCCTCTTGCCGGCCCGGCCTGACCCCCGGCTCGGCGCTCGGGCCGTCGCCGCCTTGCCGGGACGCTTTCCCTGCGGATGTCTGCTCTTCGCCGGACGTTGGCCTTGCCCTCGATGCTCGCGGGGTGGCCGCGCTCCATCGCCGTGCAGCCGCATGTCGACCTGCCGACGCGCGACACTGGCGGACAAGACCTCGACCTTGACCGGGTCGCCGAGCGAGAAAGTCCGGCCCGATCGCCGGCCCACCAGGCGACACGCCACCTCGTCGTAGTCGTAAAAATCGTCGGGGAGAAGATGTTCGGTGCGCACTAGCCCCTCGACGAAAGGCTGGTCCGCCGCCACGAACGCTCCGAAACTGGCGATCCCGGAGATGGTGCCGTCGAGCACGTCGCCCACGCGGTCGCGCATGAAGAAGGAGCGGTACAGGTCGACCACCTCACGTTCCACTTCCATGGCCTTGCGTTCGGCGAAGGACGATTCAGTGGCGACCTTCCGCAGTTCTTCGGGGGAAGCGGTCGGGCCTTGCGAGAGCGGCGGAAATCCCCCGGCGGGCTTGCCCAGGCTGGCCAGCCGCCGCTTGAGCAAGCGGTGTACCACCACGTCGGGATAGCGACGGATGGGCGAGGTGAAGTGCAAGTAGGCCGTCGCGGCGAGGCCGAAGTGGCCCCCGTTGGTCCCGTCATAGGTGGCCTGCTTGAGCGAGCGCAGGAGCTGGAAGGAGAGGGCTTTCTCCGCCGGATGGCCCTGCAGCCGCTTGAGCACGGCGGCCAGGCCCGAGGGTGTGCGCGCCTCATCCTCGTCGACGCGCAGGCCGTAGCGCTCGGCCATGGCCGAGAAGTTGTGCATCTTCTCGGCGTCGGGCGCGGGATGGATGCGCCACAGGGTGGGCTCGTCGCGCTCTTGGAAGCTTTCGCCCACCGCCAGGTTGGCAGCCAGCATGAACTCCTCGATCATGGCGTAAGCGTGGCGCTCGCCCGGATCGCCCCGCGCGCGCCGGATGTCGCGCACCAGCCCGGGATCGTCGCGGTCCAGTTCCACCACCACTTGCGGCAGATCCAGGTCCAGGGCGCCGCGCTGCTGGCGCCGCACCCGCAACCTGCGCGCGAGCGCATCCAGCCCGCGCAGGACCGGCAGGAATGGCTCGTACTTCTTGTGCTTGCCCTGCGCTTTGCCGGCCAGGGCCGCGGCCACCCCGGGATAGTCCAGGCGTGCGCGCGAATGGATCACGGCTGCGCAGAAATCCTTGTCCCGCACGCCGAGGTTGCTGTCGAAATCGATGCGTACCACCATGGCGAGGCGATCCTGCCCGGCCAGCAGCGAACAGATGTTGCCGGAGAGCGTCTCGGGCAACATGGGGATGGCGCGATTGGGAAGATACAGGCTGCAGCCGCGGCTGCGCGCTTCGCGGTCGATCGCGTTGTCCTCGCGCAGGTAGTGCGAGACGTCCGCCACCGCCACCCAGACGCGGTGGCCGCCGCCGGGCAGCGCCTGCAGGGCCACGGCATCGTCGAAATCGCGCGCTGTCTCCGGGTCGATGGTCATGAACGGGATGTCACGCAGATCTGCGCGATCGCGCCGGTCAGCGTCCTCCACGGTGCGCGGCATCTGCTCCGCGGCGTGCGCCACCTCGGCGGGAAATTCGTCCGAGATATCGGCGCAGGCCAGTATCTTCTCCACCTCGGTGAGCGGATCCTCGGGCGGACCCAGCAGCTTGAGCAGCGTGACTTCCAGCGGGGCGCCTGCCTGGGCGGGGTAAGCGGCGATCTCGGCCAGCACGGCCATGCCCAGACGTGGCGGCGCGCCGCCGCCGCGCAGAACCACCGGCTCGGTGATGCGCGGATCGTCGGGCTGGAAGCGTAAGGTGGGGCCGGCCGCCACGATCTGTCCCGTGATCTTGCCACGTCCACGCTCGATCACGCGGGTGACCCGGCCCTCCAGTCCGCGCGGTCCCACCCACCACTCAACCTCCACCCGATCGCTGTCCATGGCGGTATCGCGGCTGCGCCGGTTGATGTGAACGTCCTCTGACCCGTCTTCCGGCACGACGAACCCGTAGCCGTCGGGATGCACCTTGATTCGCCCCGTGACCACGCGCAGTGCGGGACGGTTATTCTCTATGTTCATTTTGCTGGCACAGCATACACGCGCCCGCCGCCGATGGGCGGAGTTCCAATTTGGCTTCTACGGGGCGTGCAGGGCATACAGCTTCTTGTCGTCGCTGCCCACGTAGACGGTCCCGTCCGCGGCGAGGATGGGCGAGCTGTCCACGTCGCCACCCAACTCCACCGACCAGCGCAACTTTCCGTCGGGTTCCAGACAGTACAGGCGGTCGTCTTGGGATCCGAACAGGATGGCGCCGGCCGCGTCCACCAGGGCGGACGAAAGGATGCGATCGCCGGTGCGGAAGGTCCAGGCCGGGGTGCCGTCGCGATGAACCGCATAGAACAGGCCATCGAACGAGCCCACGTACACCGTCCCGTCGCGGCCAATGGTGGGAGCCGCGCGGATGTCGTCGCCGGTGGAGAAGGCCCACACGATCTGGCCCAAGGGGCTTATGGCGTACAGCTTGTTGTCATCGGATCCGAAGTAGATGGTTCCGTCTTCCTCGATGGCCGGGCTGGACTCCACATCGCCGCGTGCGCGGAAGTCCCACCGCTTGGTCCCGTCCTTGTTGATGGCGTAGAGGTTGTTGTCCAGGCTCCCCGCGACCACGGTTCCGTCGGGGGTCACCGCGGGCGCGGCGGAGACATGCCCACCGGTGGCGAAGCGCCAGCGTAGATCCCCGTTGGGGTTGACGGCATAGACCGCGTCGCCCCCGAAATAGATGGTTCCGTCGAGGCCGATGGTGGGCCCGCCATCCACATCGCACCGGCTTGCATCGGGACCTACCCCCAGCGTCTGCGCGCAGTTTCCCGCGCGCATCTTCCACAGCGGCTTGCCGTTCTTGCCGTCGAGCGCGTACAAGAAGTCGTCGTCCGATCCAACGTAGATCGCCCCGGAAGCGGAGAGAGCCGGTGAGCTGAAGATCAGGTCACCGGTGGCAAACGACCAGCGCAGCTTGCCCTGCCGATCGATGACGTGCAACCGACCATCGTGGCTGCCCACGAAGACCAGGCCGTCGGACGAGAGCGCCGGCGACGACGTGATGGGCCCGGCGGTCTCGAAGGCCCAGCGAATCTCCGGCTTCTGGGCTGGCAGCCGGTAGGGTGAGCGGCCCCGGTGCTGGGGCTCGAAGCGGAACATGGCTTGCGCGGGCGGTCCCACGGCAATGGGGACCGCGCCGGTCGCGACAGGGGGCGCCGCGCAGGAAACCGCCGCCGGCGCCTTGGGCCAGATGCACTGGCCCGCCTCACAGACGCGCGCCAGCTTGCAGTCGTTGTCGGATCCGCAGCCCGCAGGTGGCGCGTGAGCGCACCCGACGACGTTGATCAGGAAGAGCCCTAGCGCACACAGCGGCCGGCGTTGCTTCCGGTTTTGATAGCCCGCGGGCAAGCGAGGTCGAGCTAGTAGAGATTGAGCAGCAGGTTGACGCCGATGCTGTACCACACATCGTTGCGCTCGTTGATCGACGCTGACTCGGGGTATTCCGCAAGAGTGGCCGCCACCTCAGCCGCCAGCGATGTGCTGCGGGTTTGCAGGAACTCGGCTCCGACCCCGGCGGCGCCAGCTATGCCCCTGCAGTCCGACCCGTCGCCATAGTCGTTGCTCCAGTCGATGCAACCCATGCCGAGGCCAAGCCGCGAGTAGAGCCAGGGCAGCATGAAGAACTGAGCCCCCGCAGTGTAAGTCGTCTGCGCGAAGCTCGTCCTTGCGTTGAAGTAGGAATTGGAGCCACCGGAGAACTGTGCCCATGCCCCATCGATGGCCAGCAGCACCATCCAGCGCGGCGTGATTCCGAAGCCCAGATGAAGCGCGTACGAGAGGCCCGCCTCGTGGGCCGAACCGTCCGCCGCGCTGAGCGAAAGGCTGCTTACGCCCAGCCCGAAGCCGAGCATGAAGGGGCGGTAGGTCGAACGCATCGGGCTCGCGTACGGGGGCGGCGCTGGCGGATAGTAGCTGGGTTGGTATCCGTAGCGGTATCGATAGCCATAGCCTGGCGGCGGGCCGTAGCCTGGCGGCGGGCCGTAGCCTGGCGGCGGTGCGGGCGCAGCTTCAGGGGCAGGTGGAGGAGCGGGCACAGCCTCGGCTCCCGGTGGCGGCGTGGGCGCGGCGGGCGGAGCCGCTTCGGCCGCCGCAGCGGGAGGCGCATCAGGCGCCCGGCTCTGTTGCGCGAGGACCGCAGTGTGAAAGCTAATCACGGCGAACATCGCGGTCGCGACGACGGAAGTTCGCCTCAACATCCGATTCGGGCCGATAGGTTCCATGACACACTCCTTGAACTGGGCAATTAGCATACTCGCAACTTACAAGATTGGTGCCAGCTTCCTGGAAGTGCAATCTCCATGACCACTTTGGGCCCGCCTGACGTACAATGGCCCCGACCATGCCGGGCCCGGGCTCAGCAGGATTGTTTGCTTCGCTACGCAGCGCTGCTCGACTCGCACAGGAATCCTTCTTGGTCGGGCTTGCTGACGCCGGCGAACGGGCGCGCGTGGTGGCCGCTCTTTCGGCCGAGGGCGTCGTGGTGGAATTGCCTTCCGTCGAGCAGGCCCTTGACCGCCTGGGCCAGGAGCCATTCGAACTGGCGGTGCTGGATGCGGAAGGTGCGAATGGGGAACGGGATCCCTTCGCCACGGCGCGCGAACTGCGGCCCTTCTCCGACGTGGTGTTGGTCCTCAAGGGCGATCCCGAGCGCTGCTCCGATTTCTACGAGCGTGAGGTCGCAGCGCTGCTCACGCGGCCCCTGCCGGCTAGCGACGCACTCCTTCGCGCTCATCTCCGCTGGCTGGCCTCGTGCCGGCGAGGTCGCACGCGCGAACTGCTGCTGGGGAACGCCGTCCACACCCATAGCGTGGCGCTGGAGGCGAACGAGCCGGCCCTGGCCAGCGCACTGGCGGCCGCACTGAGCGAGCGGCAGCGTCAGCCGTCGATCATGGTCATGGGCGACGCGGAGCTGGCCAAGCTCGTGGGGGGCGGGGCCGTTGCGACCTCGCCTGACGTGGTGGTGGTCGCGGTTGCAGCGGAAGATCGGATGGAAACGCGCTTGCGCGAGGCCCGCAGCCGAGCCGCGGGCGCGGCGGTCGTGGTTGTCGACGCGACCCCAGACTCCGAACGGCTGGGAGCAGCGGTCTATGGGGGCGTGCGCGCCTATCTCGGCCGGTCCCGGATGGGGGAGATCGGTCGCATCGTGGCCAGCACGGCGAGCCGTCGCCGTGCCGAGGTGATGGGCCGCCAGTTGGTGGAGACGCTGGCGCGTTTCGGGGTCATGGACCAGGCGGCGAGTGCGGGCTCGACCCCAGCGGCACCGCCGGACGTGGACGCGAAGCTGATCGCCGACACCGCTGCCACCGAGGGCGGAGCCGTAGTCCCGTCGGCTCACGAAGTACTGGTGGTCGATGATGAAGTCGTGGTGCTGACCGTATTGCGCGAGATCTTGCGGCGAGGCGGCTATCGCGTGACCACCGCTGCTTCGGCGGAAGAGGCCATCGACCTGATGCAGAGGCGGCGGTTCGATCTGGTGCTGACCGACAAGAACCTGCCGGGGGCATCGGGCCTGGAGGTCCTGCGCGTGGCGCGCACGCTCGATCCCCAGCCCGCCGTGGTGATGATAACCGGATATTCGTCCTACGATTCGGCGGTGGAAGCCCTGGACATCGGCGCGCAGGACTACATCGAGAAGCCAATCCGCGACGTGGAGGCGCTGCGCTTCCGCATCCGCCGCGCGCTCTCGCGCCGCGATGAACAGCTCGCGCGCGCGCAGGCCAGCTCGAAGGTCGACAAGGCCCGCCGGGGCGAGAAGGGCCGCGTGCTGGTGGTGGAGATGGAAGGCCCGCGGCGCCAGTTGATCGCCGACTTCCTGGGCCGCACCTTCCACGTGACGGCAGCGGCCAACGGCGACGAGGCGCTGGCCCTTATTCAGAACCAACGCTACGACGTGGTGCTCGCCGACCGGAACCTCCCCGGCATGTCCGGCTTGCGTGTCATCGAACAGGCACAGCGCCTGCTGCCCCACTGCGCATCCGTGCTTTACACCGCCTATCCTTCATATGAAACGGTCAAGGAGGCGTTCGAGGCGGGCGTGGATGGCTATCTGGCGCGCCCCAGCGAAGATCTCAAGGCCTTGGCCGAGAAGGTGGCCGGCGCGCTTCGCAGCCGGGGCGGGATTCTGCTTGGGTAGTGTTTTCCTTCGGTTGATCGCGTGGGGAGCCGGCGAGCTTCGCTCGCCGCGTACCATCGCGGGAGGGCATGGGAACCCTTTGAGGGTTCCCATGTTGATGTTGACGTAGGCCAGTCGACTTTGTTCTACTCCAGCGCCAAGACATCCGATCGACAGCGGGTGGCGACGACGACGTGAAGATCGCATTTACCCACAACCTTCGTCTCACGGATAGCGAGGACGAAGCCGAGTTCGACACAGCAGAGACCGTCGACGCCCTTGCCGAGGGCTTGCGCGCCGGCGGGCACGAGGTCGAAAAGATCGAAGTCACCGGACCAGCCTCGCACCTGGCGGCGCGTCTGGAATCGTACGGGCCCGACCTCATCTTCAACACCGCCGAGGGCCGGCGCGGCCGCACGCGCGAGGCTTTCTACCCGGCGTTGTTCGAGGAACTGGGTTTCCCCTACACCGGCTCAGATGCCTACGTGATGACCGTCACCCTCGACAAGTGGATGACCAAGCTGGTCCTGGGTGCTCAGGGAATCGACACGCCGCGGGCCCGGCTGGTAGTGCCTGACGATGTACAACGCGGCCGCGATATCGGCATGCTGGGCTTGGCCTATCCGGTTCTGGTCAAGCCCAACTACGAGGGATCTTCCAAGGGTATCGGTGACGAGGCGGTGGCCCGCGATCCGCGCGCTCTGGCTGACATGGTGCCGCGTGCCCTGCGCCGCTATCCCGCCGGTGTGATCGTCGAGGAATTCGTCGCGGGCACGGACGTCACGGTTCCCTTTCTGGAAGGCGCGGGTGATGAAGGCGTGCTGCTGCCGGTCGACTACGTCATCGACCCGTCGGCGCGCAGCCGCTTCAACATCTACGACTACCGGCTCAAGTCCGCCGAGGCCAGCCGGGTGGCCGTGCGCTGTCCACCCGATTTGCAGCGCGACGTGATGGCCCGTCTGCGCGCCATCTGCAAGCTCGCCGTCCGCACCTTGGGCGTGCGCGACTTGGGCCGCGTGGATTTTCGACTGGGCGACGACGGCCGCATTTACTTGCTCGAGGTCAACGCTCTGCCGTCGCTGGAACGCGGGTCCAGCACCTTCGCCGCGGCGGCGCGCGAGGGGCTCGACTATCAGGCGGTGCTGGGCGCGGTGGTGGCCAGTGCGGCGCGACGGCAGGGACTGACGGTTCCCCAGGTCGGTCGGCGTCGGCGCGCGCCCGAACCTCTGCGCATCGGTTTTACCCACAACATGAAGCGCGTCGACTCCAAGGGCGGCGATGACGCCGAGGCCGAGTATGATGCGCCTCAGACCATCGAGGCCATCAGCCAGGCGCTTGAGAGCTACGGCCACGTGGTGCTGCCGCTCGAGGCCACCGCCGAATTGCCACGCCAGCTCACGGACTCGCCGGTGGACCTGGTCTTCAACATCGCCGAAGGGGTCGAGGGTCGCAACCGCGAGGCCGCGGTGCCCGCGCTGTGCGAGTTGATGGGCATCCCTTACACCGGATCGGATGCGGCTACGCTGTCCATCGCGCTCGACAAGGCCCTGTCCAAGAAGGTGTTGCGCCAGCACGGGATCCTCACGCCTGAGTTCCAGTTGATGGAAACCGGACGCGAGCGCCTGTCGCCCAAATTGGTCTTTCCGCTCATCGTCAAGCCGAACCAGGAAGGTTCGTCCAAGGGCGTGAGCGCCCATGCCTCGGTGGTGGATGACGAGGTGTCGCTGCGGGCCGTGGTGCGGGATTTGCTGGAGAAGTATCGCCAGCCCGCCCTGGTTGAACACTATGTCGCCGGTCGCGAATTCACCGTGGGACTGCTGGGAGACAAGCGACCGCGCGTGTTGCCGGCCATGGAGATTCTTTTCCTCGACAAGAACAACCCGCGGCCCGTGTACGACTACCAGATCAAGCAGGAATGGGAGAAGCACGTTTACTACCAGTGTCCTGCCCAACTCTCACCGGGTGAGGTCAAGGCCATTGAGAGGGTCGCCCGTGACACGTTCGAGGCGCTTGACTGCCGGGACGTGGCGCGTGTGGATCTGCGCATGGACGAGGGGGGCAACTTCTATGTGCTTGAAGTGAACCCGCTGCCGGGCCTGACGCCTGATTACTCGGATCTGTGTCTCATCGCCAAGGCCGCCAACATCGATTACCGCTCACTGATCGGCGAGATCCTTTCGGGTGGGCTCAAGCGACTGCGCGAAAAGCGTCGCGCTGAAGCACGCGAGGCCGAGGCCGCGCGCGTCGCGCCGGCGAGCAACGGCAATGGCGAAAGCAACGGCAAGCCGGACGGCAACGGCAAAGGCGAGAAGCCAAGCGCCGAGAAGACCCCCACGGCCGAGCCGCAGACATCTTAGGTCGGGATCGGCTTATGTGTTTTTCGAGAGAGAGAGCACAGGGCGCACCGAGAGAACAGAGCTAGCCAATGAGAAAGCGCCTGCGCGAACTCGGTTTCGCCATCGGGTACTTGCCCACGGGACCGCTCAACGCCATCACCGACGTGCCAGGCGTGCGAGTAGGACACACCACGCTCGTCCAGGGCGAGGGGCCGCTGGTGGTGGGCAAGGGGCCGGTGCGCACCGGCGTGACCGCCATCCTGCCGCCTGACCCCATCTTTGCCGAGAGGGTTCTGGCTGGCGCCTTCGTACTCAACGGTGCCGGCGAGGTTTCTGGGCTCACCCAAGTGGTGGAGTGGGGTCTCCTCGAAACTCCCATCCTGCTCACCAGCACCATGTCCGTCGGCAAAGTCTCGGACGCCACCATCAAGTGGATGACCCGTCGCTTTCCCGGCATTGGCACGGAATACGACGTCATCATTCCCATCGTGGCTGAGTGCGACGACTCGTGGCTCAACGATGTCGTGGGTCGGCACGTGCGTTCCGAGCACGTCTATCGCGCCATCGAGCAGGCCGAGAGCGGCCCGGTGGCGGAAGGCTGCGTGGGTGCAGGGACGGGCCTCACGACCTGTGACTTCAAGGCCGGCATCGGAACCAGTTCGCGCCAGGTCACCATCCACGGGACACACGGCAACGCCGACCCGCTCACCTACAGCCTGGGTGTGCTGGTGCAAAGCAACTTCGGCGTCATGCGTTCGCTGTGCATCGCGGGGGCGCCGGTGGGCCAGATTCTCGACCCCGAGTTCTCCCGGGCAGACAAGCGCGTGCACAACGCCGGCTCCATCATTGTGGTGGTGGCCACCGACGCGCCCCTGCTGTCGTCGCAGATCAATCGCCTGTGCAAGCGCGCCGCTCTGGGCATCGGCCGGGTCGGGTCTTTCGCAGCCCACGCTTCAGGCGAGATCGTGATCGGTTTTTCCACTGCCAACAAAGTCCCTCGCGTCACCTCGGGCATGATTCACCCGATCGAGGTTCTGCTCGACGAGGTCTGCGACGGGCTGTACGAGGCCGTGGTGGAGTGCACCGAGGAAGCCATCGTGAACGCCCTGTGCCTGGCGGAGGACATGACTGGTCCTTCCGGCCACTTCGCGCCCGCGCTGCCACTCGATCGCCTGGCGGAAATCCTGTCGCGCCACCGCGACGCACAGACGGCGCACCCGTCGCGCTAGCTTTTTCACCAGATGGTCGCGTGAGCGTGGGTGGTACATCGACATAAGATCCTGTACGCTGGATAGCACAATGAGGTTCCGCGTGACGGTTGGCGACACGGAGACCGCCGGCAACGTCGAACACCTTGCCGAGGTCGATGATGCTGTCCGGGCCGCTGCACCCTCGGAGATCGTCGACGAAGAGCCGTCCCTTCCCAACCCGCCGACTGCGCCTGGTCCCATTCTGACGCTCTCACCGGAGGAGATCGCCCGCTTCTTCCTGCGCGCTCGTCGCGATCAGGATACCGAGCGCTGGGACGTGCGCCTTGACGCGGCTTTGCGCGAGATCCTCGAGCGTGCCAATGACTTCGTGCCGTCCGAGTCGGGTGGCATCCTGCTCGACGATCCGCGCGCCAAGCTGGCGGGCATCAGAACCCCGCGGCTGACCTTCATCGCCACCTACGGCCCGGGTACGGCACAGTTGTTGGGCAAACGTGTTCCCAGTGATCGAGGCTTCGTCGGACAGGTCTACCGTTCGGGAACGCCGTGTCGCAGCGACAACCTGTCGCATGAGGATCCCCTGTCGATCACCATGCCTGCGCACAGTGCAGGCCGTTCCATCGCATCGGTGATCGGGATGCCGGTGATCGTGGGCGAATCGATCTGCGGTGTCCTGCAACTCATCAACCGTCGCTCGGGAGGTCCTTACAGCGCGCGCGACAACGAGCTTCTGCGCATCTTCGCGGCCTACATGTCCTCGTCGATCCAGAACGCCCTTGATGCCATCCACGCGCGTGCCCTGGCGCGCTTGGATCACCTGACCGGCCTGTTCAACAGCCGGTACTTCCACGTCCGACTCGAGGACGAGATCGCGCACGCTGACCACAACGCCACGGATCTGTCGCTGCTTTTCATCGACCTTGATTACTTCAAGGAGGTGAACGATCGCTACGGACACCTGGCCGGGAGTTGGACCTTGCGTGAAGTCGCGCGTCTTCTGTCTGAGAACGCGCCCCCGGCAGCAGTGTTGGCTCGTTACGGTGGAGACGAGTTCGTTGCCATTCTGCCCGGCAGCGACATCCACCGCGCGGTGCAGACGGCCGAGGACTTGCGGCGGATCATCGCCGAAGCGACCATTTTCGATGCTCAATCGGAAGGCGAGCAGATGGCTCAGCCGCTGCCTGGCGTACGCGCTTCAATTGGCGTGGCGTCCTACCGCGAACATTTGGCCCCTGGAGGCAACCAACGTCGGCGCGAGAACCTGCTCCTGCGCCTTGCTGATGCGGCCATGTACCGGGCCAAGGCCAACGGCCGCAACCGCGTCGAGGTCGCGGAGGCGGAAGAGTAATCGCGTTCCCGGTGAAAGGTACTACTTTCTAGATTCGCATCAAGGCACGAACCAAGATCTTCAGCGCCAGCTTCTCCGGCTGGATCCGGTATCGCCCTGACGCCACCATCTGCCGCAGCTCTTCGAGCCTTGCCTCCCGGCAGACGTCAGCGCCGCGTGCCCCCACGGCACGGGCAAATTCCTTGGCCGAGCCAGTGCGTGACAACCTCCCGCTTGTGCGTGTCATGCCCACACACATCGGCGTCTGTCACAAGATCTGAAGGCGGATCTGGAAATATTTCAAATCTCTAACTGGTGCCGGAGGTTACGCCGCTGCTGAATCCCCCAGATCACCCAGCGACTCGCGCAGGCGGCGCGTGGCCTCGCCGTGGATCTGGCAGACGCGCGACTCGGTGACGCCCAGCACGTACCCGATCTCTTTCAGGTTCAGGTTCTCGCAATAGTAGAGTGAGAGAACCTGTTGCATCTTCTCCGGAAGGTCATCGATGCCTGCTACCAGGCGCGCCAATGTCTCGCGGTGGGCCGTCATCTCGAATGGGTCGGGCTGGCTTTCGTCGCGGGTACGATCGAGAAAATCAGGGCCCGCATCGTCGATCCCCACCACCGAGGAGCCGGACAGCTTCTGCTGGCGTGTGTACAACTCCTGCACGCTCAGCCCCAACGCTTCAGCCAATTCCGCATTGTCCGGTGTGCGGCCAAGCTGTGACTCCAGCTTGCGGGTCGCCTCGCGCAACTCGTTGGACAGCCGGCGCATGTCGCGCGAGAGTGTGTCGCGCGAGCGCAGGTCGTCCAGCATGGCGCCGCGAATTCGGAACTCGGCAAAGGCCTCGAACCGGTCGACACGCTTGGGATCGAAGCGTTCCGCGGCTTCCATAAGCCCAATCACGCCGGATGAAATCAGATCGTCCATCTCAACATGCGCCGGCAGACGGCGCGCCAGGCGCCGCGCCACCTTCTCGATGTAGGGAAAGAACTTCGCGGCGTATTCCCGGCGTCGCGCTGCCAGCATCTTTGCCGACGGCTTGCGTGTCCTACGTGCCTTGGCTTTCTTGCGGGTCACTCTTGGCATGTTGGCCGACCAATGCAGCGGTCATGCCACTGATGAGAAAACCCTAACCACCCAGGATCACGAGCATCCAGGGGACGGCGAGTCACGCGATCGTCAGCCCAATGACGTTCAGACCGACGTTGCACCGTCAATCAGGTGACAGTGAGCTGTCTCCCTTGTCGCGTTCCCGCGTGCGCGGGGCATCGGCGCCATCACAAGATCGAGCCAACCTTCAGCGGTGTGAGTTCCCTACCTGTGGGTTCTCCTGGGAGATATTGCGTCTATGCTACCGATCGTCGGCGCAGCTTCTCAACCAGGGTCGTGCGATTCATTCCGAGGAGTTCGGCTGCGCGGTTCTTGTTGCCGCCGGTTCTCTGCAACGCCTGCTCGATCAGCCGACTCTCGAGTTGGGCGAGCAGCAGGCGCAGGTCGAGGCCATTCGGGGGTAGGTCGACCAGCGAGGGCCCCAGCTTGCTCACGTCCGTGCGCAGGCTCGCGGGCAGGTCATTGACGGTCACTGCTCGGTCTTTGGCCGCCAACACCAGACGGTCCACCGTGAGACCGAGCTGGCGGACGTTTCCTGGCCAAGGGCTGGCGCCCATCCGGACCAAGACATCGGGCAAGAACGGGGGCACAGCGCGGCCCAGGCGCGCGTTGGCTGCGCGCCGGAAATGATCCACCAGGATGGGGATGTCCTCGGGCCGCTCGCGCAGTGGTGGAATTTCAATCGGGATGACGTTCAGGCGATAGTAGAGCTCCTCCAGAAATTGGCCGTCGCGCATCAGGTGCTCCATGTTCTGGGTGGTGGCGGCCACGATTCGCAGACTCCGCCCCGAGGACGGCGACAGGCTCCCCCATTCCTTCATGACGCGCAACAGACCAACCTGTGCCTCGCGCGAGAGCCCAGCGACGTCATCGAGGAAAAGCGTGCCGCCGAGTGATGTCAGCACGTTGCCCGCAGGCCGCACGTCGGAAGAGGCGAACGACTCTGGCTCCGCCGAGGCCTGCTGGTCGGTTCCTGGACGGACCGTGACAAAGGGCCCCGCCCGGCGCGCGCCGCAGGCGTGGATGAGGCGGGCGATGACTTCCTTGCCGGTGCCTTCGTCGCCACGGATCAGCACGCTGGCGCCGGAATCGGCAGCCTGACCAATTCGCTCGATGACCACCCTCATGGCCGGGTGCTCGCCCAGAAGGCACGCTCCGCTGGTTCCTTCGCCCAGAATGCCGCTCGCTCGCTCTCGCAGTAGGCGCCGAACGATCGCCACCGCGAAGTCATGGTGGAACGGCCGGGGCAAAAAGTCGCTGGCGCCTGCGCGAAAGGCTTCGACCACTTCGACGACCGTGCCTTGGCCGGCCATGCCCACGACCGAAATCCACGGCTGACAGGCCTGCGCAGTGCTTATCACCTGAGCTCCGCCGTCGGGGATGTTCATGTCCACGATGCAGAGATCGAAGGCTTCCGCGCGCAGCCGGGCTCGCGCCGCCTCCGCCGTGGCGGCCACAACATCCTCGCCCTCCAGCGACGCGGCGACGTGCTGGAGGGCTGCCTGTCCGACGGGATCGACGTCAACGAGAAGGAACCGGTTTGCCATGGCCTTTTTCAGACATCGGCGGGAGAGAGCCAAGGCTGAAGCACCAGCCCGCCCGCCTGGCCAACGCCAGTCAAAAGGCCAACCGGGCTTCCTGTGCGAACCCTGCGCTGCAGAGCGGCGGCCACACTTCGTCACAAGACGAGCAACGTCGCCTTGACGGAGGGCGTTTGACGACGGAGATTGGCGCCGACGGAGACAGGGGAGCCCAGGCGATCCGATGACACTTGAGTTTTCCGAAAAGGCGCGTCAACAGATCGAGCGACTGCTCGCGTGCTATCCCACCCGGCAAGCCACCTTGCTGGGCGTGCTGTACGTGGCCCAGGACGAATTCGGCTACCTGTCCGACCAGGCGCTGGAACTGGTTTCACGAACTCTGGATCTCCCGCTGTCGCACGTCTTCGGCGTGGCCACTTTCTACACGTTGTTTTTGCGCCAGCCGCCGGCCCGCTATCCCTTGCACGTATGTACCAATCTCGGTTGCACCCTGCGCGGTGGTCACGATGTTTTGCGCCATCTGGAGAAGCGCCTGGGCATCGAACCTGGCCAGACCACGCCCGACGGTCTATTCAGCCTGGGTGAAGAGGACGGGCTGGGCGGGTGCGCGTACGCCCCGACCATGACGTGCGGCCCGCACCACTACGTCAGCCTGACACACGACAAGGTGGACAAGCTCATCGATGAGTTGCGGCGGCAAGCGAACGAACCTGGCCCCCACCAGCCATCGTCGCCGCTCGTGCCCGCGCCCGGCGTGTCCACGCTGCCGGCCTGTGGAACCTCGGGCAGCGGGTACCGCGAAACTCCGGGGCTCAAGATCGTCACCAAGAACTTCGGTGTGCCCGACATCCAGAAGCTCGAAGTGTATCGAGCGCGGGGCGGCTGGCAGGCGTTCGAGAAAGCGCTGGGCATGGGGCGGGACAAGGTGGTGGATGAGGTCAAGAAGTCCAATCTGCGCGGCCGCGGAGGCGCGGGATTCCCTGCCGGGGTCAAGTGGGGCTTTCTGCCCAAGAACGCCGAGCGCGTCTATCTAGTGTGCAACGGCGACGAGTCCGAACCGGGTACCTTCAAGGACCGCGTGTTGCTGGGCGGCGACCCTCATCTGCTGGTCGAGGGCGTGGCCATTTCGGCCTTCGCGCTCGGGTGCGCTCACGCTTTCATCTACATCCGGGGCGAACTGCGGCGTGAGGCGGACATCGTGCAGGCAGCGGTCGACCAGGCCTACGCGGCGGGCTGGCTGGGCCGGGAGAGGCAGAGCGTGAATGGTTCCTTCAAGCTCGACATCACCGTGCACCTGGGCGCCGGGGCCTATATCTGTGGCGAGGAGACCGCCATGCTGGAGTCCATCGAGGGCAAGCGCGGATACCCGCGCAACAAGCCTCCCTTTCCCGCCATCAAAGGTCTGTTCGGCCAGCCCACCGTGATCAACAACGTGGAGACCTTGATGAACGTTCCCGACATCGTCACCCACGGCGGGGAATGGTTCGCCAAGGCGGGCATGGGAAAGTCGGGCGGCACCCGCCTGCTGTGCGTGTCGGGGCACGTGAAGCGGGCCGGCGTGTACGAGTTGCCCATGGGTATTTCCTTTCGCGAGCTGATCTACGACGTGTGCGGCGGCATTTCGCAGGGACGGGCGCTGCGTGGGGTGATTCCCGGGGGAAGCTCCATGCCGCCGCTCGATGCCAGCGAGATCGACGTGCCCATCGAGTTCGACGCGCTCACCACCGATCCGCGCATCAAGGACGTGGAGCTGAGACCAGGCGTTGCTTTCGAGATGGGCAGCGGTCGCCGGCTGAAGACCATGGCGGGCTCGGGCGGCGTGGTGGTGTTCGACGAGAGCACCGACGTGGTGGGCCTTTGTGCCCGTATCATGCGTTTCTATGCCCACGAGTCGTGCGGGCAGTGCACGCCCTGCCGTGAGGGCACGGGTTGGCTGGCACGGGTTTGCACCCGCCTGGCTGAAGGCGACGGTCGGCCGGGGGATATCGAGCTTCTGGCCGACGTGGCCAATGGCATCGCCGGCAATTCCATCTGTGCCCTGGGCGAGGCAGCCGCCTGGCCCATGCTGGGTTTTCTCACCAAGTTTCGTTGCGACTTCGAGGCCCGGCTGGCCAAGGCCCAGGCATCATGAACCCGGCTGCCCACAGCGCGAGCCTGGCGGAGGCCATCGTGTTTGCCATTCTCGGCGCCGGCGTTCTGGCAGGCGGCCTCATGACCATCACCCGGCGCAATCCTGTGAGCGCCGTGATGTCGCTGGTGCTCAGCTTCGCGGCGCTGGCCGGTCTCTTCGCTACCTTGTCGGCGCACTTCCTCGCGGTCTTGCAGATCCTGGTCTACGCCGGCGCCATCATGGTGCTGTTCGTGTTTGTCGTCATGATGGTGAACCGCGAGGAAACCACGCCCATCGCGCGCCAGGGGCTGGTCATGCGCGCTGCCGGAGTTCTGGCCGCCGGTTACGTATTTTACCGGGCCGCCTGGCTGGTGGGGCACGAGCGCACGCTGCCATTGCTGGCGGCGTCGGCGACGCCGCCGGTGAAGGATTTTGGAACCGTCGCGTCGGTGGGGGCCTTGCTGTTCTCGGATTTCCTGTTTCCCTTCGAGGCGATTTCTCTGCTGCTGCTGGTGGCCGTCATCGGCGCGGTGATGCTGACCCGTCATTTTCACGAGAGCGGGCCGCGGGTTTCCTGATGCCGACCTACGCGTACATCCTGGTTTCACTGGCCCTGTTCTTCGTGGGAACCGCCGGGGTGTTCCTGCGTCGCAACGCCCTCATCGTGCTGATGAGCGTGGAGCTGCAGTTGGCGGCCGGCACGCTGGCGCTTCTCGCTTTCTCGCGGGCACTCGGCGATCAACGGGGACATGTGTTCGCTTTTTTCGTGATGGCAATAGCTGCGGCCGAAGCCGCCGTGGGGTTGGCCGTCGTGGTCAGCGTGTTTCGCACGCGCCGCACGACCAGCCTCGACGAAGTGAACGACTTGAAGGGGTAGCTGGTGCTTTCTCAACTGCGCATCATTCCTCTCTTGCCCCTGCTGAGCGCGGCCTACCTAATCCTCGCGGGCCGGCACCACAGCCGCAGGGTGGTTCACCACGTCGCCTGCATGGCGGTGGGGGCTGCTCTGCTGGTGTCGGCGGACGCGTTCTTCTTTGCGCTACCGGCGCTAGTCGAATCGGGTGGGCTGACCGACGTGGTGGGAACGTGGTTCGCGAGCGGCGATCTGCGCGTCGATCTGGCCCTGCGCATGGACGCGCTGTCAGGCCTGATGTGCCTGGTGGTGACCTTCGTGGGCGCGCTCATCCACATCTACTCGACTGGCTACATGGCCCACGACGAGGACTACGCGCGCTTCTTCGCGTACCTGAATCTCTTCTGCGGCGCCATGCTGCTTCTGGTCCTGGGTGACAGCTTGCCCGTGATGTTCATCGGCTGGGAAGGCGTGGGCCTGTGCAGCTATCTGCTCATCGGTTTCTGGTACGGCGAGGCCGCCAACGCCAGCGCTGGCAAGAAGGCCTTCATCACCAATCGCGTGGGCGATCTGGGTTTTCTCATCGGCATGTTCTTGCTTTTCCGCGCCGCCAGTACGTTCGACATTCCTGCCATCGTGGATACCGCCCGCGCAGGCAGCGCGACGCTGACCGCGACGCTGTGGTGGGGACAGCCGGTGGCTTTCTGGGCGGCGCTGTTTCTGTTCCTGGGTGCGGCGGGCAAATCCGCGCAGATTCCGCTCTACGTCTGGCTGCCCGACGCCATGGCCGGTCCCACGCCGGTCTCCGCGCTGATCCACGCGGCCACCATGGTCACCGCCGGCGTGTACATGGTGGCACGGTTGGGCGCGCTGTATCTGCTGGCCCCGGCGGCGCTGGCCGTGGTGGCAGTGGTCGGGGCGCTGACGGCTCTTTTTGCTGCGGTCATCGCCTTTGCCCAGAACGACTTCAAGAAGGTGCTGGCCTACTCCACCATCAGTCAGCTTGGCTTCATGTTCGTGGGCGTGGGCACGGGCAATTTTGCGGGCGGCATTTTTCACCTGTTCACCCACGCCTTCTTCAAGGCGGGCCTGTTTCTCTGCGCCGGCTCGGTCATGCACGCCATGGCTGGCTCGGGCGACATCACCCGCATGGGCGGTCTCTGCCGCAAGTTGCCCTGGACGACCTGGGTGTTCCGGATTTGCTGGCTGGCTATCTGCGGGGTGCCGGTCTTTTCTGGTTTCTTTTCCAAAGACGCCATCGTTACCGGCGCTTTTGCCACGGAAGTCTTCGGCCCGCATCTGGGCTGGGTCGGCCCCGCGGCCGGCGCGGGCTTGCTGGCCGCCGCATTGGGCACGGCCTTCTACATGTCGAGGCTCTACTTTCTGGTGTTCACGGGCGAGTGCCGGGCCGACCCGCACACGCGCGAGCACCTGCACGAATCGCCCATCGAGATGGTGGGGCCGCTGCTGGTACTGGGCCTGGGCGCCCTGCTGGCCGGGGTGGTGGGTCTGCCCTCCGGCTGGCCGCACGGTGATCTCATCGGTCATTGGCTGGCACCCGCGGTGGGCCGCAGCCTGGAAGTGTCGAGCGGCCTCGAATGGCGGGTGATGGCGGGGTCGACCGCGATTGCTCTTGCCGGCATCGGCCTGGCCAGACTGTTTTTCGGCGGCGGCGCGCGCGAGCCAGCGCGCCGGTTCGTCGCGGCTCTGCCGCGCTTGGTGGCCGTGGTGCGCGGCAAGTTTTTCGTCGACGAAATTTATCAAGGACTGGTGGTGCGACCCATGCGCGGCCTGTCCCGGCTGCTCTTCTTGGTCGTCGATCGCATTCTCATCGACAGGTTGCTGGTCGGTGGATGGGCGGTTTTGGTCGAAAGCATGGGACGCCTCTTGCGCCTCTTGCAAGTGGGTGATGTGCAGCGCTACCTGGCCGTCTTCGCCATCGGGCTGGCCGCGCTGGTCTACGTGATGGCTCGTCCCGCGACGCCCTCCGAGGTGAAGATTCGCGTCGAGGGCCGCAACCTCGCGGTCGAACTGAGCGATGGCGAAGCCAGGCCGGGCAAGCTCGACTATGGCTTTGATTTCGATGGCGATGGCAGAGAGGATGTTCTCGGCCCGACCCCCAGCGCGTCCTGGTCCTACGCCCGCCCCGGCCGCTACCGACTGCGGGTTCGCATCACTGATCCGCAGTGGAACACCTCTCGCACCATCGAGCGGAGCATCGACATCCGGTAGGCCATGACTGATCTCAGGTTGACAGTGCTTCTTCCGCTTTTCGGCGCCATCCTGGTGATGCTGGCGCCGCGGGGCGAACGCACCAGCCGACCCATCGGGATGGTCGCGGCGCTGCTCAGCCTCGCGCAATCCCTGCTGGTTCTGCGCGCCTTTGACAAATCAATTGGCGCTTTCCAAATGGAAGTTGATCGTCCCTGGGTTTCTTCGCTGGGAATCCATTTTCATCTGGGCGTGGACGGCATCTCACTGTGGCTGGTGCTGCTCACCACGCTGATGGTCTTCCTGACGTTGCTTTCGCCGCAGGCCATGGGCGCGCACAGGACGCGCAGCCGGGAATTCACCGTGGCCATGCTGCTGCTGGAGACCGGCATGCTGGGAACCTTCCTGGCCATCGACCTGTTCGCCTTCTATGTGTTCTGGGAACTGATGCTGATCCCGATGTATTTCATCATTGGCATCTGGGGCGGCGAGCAGCGACTGTACGCGGCCATCAAGTTCGTCATTTTCACTTTGGTGGGATCGCTGCTCATGCTGGCGGCCATCCTGTACCTGTACGCACAGGTGCACGCGGTCACCGGTCAGTGGACCTTCGACTACTCGACCTGGGCCACCATCACGCTGCCGCGCGGGCCGGAACTGCTGTGCTTCCTCGCATTCACGCTGGCCTTCATGATCAAGGTGCCGCTCTTTCCGCTGCACACCTGGCTGCCCGACGCTCATGTGGAAGCACCCACCGGCGGTTCGGTGATCCTGGCAGCCATCTTGTTGAAGTTCGGCGCGTACGGCTTTCTGCGTTTCGCCCTGCCATTCTTTCCGCTGGCGGCCCAGCAGACGGCGCCCATCATCGCTTGCCTCGCCGTGGCCGGCATCATATTCGGCGCGCTCATGGCCTGGGTGCAGGACGACGTGAAGAAGCTGGTCGCCTATTCGTCGGTGTCACACCTGGGCTTCGTGGTGCTCGGCATCCTGGTGCTCTCCGACAAGGGCATCCAGGGCGGCATTTTCCAAATGCTGGCCCACGGTATCTCGACGGGCGGCCTCTTCCTGGCAGTGGGGATTCTCTACGACCGCCGCCACACACGCCAACTGGGCGATTTCGGCGGATTGTGGAAACAGGTGCCGGTGTTCGGCGCGTGCTTTCTGGTCATGGTGTTGGCCTCGGCCGGGCTGCCCGGCTTGTGTGGCTTCGTGGGCGAGTTTCTGGTGCTCGCTGGCACGTTCACCGCGGGCAAGGACTGGCAGGCGGTGGGCCTGGCAGCTCCCATGTTCAGCCAGCCGGCGCTGCTGGCCGGCCTGGCCGCCACAGCAGTCATTTTGGAGGCTGTGTATCTATTGACCATGTACCAGCGGGTGATGTTCGGGCCGCTCGACAAGCCCGAGAACCGCGACCCGCAGGTGCGCGATCTCGGCCTGCGCGAGCGCCTGGTGTTCGGTGTCCTGGTGCTGGCGGCGCTGGTCATGGGGGTGGTCCCGCAGCCCATTATCGAGCGCACCACTGCCTCGGTGCAGGCGCTCACGGCGAGCTTCCGCGATCGTCTGGCCGAGGCGCGCGCGAATCCCGACGGGCCGGCACGGCGTGTGATCCCGGGTCAGCGGCCCGCGCGGCCGGCAACCGCGCAGGCCGAGACAGCGAGGCGTTTCTGATGACCTTGCAGGTTGAACAGATCACGGCCCTGGCTCCGCTGCTGCTGATTTCAGGGGCCGGGTGTTTGGCACTCTTGCTGGACACCATGACCAGGGGCCGCGAGTCTGCCTGCCGACTGGCGCAGCTAGGCTGTCTGGCGGCCCTGGCCGCGGTTGTGGGCCAATGGACAGGGGCTGAGTCCGGCCAACCGATTTGGGCCGGCATGTGGGTCGTGGATCGAATGTCGCTCTTTCTCGACGCTGTGTTGATCGCAACGGCCCTGGTGACTCTGCTGGTCGCGGCGCCTTTCGTGCGTGAACACGACTTCGAGAACGGCGAGCACCATGTCCTGGTGCTCTTCGCCACCACAGGTATGATGACGGTGGTTCACGCCACGCACCTGCTGTCGTTGCTCATCGGCATTGAGACCATGTCGCTGGCCGCCTATCTGCTGGTGGCGAGCTGGCGTCGCCAACCCGCGGGAGCGGAGGGCGCGCTCAAGTACCTGCTGCTGGGTGCGTTCGCCGCCGGGTTTTTGGTGTACGGAGCAGCTTTGCTCTACGGCACCACGGGCGGGGAGATGTCGTATGCCGGGATCGCAGCGCGCGCCGGCCGGGCCGCAGGCAACCCGCTCTTCATCATCGGTGTGTACTTCGTGCTCGCTGGCATGTTGTTCAAGATCGCGGCCGTGCCGTTTCATATGTGGGCGCCTGACGCCTACCAGGGCGCCCCCACGCCGGTGACCGGTCTCATGGCAGCCGGGATCAAAGTCGCGGCCGTGGGTGGTCTCGTGCGCCTGCTGGGTGCGGTCTTCGCCGATCCCGGGCTGGCGCTGGGCCACGTCGGCTGGGTGCGCGTACTGGGCGGGGTGGCGTTTGTCACCATGACCTGGGGAAATCTGGCTGCGCTTCGCCAGAACAACGTCAAGCGCATGTTGGCCTACTCGTCGATTGCCCATGCCGGCTATCTCTTGATCGGCCTGGTGGCCCTGGGCCAGAAGGTGGAGGGCGCGCAGCCGGCGGTGTTGGTGTACCTGGCCGCCTACGCGTTCACCACCCTGGGCGTTTTTGCCGTGGTGGCATGGGTGGGCCGACGCGACGACGAGCGCTTGCTGGTGCGCGACTGGGCCGGGCTGGCGCGTACCAGGCCGGCCGTGGCCCTGGCCATGACCGTGCTCTTGCTGTCGCTGGCCGGCGTGCCGCCCACTGGCGGTTTCTTCGGCAAATTCTACGTGTTTCGCGCGGCCGTGCAGAGCCCGAATCTGGTCTGGCTGGTCGTGGCGGCCGTGCTCAACAGCCTGGTGAGCGTCTACTACTATCTGCGCATCGTGGTCGCCATGTATTTCCGCGAGCCGGTGCGACCGTGGCAGCCGTTTCGGTCAGCGGGCATGGGGATCGTGCTGGCCGCGATGGTGGTGTTGGTGCTGGCCCTCGGCCTGGTGCCGGGGCCGGTGATCGATCTGGCGGCCAGCGGGCTCGGGGCGCGCTGACCGGCAACCCCTACTTCACCCCGTCGTGTGCTACTCGCCCTTCGTGGCCTCGAATAGGTCGTCGTCCAAGATCTTCGTCTTGCGGCCCCACTTCCTCGCCTTTTCGAGGGAGCTCTTTCCAATGGACTGCGGCTCCTCTTGCTTGGGCTGGGGCGCTAGCGGTGGCGTCGGAGATTGGTCCCCTGCTGCCTAGTGCGGTTCGGGGGAGTCCTTCGCACCGAAAGACTTTCTGCGCCTGCCACTCTTGGACCCGTAACCTCTCGATCCCTTCAGGGCGAGCGGCGCTTTCACCTTTGCGGGACGCTTCAATCCTTGCAGCGGTGGCAAGTCAACCTGTGGGGGCGCCGCGCGCGGCTCGTTTTCCGGTTGTGGCGTCCGGGGAAGGGGCGGCGGTGGGGCGGGGTTTGCTGGCTGCTGCAAAATTGGGGGAGCCGGAGGGGACGCGCTCTTGCCGAACCACAGGCTCGATCCGGCGGCGAGAAGCAGAGTGAGAACCGCGGTTCCTGTCCAGGCCAGCCACCGTCGTCCCACTTGCCCCGGCCGAAGCGCACGGGCCAGCGCCGCCCGCGCCGCGCTGGCCGATGCCAGGCGCAGGGCCGGATCGGGTTGCAAGAGACGGAGCACCACCTGATCGACCTGGGTCGGGACATCGCTGCGCCGACGGTGCAAGGGGGCGAAGGCGCCTTCGGGCCGCTCTGCCGCAAGCGCCTCGTACAGCATCACTCCGACGGAATACAGATCGCTGCGAGCATCCACGGCGCGGCCAGCGCGCTGTTCTGGCGACATATAGGGGAACGTGCCCAGGATCGCGCTGGTTCGCGTGAGCTGGGTCTTGTGCGAAACCGTATCCAGGTCCAGATGCGCGATGCCGAAGTCGGCCAAGCGAGCCCCGTCGGCTGCCAGCAGCACGTTGGCCGGCTTGAGATCGCGGTGCACCACTCCGCGGCTGTGCGCGTGGTCGAGCGCATCGAGCAGACGCAGGAAGATCCCGCGCGCTTCGTCCACACCCAGTGGTCCCTTGCCCAGTCGCACCGCCAAAGTTGGCCCGTCGACCAGTTGCATGGCGAACCAGGGAACACCCTGGCTCTCGCCGTGCGACCTGACCTTCACGATGGCGGGATGGTCGAGCTGTTCGAGCAGGGCGACCTCGCGGCGAAAGCGCGCCACCAATTCTGGCTCGGCCGCCAGAGCAGGCGAAAGGAATTTCACCGCCAGTGCAGGTTCGCCCTCTCGTGCAGAGCGGGCGCGGTACACGGTTCCCATCCCGCCCGCGCCGATCATCTCCTCCACCACCATGCCGTCGATTTCCGCGCCGACCCAGCTTCGCTCGGCCACGAAGCGGGGCTTGCCGACCAGGGTTTCAAGTCGGGCCGCGTCCACCTCGATGTGACACCCGGGACAGAGTAGGGAAGCGGCGCCTGCGGCAAGGTGGGGCAGCGGCGTCTGGCAGGCTGGGCAGATCAGACCGGCGGCAGCAGGGGCAGGCACACCTTCATCCTACTACCAAGGCGAGCCGGGGATGTGGGCTAGGCCCAGATGTCGATGCCCAGATCCGCGATCTTCTTGTCGAGGGTGGGCCGGCTGATGCCGAGAAGCCGGGCCGCGTGGCTCTTCACCCCGCGTGCCCGGCGGAGCGCGGCCTCGATGTTGGTCTTCTCGATCCGCGCGACGGCGTCGGCGAGATTCTCGTCGGGCCGGCCGGCGTCCCAACCCGCGGCGGGTCGCAGAGCGTGCCCCAAGGCCGCCCGCACATCATCCCGGTCAATGGCATCCGAATCGCGCGGGTCGCGCATGACCAGAATACGTTCGAGGATATTTCCCAGTTCGCGCACGTTGCCGGGATAGTCCCATTCGCCCAGCGCCGCCTCGGCCGCGGCAGAGAGCTGCGGGTTGCGCAGTCCAAGGCGGCTGGCGATCCGTTCGAGCAGAGTGCGCGCGAGCAGCGGAATGTCGTCCCGGCGTTCGCGCAAAGCTGGCAGGTTGATGGAAAGAACGTTGAGACGAAAGAAGAGATCTTCGCGGAACAGGCCGGCCTGGACCTTCTCGTCGAGGTCGCGATGGGTTGCCGCGATCACGCGCACATCGATCTGTCTGGGCAGGCTGGCGCCCACCCGCACCACCGCCCGTTCCTGCAGCACGCGCAGAAGGGTCACCTGCAGGGCGGGCGCGAGATCTCCGATCTCGTCGAGAAACAGCGTGCCGCCGTCGGCCGACTCGAATGCGCCCAACCGGGTCGCGCTGGCGCCGGTGAAGGCACCCTTCTCGTGGCCGAAGAGCGCGCTTTCGGCCAGGCCTTGCGCAATGGCGCCGCAGTTGACCGCGATGAAGGGACCGTGACTGCGCCGGCTTTGCGCGTGGATGAGGCGCGCGATCTCTTCCTTGCCGGTGCCAGTCTCGCCAAGCAGAACCACCGTGGAATCCACGCGCGCGGCAGCCGTGGCCTGGCGCAGGGCCGCGACAAAGGCAGGGCTGGTTCCGACCGGAGCGGCCGCCTCGACCGCGGTCGCGGCGGGTCCAGCCTCGGCCAGGCGCAGGGTGGCGAGATGGCCCACGGCTTCCAGCCAGGCGAGATCGGCGGAGGAGAACGGCTGTTCGGATTCGCGGTCCACGTGCAAGAAGCCACGGGGAGCCTTGGCCGGCTGTCCCCAAGGCACCACCATCACCGAACGCAAGCCGTGCTCGACCACGCTGCGGGCTCCGCGCAATTCGTGGCTGGCCATGGCGTCTTCGACCAGGACTCCATGCCCCGAGGCAGTGGCCAGCTTGAGCAAGGTGTGTGAGATCGAGATGACCGTCTCTTTTCCCCGCGTGGCCAGGGGCACGATGCGCTCACGTTCCTGCTTGCCATCGCTGCGCGAAGTGCACAAGAACATGGTCACGCGGTAGGGCTTCAGCATGGCTTCCACAGCGTCGAGAACCAGCCCGGCGGCCTCTTCCTCACTCCTGCTCGAAGTCAGGCGCGCTGCCAGTTCGCCCAGGCTACGCACGCTGGCCAGTGTCGCAGGGGCCGCGACGTGCGGGCGCGCGTGCGCGGCGGTGTGGGCGCGCGCGTCCGCGGCCACCACCACCGTGCCATCGCCGTAGCGGGCGTTGCATACGTCCCCGTCGTCTCCCGCCAGCAGAAGAAGCGTGTCGCCGATCGCGATCTGGTCGCCCTCGTCGAGCAAGGTGGGTTCGCTGATGGCGGTTCCGTTGACGAAGGTGCCATTTTGGCTACCCAGATCCTCGATGCAGGCCCGCGCCTGGGTCGCATCGATGCGACAGTGTTCGCGCGAGACCTTGCCGTCCACCAGTTGTACGTCGGCGGTGACGGCGCGGCCAACCAGCAAGCGGCCCTGCAACGGGATACGCAACCCCTGCTTGGGTCCGAAGAGCGCAAGCAACGCCGGCATGAAAGCTATCTTAGCGGGCGGCGCCGGGATGGCTAGTGTTCCTCTTCGCGGAAGATGTGCAGCAAGGCCCGGGGATGTTTTCTCAGCCAGGTCGCGATCGCCTCAATCTCCAGATCACTTCCCACTGCGATGCAACCCCAGGTCCAGTCAACGTCGGTGTTGTGGGGACCGTCGTTGAGGTTGGCGCGCGGGGGGCCGTGGATACCGACGTCTCTTCCGGTGAACCCCATCGCAACTTGTCGGGGCGTGGGGTAGCCGACCGGGATGAAGGTTCCGTAGTTCGAGGACGGGCGGGGCGGCCCCAGCGGGTACACGCCGAGAGGCGTGCGGTGATCTCCTTGCTGTCGCTTGCCGACGCCTGCAATGCCCAGGGCCACGGGAAACTCCCGCTGGGCTCTTCCTTGCTCACACAGGCTCAGCATCCGCGTGGAGACATTCACGACCACGGCGATTTCATGGGCAGGGCAGGGCGCGGCTGTTTCCGCGTGTGCCGAGCCGCCTGGCCAGCCGGCAAGCGCCAGAGACAGGATGACAGGCAGGATGCGCATGGTTCCTCCGTGCCCGGGGGGAAATCCGCACGCGCGGCTTCCGGGCTCGAAGGCGGCTTTCGCAAGTCCGGTGCCGGCGGGGGCGATGGAACAACGGCCAGCACAAACGCGGTGTTGGCAAACCCGCGGACCAAGACCAGTGCCGGCGCCGCGGCGTCTTGTAAGAAACCTTTACAAGGCGGCAGGAGCCCAAGCTTCAGCCAATCCGCGCTAGAGTTCCTGCCATGAGCTTTTTCGCGGACCTGCACGGCACCGACGCGCGGCTGGGCGGCAAGGCCCGCTCGCTGGCGCGGCTGTCGGCCGCGGGCCTGCCCACGCCGGCGGGATTCGTGATCACGGACGAGTTGTTCCGCGCCATCGGCCCCTCGCTGTCGTTGCCCGAGATGATCGACGAGCGGGTGCTTGCCCATCTGGACCGCGCCAGGGCCGAGTTGATGGCAGCGCCGTTTCCGGCGGGATTTTCCCAGGAGCTGGCAGCGTGGCTCGCGCACAGCCCGGACGTTCTTTGGTCGGTGCGGTCGTCGTTTGCCAGCGAGGACGTCGCCGACGGTCTCGGCGCCGGGATCTATGAATCGCGGGTGGCCGTGCGCGCGGATGAAGTCGAGACAGCCATCCGCGAGGTACTCGCCTCGGCCCTGTCTGCGGGCGCGGTGGCCTATGCCTTGGCCCATGGCTTGCGACCAGCGGCGGCGCCCCTGTCGGTCCTGCTTCATGCCTACGTCCGCGGCGATGCCCACGGAGGCGCGGCCTGCGTGCCGGCCCGCCCCGACGCCCCGATCATCCAGGTGCGGGCCGGCGTCTTGGCGTCCGCGGCAGCGACGCGGCTGCGCGGCGCCCTGCGTGCGCTTGTCGAGGCCCAGGGCGCCGTCGAGGTGGAATGGGTGGCGCAGAACGAGAAGCTGGTGTTCCTGCAGATGCGACCCTATCAGTCGCCGCCTGCGCCTGTCCCGTGGCGCGGCTGGGATGACCTGGGAGCTGGCGAAGATCCAGCCTCCTGGCAATGGGACCAGGCGCACAATCCCTTGCCACTTTCGCCTGCGCATGCCGGTCTCATCGCGCTGGTCGACGAACGCTGCCGCATCGGAATCCGCCAGCGCGTGCTGGGGCAGTACCTGTTCTTTTCACCCGATGCGCGGCCGGGTCCGGCGGCGGTATCGGTCGAGGAAGCTCCTGCGCGCTTTGCAGCCCTGCGCGCCGAGGTCGACTCGCGCCTGGCTGCGCTGGGCGACGAGCCAGCGCTGGAACAGGTTCTCGATCTTTTGCTGGCAGTTGAGGAGCCGATCTTCGCGATCATCCAGCCTGCGCTGCGTGCCGCGAGCGAAAACCTGGAGGAATTTCTGCGACGGGAATTGCCGTCGGCGCTGCCCGCGCTCGGACAGCTTTTGAGCGGCGTGGAATCCATGGCGAGCGAGCGCCGGCAGCGGGCGACAGAGCTTCGGGCAGCCAGGGACGCGGGCGATCGCGCACGTGCGCAAGATCGCTACCTGGATCTCTTCGGCGACGAGACACCGGTGTGGGACGTGGCGGTCCCCACCCGCCGCGAGGCACCGGAGAACTTGTGCAGCGGCGAAAGTGATTCCTCGGAGGACCCAACGGCCGAGGCGCACGAGCGGAGCAGCGAGCAGGTCGAGAAACAGATTGCACCCGAACGGCGCGAGGAATTTCGTCGGTTCTTGCGCCTGGCCCGACAAGCGGTTGGGTTGGGCGAGGACGACGACTGGCTCTACGCGCGGGTGCAAGCCGCGCTTCGCCGGGCTCTCTTGCGACTGGGAAAGAGACTGAACCGGATGGGCGCGCTTGCGGACGCCGGTGCAGTGTTCTTCTTGCCTCTGTCTCTCGCGCGATCGCTGGCCGCGGGCGATCCTGCTCCGGCCGATCTACATGCGCTGGCCGCGTCCGGTCGTGCCAATTGGGAGAACGCATGCCGAGATCCGCCCCCGGCGCAGGCCGCGCTCGACACGGTGTCGGTGAGGGGCGAGAGCACGGGCGGGCGCGCGCTCGGGCGCGTGGTCGTGTACCAGCCTGGCAGCCCGCACGCGACGCCAGGGAAGATTCTCCTGGCGGCGAGCATACTGCCCAGCGAGCTACCCTTGCTGGTCGCCGCCGCGCTGGTGACCGAAACCGGTGGACCGCTCGACCACGTGGCCACCCAGGCGCGCGAGCGGCGCTTGCCTGCGGTGGTCGGCGCGGCAGGCGCGTGCCGGCTCTTCCATGATGGCGATCTGGTGCTGGTCGACGCTGACCGTGGTCTGGTGGTCAGGCTGGGGTAGCTTCCCGTGACCGGCGGGGACCGGGGCGACCGCAGGTCGCCCCTACCATCATGCCAGCTTCGCCGGTTCGGACGCCGCCGGCGCATCGATGGAACGTCGCCGATCGTTCACGCGCTCGCGCAGCTCCTTGCCCACCTTAAAGAAAGCCAGACGCTTGGGCTTGACGTGGACGGTGGCACCGGTGCGAGGGTTGCGACCGTCGTACGCGCGGTACTGACGCACGGTGAAGCTGCCGAAGCCTCGGATCTCGATGCCCTCGCCGCGCATGAGAGCGTCCGACATGGACGAGAAGATCTGATCGACCAGCAGCTCTGCGCGCGCCCAGGGGAACTTGAGCTTGTCCGCGATGACGGCGATGAGGTCGGCTTTGGTCATAGTCACAGGGTGTATAATCTAACCAAAAGCCTGCCTCTAGTCGAGAGGGCGTGCAGGCAAGGGGGCGTTGGTGTCGGTCCGGTAGCGATAGGTCTTGAAAAACGAGTATTCGCTGCAGTTGTGGCGGGCGTAGAAGTCGATGACGTCCTTCCATTCGAACTGCTTGGCGTCCACGCCATCCTTGATTTCGCGCCACGAAAAGGTCTGCTGGCAGCTGTCCTGGCCGCGAAACCCCACATGACCGGTAAAGGTGCGCGGGTCGTAGAGAGTCGCGTTGGGCGGAAGACGTGACACGTAGTAGGCGGATAGCGCTGGCATCTCCACCACCTCGATGCGATTCACATCGACGGACTCATCCTTGCGATACAAACATTCGGTTCGCAGGATGGTCTGGTTCGGCCCGATGGCCACGGCGTTGTGTGGAATCTCGCCCTTGCTCGAGCACTTGCGCTTGTCCGGCACGCTGGTCTGGATGCGGTACGCGAGATAGACCGGCGTCCGGTTCTCGATGCGCAGAACCAGGTGATCCGCGCTCAGGGCCTGGCCGCCGATGACCGAGGGAACCTTGCTGATCTCCATCGATATCCGGAGGTGGCGGGTTTCGATGGGGGCCTTAATACGAAGGTGCTGCTTCTCCTTCAGCTCATCGAAATACGGGTTGGGCTGCGTGATGTCGTCCCAGGCCGGGGCCGGGATTCCATAGGCCTTGGAGTCCTGCTCGATCAAGGTGCGGTAGTAGACAGGTGAGAAGCGCATGTCGGAATGGACCATCACCGCGGCAGGGGGCGGCGGCCGCGGGCGCTCGGGCGTCGGCGGCGGCGCGCTGGCGGCATGTAGCACGAACACACCGATGCCGACGGCCAGGGCGCCAGCCAGGAGCACGGCAAGAGCAAGCGGTTTGCCTTCCAAGTCCGTTTATCCCAGAACGTCGCGTCCCCCGAAGTATGGTCGAAGAACCGCCGGTACGTCCAGTCTCCCGTCTGCCCGCTGGTAGGTTTCCAGCACCCCGACCAGGGTGCGGGGCAGGGCCAGGCCGGAGCCGTTCAGGGTGTGCACGAAACGGGTCTTCTCCTGGCCGTCGCGGAAGCGGATCTTGGCCCGCCGGGCCTGGAAGTCGCCAAAGGCGGAACAGGAGCTGACCTCCAGCCATTCCCCGCAGCCCGGGGCCCACAATTCCAGGTCGAACTTGACCATGGCCGAGAACGACAGGTCGCCGGTACACATTTCCACCACCCGGTAGGGCAGCTCCAGCGCCTTGAGAACGTCCTCGGCGTCGGCGAGCAGACCCTGCAGCTCGTCCAGCGACGATTCCGGGCGCACGAACTTGACCAGCTCGACCTTGTCGAACTGGTGGCTGCGCTTGATGCCGCGGGTGTCGCGACCGGCGGCCATCTGCTCGCGCCGGAAGCAGGCGGTGTAGGCCACGTGCTTGATGGGCAGCTTGTCGCCCTCCAGGATCTCGTCGCGATACAGGTTGGTCACCGGCACCTCGGCGGTGGGAATGAACCAGAAATCCTCGATGGCGTCGTGGTACAGGTTGTCGCCGAACTTGGGCAGGTTGCCGGTGCCCACCAGGGCTTCGCGCCGGACCATGTAGGGCGGCAGGATCTCGCTGTAGCCGTGGCGGCTGGTGTGCAGGTCCAGCATGAAGCTGATGAGCGCCCGTTGCAGGCGCGCGCCCCAGTCTTTGAGGATGTAGAAGCGCGACCCGGAGATCTTCACGCCACGGTCGAAGTCCAGGATGCCCAAGCGCGGGCCAAGATCCCAGTGCGGCTGGGGCGCAAACGCGTAGCTGCGCTTGACGCCTTCTTCACGCAGCACACGGTTTTCGCTTTCGTCCTTGCCCACGGGAACCGTGGGGTGGGGCAGGTTGGGCAGTTCGAGCAGCTTGTCGTCCAGGGCCTGTTCCTGCTGCGCCAGTTCGGCGGCCAGGGATTCGATCTTCTGCTTGAGCGCAGCGCCCTTGGCCTTCGCCTCCTCACGCGCCTGCGGCGTCGGCGCCTTGGCAATCTCACGCGACAGGCGGTTCTGGTCGGCCTGGATGGTCTGGGAATCGTTCTTCAGCCTGCGCACCGTCTGGTCGAGCGCCAGCACCGCATCCAGATCCACGGCGGAGCCGAGCTTGGCAAAACCCGCGCGCACCTCGTCGGGCTTCTCTCTGATAAGTCTGATGTCGAGCATGAGGGCTGCAGTGTACCCCAATCCCGCAACAGTCGCAGGAGGTCGTGGTCGTAGACGTGGACGTGGTCGGAGTGCTCACTGTCGACCACGTCCACGACCACGATTTCTTGCCGCTCTTCGGAAATTCGGCTTTTCACCTCGGCAGAGCGTGCAGGCTGGCCATGACGTAATCCTGCTCCGCGGGCGACATGCCGTGGAACAGGGGCAAGAGAATGGTGTTGTCGCGAGCGCGTTCCGAGACGGACAAGCGCAAGCAGCGGCCTGCCGCGTGGGCTGCGGGATCGCAGGGCTCTGGGCCGCACGACCACGCGCACTTGGCGTAGGCCGGCTCGGCGTGGGCGTTGCCGATGCCACGCCTGCTGGCCACGCCGCGGTCGAGCAAGAACTGCATGATCGCAACCTGTGACACGCGCCCGCCTGTGCGCAAGGTGACCGGGTAACTTTGCCAATTGCTTCGCACCCACGCCGGCTCGGCCGGCGGAGCCAACAGCGGATGGCTGGCCAAAGCCTCGGTGTAGCGCGCCGCCAGCGCGCGCCGCTCGGCGATGATGGCGGACAGGCGCGCCAACTGCGGCCGGCCCACGGCGGCCTGCAGGTCGGTCATGCGGAAATTGAAAGCTGGTTCGGAGAAACTTTCCAGCGTCACGTGGTCGCTCGAGTGGCGAGCCGTGCTGGGTGGTCGCGTGGGAAACGGCGGGCTTTGCGACATGGCGTGCTGGCGCAGCGAACGCAGGCGCTCGGCCAGCGACGGGTCGGACGTGGTGATCGTGCCGCCGTCACCAGTCGTGATCAGCTTGCGCGGATGAAACGAGAAGCAGGCCAGCAGGCCGTGGGGTCGGCCAATGCGCTGCCAGTCGCCGTCGATGCGGATCTCACTGCCGATGGCGCAGGCGGCGTCCTCGATGACGGGCAAGCCGCGTGACTGCGCGATGGCTAGGATGGCGGGCAGATCGCAAGGGAAGCCGATCTGGTGCACACACAAGATGGCGCGCGTGCGCGGCGTGATCGCGCGTGCGAGCGCAACCGAGTCCATGCTGTAGCTATCGGGCTGGACGTCGACGAAGATGGGTCGCGCCCCGACCGCCACCACTGCGTTGGCGGTGGCGATGAAGCTATGGCTGACCGTGGCCACGTCGTCGCCTGGCTGCACACCGGCCACGCGCAGGGAAAGCTCCAGCGCCGCGGTGCAATTGGCCACAGCCACCGCAAATGGAGCGCCCACGGCCGCGGCCAACTCGCGCTCGAAAGCCGCCACTTCCGGGCCCTGGGCAACCCAGCCCGAACGAATGACCCTGCTGGCGGCCTCGACCTCGGCATCGCCGAGCGCCAGCCGAACGATGGGGATCTGCATCCTCCCAGGATCGGGCCTGTGAAGGTCGGGTGCAAGTGATGTTGCGACCGAGTGGGGTAGACTGCAGGTCGGGAGATCCGCTCAGCCCGTCTTGCTCTCCTGCTCCTTCTTCGACAGGGGCGCTGCACGCCAGGACTGGCGCGCCCAGTGGATCAGGATCAGGGTGAACGCCACGAGCAGCAGATCGCTCTGGTCGGTGTAGCGCAGGTCGGCCCACTGCTCGGCCGCAGTGAAGGCCTGGCCCACGGCCAGAAGCGCGAGCAGGACGACGACCAGCGCGAAGTTGCGGTCGCGCTCGGCCTCTGCTCCGGCCACGGCAACCGCCAGCGGCAAGAGAAACACGAAATGGCAGTAGGTGTTGGGTAGATAGGAATAGAACGGGACCAGCAGCAGGCCGATGAGGCACACCTGTTCCAGGCTGCGGCCCCGGCACGCGAGCAGGGCCAAGGCTATGGCGACGAGGAGTGCCAGGTAGTACAACGGCTGGCGGGCCGAGAAGGTCGAACTCTGGTGGCGTTCCCAGTCGCGCCAAAGATCGTTGGTCCCGCTTTGTATCAGACTTGCGGCCGAGAGATCGGCACGAAAGGCCACGACGTTGCGCAACCCCACTTTGTTCGAGCTGGGGATGCTCTCGTGGATCTCGGTCTTGTGCTTCCAGGCGCCCCAGGTGTCTCCCGCCCCGAACAGGACTGAAGTGAAAAGCAACGCGCCCACCACGCACGCGGCCACGCCGGCCAGCGCGCGCAGGGCGGGACCCTGGGCTGCGCGAAGCTCCGCCAGGCGCGGGAGCCGCCGGTGCTCGCGCCAGGTGTCGACGGCAAACCACATGATGGGCACGGCCAGGAACAGGGTTGCCTCGCTGGGGTACACGCGCACCAGAGCCGCGTAGGCGAGAAGAACACCGCCGAGAAACAGGCGCCGTGATTTCAGCGCGCAGACCCCGAACCCGAGGGCCACCAGCCAATCCTGGCGCAAGGTCGCGCCCAGCAGGTTCGTCCCGAGGGTGTAGAAGTCGCTCGACCCCCACAGCACCGCCAGGTAGAGCATCACGCGCAGTCCGAAGGTGCGCGCGATGACGAAGAAGAGCAGCAGGATGAGCAGCGGATCGATGAGCCCGGTGGCGGTCAGGGTTGCTTCGCTGGCGGGCAGGTGGCTGAAAAGCAGATAGGCCGGCAGGATCCACGCTGGCGTGGCGTCGCCCCCGTGCTCCTGCAGGCCGGCCATGAAGTCCGCCTCGCCCATGCTGTCGGCGAAGTACTTCATGTCGCGCCTGAATTCCTGCCAGCGTTCGGGGGTGAAGCGCGCGCGCACCCTGGACATTTCGCCCGATAGTTCACTGCTCATGCGCATCTGGTTGTCGCGCAGATCGCGCACGCGCACGCTGGCCAGCCGATCAGGGCCAAAGCCCGGGGTGTCCTCCGCGTAGGCCGCCAGGCTGGCGAGATACAGCCCATCGAAGCGCAGCTCGCGGAAGTACTTCGCCGTGGGGAAGTCGTTGCGCATGGCCCAGGTGTGCACGAAGGTGCGCCGGCCCTTGGCCTCGTCGAAGAACTGCGGCGTCCCGAAGTGGCAGTAGGTGAAAAAGGCCGCCACCGCGCAGAAGCCCAAGGTGCCCAGCACCACTCTCCGATGGGGCGCCGCCGCCTCGCTGAAGAAGGCCTCCTTGATCGCCAGCAAGGCAACCAGTGCGGCGAGCAAGCCGCGCAAGGTCGGCTCTTGATCGATAAAAGGGTACAGGCGTGCCAGCTCGACGGCCAGCATCCAGCCCGCCGCCACCGCCGGCAGAAGCAAGACATAGTGAATGCGCCCGGCCCTGCGACGATGGACCAGCAGGAAGAAGGCGGCGAAGATCCCGAAGACGACCGCCTTGGTGGCGACCGTGTCGGCCACTGTCACGCCGCGGGTCCGCACCAGTTCGGACGGCGGCCAGATGGCCGGGCACTCGCTGTACAGGGCGATCTCACTCACGCTGTAAAGGGCATCGCCTCCGGTGGCGGAGAGTCGCACGTAGCGCGCGCTGGTCTCCAGTTTCTGGTTGCGCAGTCGCATGCCAGCGCCCGTCTCGGCCCCCACTCGCCACAAGGGCTGCCAGCTTTCACCATCCAGCGAGCCCGAGAGGATGTACACATCGTTGTTGTCGGCCTGGGCCAGGGCGCAGCGAATAGGCCGCTCGGCGCCCAGGTCGTATTCGACGAAGGATCGCGCCGAAAGAAAGCGCGATGTCACATCGGTGAGCCACTCGTCGCCCTCGTTGCCGTAAACACCGTCGGTCAAGCGGCTCACGTTCTTCACGCCCTCGCTGCGGATGGGCAGCTTCCCTGCGATGAGGCTTTGCGGCTCGGCGCGCGCCACGGTGGAGAACGCGCTTGCCAAGAGGAGCAGAGCTGCGAAGAAAATTCGGTGCGTGGGGTGGTGCCCGGGAAAGCTCCGCACAATGACAAGCATGTGAGAGGACATGGCCGGCGAACGCTACGTGTGCTGTGCGGCGCCGTCAACAGGCGGATCGTCACCGGATTGTCACCGAGGGAGCCACGCGACGCGGTCGCTCTTGCGTCATGGCCCACTGGGTGACAGAAACCTGCCCATGCGGTGTCATCTGAGGTCGTCATGACCCCCTCTCCTGAAGGCCTAGTCCAGAAACTCCTGTCCCTGCCGGTTTTTCGCTCCGAGTGGGTGCTCTGGCTCCTGCTCGGGCTGTCGCTGCTGTCGGTTGCGGTCATGGTGGAACGCTGGATTTTCTACCGGCGGCGCAAGGTCGACTTCGATTCCTTGCGCGAAGAATTCGCCAAGCACTTGGACAAGGGCGACTTCGAGGCGGCGGCCAAGCTGCTGGCCAAGACCGATAGCCTGGAAACCAACGTGGTGCTGGCCGGCCTGCGCGGCTACGCCAAGGGGCCGGAGTCCGTCGAGGATCTTCTGACCGGGGCGATGTCGCGCGAGAAAAGCTTCTACGAGCGGCGCCTGTCCATCCTGGCGACCCTGGCGTCCAATTCGCCCTACATCGGCCTGTTCGGAACCGTGCTGGGCATCGTGCGGGCATTCAAGGATCTGTCGAAAGACATGGCCAGTGCCAGCACGGGCGTGATGGCGGGAATCGCCGAGGCGCTGGTGGCCACGGCCATCGGCCTGCTGGTAGCGATTCCGGCGGTGGTGGCCTACAACGTGTTCAAGGGCATGGTGAAGGACGCGGTGACCAACACCGAGTCGCTGTCGCGCATCCTGCTGGCCGAACTGAAGGCCGCGGGCAGCGAGAAGAGCGAGTAGGGAGCCTCCATGGCTGGGTCGCTGAGCAACGGCAACGGCGAGGACGAGGGGCCGCTGGCCAGCATCAACATCATTCCCTTCGTGGACATCGTGCTGGTGCTGCTCATCATCTTCATGCTGACCTCGGCCGCCATCGTACGCGCCAGCATGGTGGTCAATCTGCCCAAGGCCGCCACCGGCGGCGCGCATGTGGAATCGACCGTCAACCTGGTGTGCACCAAGGATGGCAGGCTCCTGCTCAATGGGAAAGAGAGCAACCTGCAGGAAGTGGCCGTCAAGGTGAAGCACGACCACGACGCGAATCCCAAGCTGCAGGCGGTGATCGGGGCTGACAAGGGCGTGGAATACGGGCGCGTGATGGATCTCATCGATCTGGTCAAACGCAACGGGGTCACGGCCTTTGCGCTCGACGTGGAACGCGCGCCGCTACCCGAGGGCAACTAGCGGCTGGTCATGGTGACGGGGCACCCCTCTTCACGCCAGCAGACTGGGCCAGTTCCGTCCCGGCGCGGGCCGCGCCTTCACGGTAACCCCTTCGTCGAGAAGAGGGATCGCCGGCGCCAGCAAGCGCAGGCCCGAGCCATGTCGCACGTGCGGGTGCCGCTGTCGTCGGATTTTCACGCGCACCGGGGCCTGCACCGGATGCCGTCGTGGTTGCGCGCGGCGGTCGGCATCCTGGTGCTGCTGGTGTCCGTGGGTCTGCACGTGGCCTTCGTGGTCACTGCCTTTGGCATCAGCCGATTGAGCAGCCAGAAGACCGTCACGCGCCAGCAAGTGGCCATCGAGGTGCATGAGCACGAGGCCAAGCCCAAGGAAGCGCCGCCGCCCAAGGAACCAGAGCCCGAGGTGAAGCCCGAGCGCGTGGTGGCGTTCCGGCCGCCGCCTTTGCCCAAGCCGGAAGTGCAGCCCAAGGAGCCGCCCAAGGCGCAGCCGGCGCGGGTGGTGGGACTGAGCTTTGAATCGACGGTGGGCGAGGGCGCGGGCGAAGGCGAGGGGCCGGCCTTTGCCGTGGGCAACACGCGCATGGGCGAGACCGACAAGACCGCAGCGCTCGCCAAGGACGTGCCCAAGCAGACCATCAACAAGGGATCCACCACGGTGAAACCCACGGCCAATGCCGTAGCCACGCGGATTCCCGTGGCTGGGGTGGTGTTTGCGCAGGCCAAGCGAAAGAAAGAAGTGAAGCCCGAGTTTCCGCCCACCCTGAAGACCCAGGGGATTGAAGGCGATGTTCCGGTCATTGTGTGGATCGACGAGACCGGCAAAGTGACTGCAGTCAAGATTCTGAAGGAATCACCCTATCCCGAGTTCAATGAAGCCGCGAAGAAGGCGGCAATGGCCGACGAATTTGAACCCGCCACCCGCAATGGCGTTCCCACAGCCACCACGCTGAAGTACAACGTCTCTTTCCGATTGGTCGACTGATGAGAAGCAAGACTATTCCTGCGCTGGCCGGCGCTGCACTGGCCCTGTTCGGTTGCAGCAGCGATTTCAATACGCCCACACTACTCAACAAGGTGCGCATCCTGGCCATCCAGGCCGAGCCGCCTCAGCCTGCGCTGGGTGCATCGACGACGCTCCGTGCGCTGGTGTACCAGCCGCCGTCGGCCGACGCGGGGGTCGGCGTGACCGGCTATAGCTGGTCCTGGTGTCCGCTGGCCACCAGGGCAAGCGACGGCTACGCGTGCCCCGTCGGTCCAGATGCCGGTGAGTCGTTGTTTGCCAGCATTCCCGGCTTCCCGCCCTTTGACCTTGGCACGGGCGAGACCGCGACGTTCACCAATCCTTTCCCTGCAGCCACCCTTGCCTCTCTGTGCGAGAATAACCTGGACGCGATTCCCGCCTTGGCCGCAGGCGCTGCGAGCGGCGGGCTCACTGCGAGCGGGAGCGTGAATTTTGCGTGCACGATTGCGGGTTTCCCCATCACAGTTGCCTTGGTCGTGCACACCACGGCCGGGGATTTGCCTGCCGTATTCAACGTGTACCTGCCCGTCAATGACAACATCGCGCCAAATCTGAACCCGGTGGTGGGCGGCATCAGCGTCACGGTCGACAACGTCGAGCAACCACTCGATCAGGCGGGCACGCAAGCGGTTTTGCGCAACTCCAGCGTGCCGGTCAGCATCGACACGCCTCTATCAGATTCGGAACTCCTGCCTGACCCCAACGCCGTGCTGCCTCCTCTTGATCCTAAACATCCCTACTTGCCCCCCAACACCGCGCCTTTCGAGCAGCTCAACATGCACTGGTTCGCCGAGTGCGGCGACTTTGGCGGCAACGGACTGGGCGGCCGGGGCACCGTCTATCTTGGCGATCCGAACAATCAGAATTCGCAGTTCGCCACGGCCCTGGACAACACCTGGAACATTCCGAAGCAGGCAGACTACCCCGCGGATTTCGCGCGCATGATCGTGGTGGTGAGCGACAACCGCGGTGGGGTGGCATGGACCAGCGGGGTCGCCCATCTGGTGGACTTGCTGCCCGACGCGGGAGCGCCCGATGCGCCGGAAGCCGACAGTGGCGAGCCGAGCCCCGATGCGGAAGCCCTGGATTCCGACGAGGCGGACACTGCGGACGCCGTGCAGGAGTCCGCTCCGTGACGGCCCGGCGTCTCGGGATGCTGGCAGCCCTGCTGTCCGTGGCCGCCGCCAGCACGGTTCGCGCCGCTGAAGAATCCGGCAGCAGGGAAGAGAAGGAGGCTGCAGAGCGCGCTGGCGAGGCCGGTATCAGCGGCACCGACAAGGGGCCCACCATCGAGGCCAGCGAGCTGAGCAAGCAGCCCAAGCTGACTAAGCCGGCCAAAGTCGCCTATCCGCCGAACGCCATCGGCAAGAGCGGCGAGGTCGAGGTCACGCTGCTGGTGGACCTGGACGACAAGGGCGAGGTCACCGGCGCAACCGTGATTGAGCCCAAGGCGCCCACGGGCTTCGGCTTCGAAGAGGCAGCGGTCACCGCAGCGTACAGTCTCGGTTTCGAGCCGGCCGAGGTGGCAGGAAAGCCGGTGCCGGTCCAGATCGTCTACAAGTTCAAGTTTGTGCCGCCCAAGCCAGCCGCGCCCCCGCCCGCGGCCGCGCCGGCCAGCGCGCCGGTGGAGGCGCCCAAGCCGCCGCCGGTGGAGAATCTCGTCGGCGTGTTGCTCGAGCGGGGAACGCGCCTGCCCATGTCAGGGATCTTGGTCACCGTGTATCGCAGCGGTGGCGACCAGCCCATCGGCTTCGAGAACATCACCGACGCCAAGGGACACTTCCATTTCTTTGATCTTGAGCCCGGCATCTGGAAGGTCTTCATCGAACCTCCCGCCTACTATCCCTTCCGCACCACCGAGGAGATTCGCCCGGGCGAGGTCACGCACGTGACCTATTACATCGAACGGGGCTCGTACAATCCTTTCGACAAGGTGGTCACTGCCGAGCGCGTGCGCAAAGAGGTCAGCCGCACGGTGGTCGACAACACAATCATCGACGTCATGCCCGGTGCCATGGGCGATCCCCTGGCGGTCATCCAGAACTTCGCGGGTGTGGCTCGCGCCGCGGCCGGCTCGGGCGACATCATCGTGCGCGGATCGGCGCCGCAGGACACGCAGATCTTCGTCGACGGCGTGACCGTGCCCATCATTTACCACTTTGGCGGCATTCGCAGCGTTTTGCCGGTGGGCATGATCGACAGTTTGGAGTTCTATCCGGGCAACTTCTCGCCTTACTACGGCCGAGCCACTGGCGGCATCGTCGATGTCTCAATCAAGAAGCTCAAGCCCAAGAAGGAGGGCGGCTACTTCGACGTGAATCTGCTCGATTCCGGCGTCTATCTTGAGACGCCTATCGGTGACAAGGCCGCGGTGGCGGTTGCCGTCCGTCGCAGCTACATCGACTGGATCGTGAACGGCATCATTCCGTCCAACGCACCCATCACCGACATCACACTGCCCCACTATTACGACTACCAGTTCCTGGCTAATTATCGCCCGGCCCCGGCGCACGACCTGCGACTGTTCATATTCGGTTCGGACGATACATTCAGCATTGTGTTCCGCAACGTGGCCCGCCTCGGTACCGAACTCGCCGGCAACCAACTCTCGGATTCCACCAGTTTCTATCGCGCCCTGGCCACCTATCGCTATGTCCCGGCCGATCGGTTCGAGAACATGGTTCGCCTTTCGCAAGGCCGCGACAATGGGGACATTCAATTTTTCCAGTTCTACTCGCACTACACCATCGACACGACTCATGTGCGGGACACCATCCGCTACGAATGGTCGAAGAAGCTGGCGCTGACCGCGGGTTTGGATTTCCTCTACTATCGCTTCAGCATCAATGTGTTCTCGCCCCTTGCTCCTCAGGAGGGTCAGGATTCGGCCATGCCCGACCTCACCAATACCGCCCAGACCAACGTCTCGGGGGCCAACATCTTCTTGCCGGGCGCTTTTGCCGAGTTGGAACTGCGGCCCCTGAAAGGGTTGCTGATTCTGCCGGGCCTGCGTTTCGACTATTACTCGGACATTTCCCAGGCAACCTTTGCGCCGCGCCTCACGGTTCGTTACCAGCTCCGCAAGCCGGTGGCTTTGAAGGCGGGCGTGGGCCTCTTCTACCAGGAACCGGATATCACCACGGGACAGACCGACAAGAATTTCGGCAATCCCGATTTGAAGGCCGAGCGGGCCATCCATTATTCTGCGGGAGTGGAGTGGAGGCCGCGCGAACACATCAACCTGGACGTGACCGGCTTCTACAAGGATCTGAGCAACTGGATCAGTACCACGACCGCCCTCAGGTCTGACGGGACGCCCTTGCGCTACGACAACAACGGCGCGGGGCGGGTTTACGGCATGGAGGTGGTGGCGCGCCACGAGCTGACCAGCAAGTTCACCGGCTGGCTCGCCTACACCCTGTCGCGCGCCACCCGGCGCGACTCGGGCAGCACCACGTACCGCCTGTTCGAGTACGATCAGACACACATCCTGACCGTCTTCGGCACCTACCAGTTGCCGCGTAATTGGCAGGTGGGCTCACGTTTCCGCCTGGTGAGCGGAGATCCCACCACGCCGGTCGTGGGGGCGGTCTACAACGCCTCATTATTTAGCTACAGTCCCCTCTACGGCGCCAAGTACAGCGACCGTTTGCCACCGTTCATTCAGCTCGATCTGCGTGTGGACAAACGCTGGATCTTCAACCGCTGGATGCTGAACGCCTATCTCGACCTGCAGAACGTGCTCAACCGCGCCAATCCCGAGGCCATGCAGTACAACTACGACTTCACCAAGAGCCAGGTGCGGCAGGGGCTTCCCATTTATCCAATCATCGGTCTGCGAGGGGAGTTCTGATGCGTCGGCAATTGTTTCTTGGTCTGGCGCTGCTGCTCTCGCTTGTCGGCGGCGCTGCGCGGTTGGTGCACGCCCAGACCGTGGAACTACCGCGCGCGCGGCAAGGGTACTGGATCGGGGTTGGCCTGGTGGACCTGGCCTCTGACCTTGTCGAGCAAGGCACGAACCGAGGCTTCTACAACGGCAGTGGCTTCACTTTGCGCATCGGTGAGCTTCTGACCGAGCGGCTAGGCCTCGGCCTATTGATCGATCTGGGGAGCATCAAGAAAGGCAGCGACCAGGGGGCCGCCGGCGGGCTGATCATGGAGGGCAGCGCCACGCTCTGGCGCGGGCTATCCGCCCACACCGGACTGGGAATCGGCTTTGTGGACGTGACCGACAAGAGCAGCACGGACAATACCCTGCGCGGGGGTGCGGGCTCGTACTTCCTTATCGGCACAAGCTACGATTTTTTCCCGTGGCGCAGGCGTTTGACCGGAGGCTGGGCCGTCACGCCCACTGTCGATTTTTACGTTATGCCCGACGGCAACATTCACACCTACACCTTTTCCATGGGGTTGCAGGTGGTGTGGTGGTCGGGCTTGCCGCGCAAGATGCTGATCCTGCCCGAGGAGTAGCGAGTACTTGGTTATTATAGCCCGGCGGTCGAAACCGGGCCGGTGTCCACTGCCTCGAAGTCGCTGCCGTGCACCTGGCTCAGGCCCGACACCAGGCCGTCCATGTAGGAATCCCAGCCCTGGTTGGTCTCGCCGCTGATGTACCAGTTGCTACCATTGTCGGCCAGGATGATGCCGTACTTCTTCATCGCCGTCAGGATGACCAGCGTCGGACCGGAGAACGAACTGGTGTCAAACGACGCCTTCAGGCGAAGACGCAATCCCATCGGCGGGAGGGTTGTGCTGGAGTCGCCCGCCGCGTGGGTCGCCGGGTGGATATAGCCCTGTTGCGAGCGGCTGACGGTGAATCGGATGGCGTGGTCGATCGCGCCGGCCACGACCTCGTCGTAGCGCACCAGTCCCGGCAGAATGGGCAACCCGGCCGCGTCGGCGGAGGTCCACCCGTCGGGCCGGAGTGCGTCCGATCCGAGGTGGAAGATTGCGCCGTTGGACGCTGTCCAGCCCGAGGTCCCGGTGGGATTCTGCGCATTGTACAGCTCGTACAGCGTGCAGTTGTTCGGTGCGCCTCCGGTGTCGAGGTAGAGCACATGCCGGTCATCGTCCGTCGAGGCGCTCGGGCCGCCTTCGATGGGAGCGTTGAGCGGAATCGGGTAGCAGAACTGGTTGGTTCCAGTGGGGCAGGGGAGCTTGTCGCTCTCGGTAGCACCATAGTCGACGTTCCAGGTCATCGGCTGCGGCGTGGCGCCAGTACCGGTCGAGAACGGAATGCCATACTCCTCTGTCACCGTGCCCCAGTCGGGATGGAAGCCGGTGGACGGCGACATGTTGGCGATGTAGGTCGCGCTGTTGGCGTTCAGCGGATAGGCAGAGATGTCCGTGTTCCAGGGGTTGTCCGCGGGGAAGATATTGCAGCCAGCGATGGTTGGCACGCTGCCGCTGGGGGCCGTGCTGGTGGTTGCGCCCGCGGCACCGCCGGTGCTCACGCCGCCGGTCGCTACCGCACCACCGGTGGCCCCGCCGTCGCCGCCGACGGTGGACATGCCGCCGGTGCTGCTGGTGCGAGGCCCGCGCGACGAGCGGCCGCCCGCGCCTCCTTGCGCGACCGAGGTTCCGCCTGCGCCTCCGTCGTTAGAGGTCTCGTTCGAGCAGCCAAGCAAGAGAACCAGGGACCAACCCAAGACGGCCTTCTTCATCACTCTGTTCCTCCAAAGATGGTGCCGATTCGTGCGCCCACAAAACGGCACATAAGTATCCGGCAGCGGACGAGCCGCGTCCAGCCCGGCCCGTCGGATAGTCACGCGTCGAGCAAGAGCCAGCGGTGTGAGACAGGTCGGCCGAGGGCACGACCGCTGCACAAGCTGGGCCAGTCATTATACTGGCCCGGCGTGCGCCCGCTGTGCAACACTAGCGAACGCCGTGAGCCCTGCCGACCAATCCGCGAGCCCAGTTGCGCCTCCTTCGGACGGCGCAATGGCCGGCAAGCCGCCTGTGCTCCTGCGGGCGACCTTGGCCGAAGTCGTGGGCTCGTCCATGCGCGTGGCCGGCTTGTCAGTTCTCGAACGCGCCATCAAGCAGTTGCACCGTTTGCAATACCACGTGGTGCTCGCCTCTGACGGAAGCTGTCGCCTGCCAGCCTATTTGCCGGCCTCGGTGCAGGTGCACAAGGTGCCCAAGCCCGAGAACCTGACAGCCTTGCGCCGCGAACTTTCGGGGGCGATCGAGGTGGGTGCCGACGAGGTGCGCCCCGCCAGCGGCTCGCTGGAAGGCGCCGTGCGCGTGATCGATGAGGCCAGCCGCCGTCGCGCCGAGCGCGCCGTGTTCGCCGAACTCCTGCGTGGTGATCTGGGGTTCGTCGCGCGCTACCTCAACAAGCCGGTGTCGTTTTTCATCACGCGCCACCTGCTCTGTCGCCTGCCTTTTTCCCCCAATCAGGTCACCGTGGGCGCAGCCTTGGTGGGCCTGCTGGGTGCGCTGATGGTGTCCAGCGGAGGCCCCGCCCTCATGATTTGGGGTTTTTTCCTCGCGCACCTGCAGTCGATCCTGGACGGGTGCGACGGCGAGTTGGCGCGCGTGCGCTTTCAGCAAAGCGCGCTGGGCGAGTGGCTGGACACCGTGGTGGACGACGGGCTCAACATCGTGCTGTTCGCCTGCATCGGCGTGGGCGTCTTTCGTGCTACCGGCAGCTCCCTGGCGCTGGCGGCGGGCTTGTTGGCGGCGGTCCTGCACATCGGTTATGACACCATCGCCTACCGCGAGCTCAGGTTGCAGGGCGGCGGCGGCGAGATCATCAAGGTGCGCTGGCACCTGACCGGCGGCGCGGACATGAAAACCCGATTGGCCAAGGGCAAGCGCGACCCGCTCGCCATGGTGCACACCATCGGCCGGCGCGACTTCTTCATTCTTGCCTTCCTGGTCTACTCCCTGCTCGGGGTTTCCTGGCTGGCGCTCATCCACGCCTTCCTGATAGCCACGCCGCTGGCTGTGGTGGCAGGGGCGCAGGTGGTCTGGCGCGCGCGCGGCGGAAAGTAGCAGGCCTCGCATTCCGGACAGACGGAGGCGCGATGTCCATGAAGAAGATCGATGTGTCGCCGCCGGCCGGCCCGCAGCCGTTGTGCAAGAGTTTGCTGCCCTTGGCGGTCGTGCTGGTTGCCGCCGCCTTGCTCTATGTCGGCGCCGGCGTTCTGTCGGGCCGGCTCAATCTGGCGGACGATTATGGCTACATCGTCCAGTACGGCCACTACGACCGGCCGCTCAATCTGGCCGGCCTGGTGCAGATGTTCAGCAGCATCTCCAAGCAGGAGATGCTGCACGATTACTACCGGCCCATCTACACACTGGTTCGGTCCATCGACTACCGACTGAACGGGACTTCTCCCACCGGCTACCACGTTACCAGTCTGCTGTTCTATCTGCTGGCCGTCGCCTCCACCTATTGGATTCTTCGTAGGCTTCTGCGGTCGAGCAAGGCGGCTTTTCTTGGCGGCCTTCTCTTCGCCTGTCATCCCATTCATGTGGAGGCCGTGGTCTGGATCATGGCTGGCGGTTACGCCATTGCGGGAGGGCTGGCGCTGCTGTCCTTTGCGCTGTATCTGTCGAGACGAACCTGGGCGAGCACATTGGCCTTTGCTGCGGCGGCACTGACCAATCCGCCAGCCGCAGTCATGCCCGCCTTGGTGTGGGGGCATATGGGACTTTTCCCTGTCAAAGAGGCGGGCGAGCGGCGACGTCGCAGGGTGAACTTCGCTGCGGTGTCGGTGGTGGCGGCGGCAGTCGTGCTCCTGAATTTCGTGGTCTTTCCCCAGCGTTACTCCGGGAGCACCTTTGATACCTCGGTGGCCGCCCACAGTTGGCTGGCCAATTTCTTCTCTTACCTGCGCCTGATGGTCGTTCCTCTGGGCCTGCACAGCCCTTACGAGAGGTACATCGAGAGGTTGAGCGATCCACGGTGCCTGGCTGGAGCCGCCGGCCTGCTGTTGCTGGGCGCGGGGATCCTGCTCTTGAGGAAACGCAGTCGTTTGGCTTGCTTCGGTCTCGCCTGGTTCCTCGTGGGCGTTCTGCCCACGCTCACCGTCTGGAAGAAGGCCGCGGGCATGGCCGATCGCTACGTGTTCATCGCGTCCTTCGGGTTGATTCTGGCCGCGACCGCGCTTCTGTCAGCGCGCAGCGACGGGGGACTGTTGCCCGACGGTCTGCCAGCGAGAGCACGCAAGGCGCTGGCTGCGCTGGGAGTCGTGTTCGTGGTCTTCTTTGCCGCCGTCACCTGGCAGCGCGTGCGGGCCTGGCACGACACCGAGACGCTCTTCACCGACACCCTTCGCAAGGATCCCGCCAACATTTTTGCTGCCAGGACTCTCGGACGCTACTACTCGGTGACTGTGTCAACGCCTGAAAAAGCGGTGCCTTATCTCCAAGAATCCGTCCGTCTCACCGAAGAACGACTTGGCCGGGTCACCAATCATTCGCTCGTACAATATGAGCAATATAACTTGGCGGAACTCCGCAATGCTTTGGGAATTGTCAGGCGTGAATCAGGCCAGTACGAAAAGGCCGTTGCTCTCCACCAAAGCGCCGTTGCGGAGATAGCAAACACCGAGCTGGATGGCGCTCGAGCAGCCGACTACTACTTCCAGATGGGCCTTGCCTACGACAAGATGGCGGACCTGCACAAGAAGGCTGGCGACCGGGAGGGATTTGTCGCGGCACTGGAGAAGGCCCTTTCGTGCTACCGGCAGAGCATCGAGCGCCTGCCCATCCTGGTCAACGCCTACCAGAACGCCGGCTTCGCGCTGTTCCGCCTGGGTCGTGCTCCCGAAGCCGAAAGTACCTTGGAAAAGGCATTGAGGTTGGCGCCCAACAACCTGGAGGTGATTGGGTTGTTGGCGAATTGCTATATGCAGACCGGTGAGCAAGCGAAAGCGGGAGCGTTGCTGGATGAAGCCATCCAGAAGACCGGGCGTCGGCAAGGGAACGGTGCGCTGATGAGTGAACTGCAACGGCTGAAGGCCAAACTTGCCGGGCAGCCCATGACGCCCGAAGGACAATCGCTCGACGCAGGTGCCTCATTGGTCAGCTTGCTCAGGCAACAACGATACGAGGAGGCGCTGCGCGTGGCATTGTCGCTGCAGAAAGAGCAGGGCTCGCCCGACCCCTCGCTCTTGAACAACATCGGCCTGTGCTATTACAAGTTGGCCCGCTATCCCGAGGCCGAGCGCGTCTACTTGGAGGCCATCACACTCCGGCCGGATTACGACACCGCCATGGACAACCTGTCGTTGGTCTACGCCAAACAGAATCGTCTGGATCTGGCCATATCCTATGCCGAGAAGGCCTTGCAGTTGAAGCCAGGCGATCCCCGCATCAGCAACCATCTGGAAGGCTACTATCGCCACAAGCATGGGCAGCGCGGTCCCGATGCGCTGGACAACATCCCGAACGGCGGGGCATGGTAGGGCCCATGAGCAACAACCAGGCGCAAGATCTTCGGGCGCGCATCCTGGACCTGGTCGAGGAGTACCAGCGGAGCCGTGAGGATCACGCTCCGTTCGTTCCCGGACAGTCAATAGTGCGCTACGCCGGCCGCGTATTCGGACCGCCGGAGTTGCGCAACGCCGCGGACGCCGTGCTCGATTTCTGGCTGACCGCGGGGCGCTTCTCCCAGGAGTTCGAGAGCCGCCTGGCCGAATACCTGGGTGTGAGCGACGTCCTGATGGTGAACTCCGGATCTTCGGCCAATCTGGTCGCGGTCGCGACGCTCACCTCGCCCAAGCTGGGCGCGCGCCAACTGCGTCCCGGGGACGAGGTCATCACCGCGGCAGCGGCCTTCCCAACCACGGTCGCGCCCATCGTGCAGAACCGCCTGGTTCCGGTGTTCGTCGACGTAGACATCGGTGGCTACAACGCTCTGCCCGAACGGATCGCCGAGGCCATCGGGCCGCGCACCCGAGCCATCATCCTGGCCCACACCCTGGGCAATCCCTGGGACGTGGCCCGCATTCAGGGGCTGGCCAAGCAACACGGCCTCTGGCTGATCGAGGACAACTGCGATGCCTTGGGCTCGCGCTATCAGGGGCGGCTGACCGGGACGTTCGGCGATCTGGCCACGTTTTCCTTCTACCCGGCCCATCACATCACCACCGGCGAGGGCGGGGCGGTGGCCAGCAACGACGAGACCCTGGCCAAGGTGGCGCGCTCGATTCGCGACTGGGGTCGCGATTGCTACTGCGCGGGCGGGGAGAACAACACCTGCGGCCGGCGTTTCTCCCAGCAGTTTGGCTCGCTGCCCTCGGGTTACGACCACAAATACGTCTACTCACACATCGGCTACAACCTGAAGGCCACGGACATCCAGGCCGCCATCGGCTGTGCCCAGATGGACCGCCTGGATGGGTTCACCGCGGCCCGCAAGCGCAACCACGCCTTTCTAGGCCAGGCCTTGCGCGGCTACGGCGATCGCCTGGTCCTGCCCAAGGCGACCGAGGGCGCCGACCCCTCGTGGTTTGCCTTCGTCATCACCGTGGCCCCGGGCGCGGGCTTCTCGCGCGATGAACTGCTCGCGCATTTGCAAACCCGCAAGATCGAAACCCGCAATCTGTTCAGTGGCAACCTGCTCCGGCATCCCGGGTTCTGCGACATCGAGCACCGCGTGGTGGGCGATCTGCGCAACAGCGACCGGATCACGTCGGACACCTTCTTCATCGGCGTCTACCCGGGTCTGACCATGCCCGAGCTGGAGTATGTTGCTGACGTCTTCAAGGGTTTCATGGCGCGCTGACGGCGACGCAAGACCTGCTATTCTTCACAATCAATCTCTTCTGCCACCATGGCACAGCCGATCAGACTCCGAGCCAAGGTCACGCACGTCGATGCTCACGCACCGAGCGTGCGCAGCTTCGTGCTCGCTCCCGAACGGCCCGCGCCGCGATTTCGTCCTGGGCAGTTCCTGCACCTCGCCCTCGATCCCTACGATCCGGCGCAGCACTGGCCCGAGTCGCGTGTCTTTTCCATCGCAAGCCCGCCCGAGGATCGCGAGCGTCTGCGCATCACGGTCTCCGCGGTGGGTGACTTCACCCGGCGCATGATGCGGCTTGCTGAAGGCGACGAAGTCTGGCTGAAGCTGCCCTACGGGGACTTCGTCATCGAGTCGCAGGGCACGTGCCCACTGATCCTGGTCGGCGGCGGAACCGGCATCACGCCCTTCGTGTCATTCCTGGCCTCTTCCGGCGCCTCGGCGGCCGCGCCGGTGCGCGTGCTGTACGGCGCCCGCCGATCCGATCTGCTCATCTATCGGGCAGTGCTGGACCAGGCGGCCAGGCGGTTTCGCGATCTGCGCTGGCAAGCGTTTGTCGAGGAGAACACCGGCGTCGGCGAGCAGGCCGGCCGGCTCTCGGTCGAGGCTGCGCTGCTTGCGGCGCGCGACGCGGGCGCGCCGGGCGGCGCGACCTTTCACTTGTCCGGTCCGCCACAGATGCTGCGTCTCTTTCAGGCGGGCCTGGCCGCGGCCGGCGTGCCGTCGGCCCAGGTGCGCGCCGACGCCTGGGATTGACCGGCGGCCCGGCGTCGGTTTACTGTTCGAGAAAGCAGCAATGAAGACGGTCATCTTGTGCGGAGGTATGGGAACGCGACTGCGCGAGGAAACCGACTTTCGACCCAAGCCCATGGTCGAGATCGGCGGTCGGCCCATCCTCTGGCACATCATGAAGATCTACGCCCACTATGGCTTCCGCGAGTTCGTGCTCTGCCTGGGCTATCGCGGCGCCGTGATCAGGGAGTACTTCCTCAACTACGAGGCGATGAACAACGACTTCACCATCTCCCTCGGGCGCAAGCACCAGATCGTGCACCACGATGCGCACGAGGAACAGGACTACCAGGTCACGCTGGCCGAGACCGGTCCCCAGGCCATGACCGGCGCGCGCGTCAAGCGCGTGCAGCGCTACGTGGACGGGGACACCTTCATGGCGACCTACGGGGACGGTCTGGCCGACGTCGATTTGGGCAAGGTCATGGCCTTCCATCGCGAGCATGGCAAGCTGGCGACCATGACCACCATGGCGCCCACCTCGCGCTTTGGCATGTTGGAGGTGGACTTCACCGGCAAGGTCACCTCGTTCATCGAGAAGCCACAACTCACCGGTCAGGCCAACGCCGGCTTCTTCGTGTTCCAGCGCCGCGTGTTCGACTATCTGTCCAGCGAGGACTCCTGCGTCCTGGAACGCGAGCCCCTGGAGAACCTGGCCCGCGACGGCCAGCTCATGGCCTATCGCCACGCCGGATTTTTCTACGCCATGGACACCTACCGCGAGTACCAGAAGCTCAACGAGCTGTGGGCGAGCGGCCAGCCGCCCTGGAAAGTGTGGCGATGACCGATCCGCTGCGCGAGCTGTCCGCGGCCTTTGCGCAGCGGTTGGTGTTCGTCACCGGGCACACCGGATTCAAGGGCTCGTGGCTCTCGCTCTGGCTGTCGCGCCTGGGCGCGCGCGTGACCGGGTACGCGCTGGCGCCGCCCACCGATCCGAGTGCATTCGTGGCCGGCGGCGTGCGCGACGTGCTTGCCGCCCATCACCAGGCGGACATCCGGGACAGCTCGCGTCTGTCGCGGGCGATGCGCGACTGCGCTCCCGATGTGGTGCTGCACCTGGCGGCCCAGCCTCTGGTGCGCGCCAGCCATCAGCAGCCGCGTGAGACCTTCGACGTCAACGTGGTGGGCACGGCGAGCGTGCTGGACGCCGTGCGCGCCTTGGGCCGGCCCTGCGTCGTCGTGGTGGTCACCAGCGACAAGTGCTACGACAACCGGGAGCACAGCTGGGGATATCGCGAGACCGATCCCCTGGGTGGCTCGGACCCGTACAGCGCGAGCAAGGGCGCGACCGAGATGGTCGTCGCGTCCTACCGCCAGTCGTTCTTTCCGCCTGAGCGCGCGCACGAGCACGGGGTCAAGCTCGCCTCGGTGCGCGCGGGCAACGTCATCGGCGGCGGTGACTGGGCGCAGGACCGCATCGTAGCGGACATCGCGCGCAGCTTGAGCAGCGGGAATCCCGTGCCGGTGCGCAATCCGCGCTCCCTGCGGCCCTGGCAGCACGTGCTGGAACCCCTGGGCGGCTACCTGCTGCTCGCGGCGCGCATGCTGACCACGCCGGACGGGGCGCGCCTGGCGGACGCCTGGAACTTCGGCCCGTCGGGTCTCGAGGTCGTCACCGTCGGCGCTCTCGTCGACATGTTCATCGCCGCGTGGGGCTCCGGCACCTGGCAGGACGCAAGCGTCGCCGGGCAGCCGCACGAGGCGCGACTTCTGCGCCTGAGCATCGACAAGGCCGTCACCCTGCTGGGCTGGCGACCGCGCTGGTCGGTGGGCGAGGCCGTGCGGCGCACGGCGCTCTGGTACCGCAGCTTCTACCAGCACGACCCCGCGGGACGTGGTGCGGGATCGATGCGCGACAGGTGCCTGGCCGACATCGCCGACTACCAGGCGACGGGGGGCGCCGTCTAGCTCCAGCGTGAGGGCGACGGTGAAACCATGCGCGTCCTGTTGACAGGTGCCAGCGGTTTCGTCGGGTCGCACCTGCTCGCGCGCTTTCTTCGCGCCGGGGAGCACGCGATGGCCGTTGTGTTGCGTCCGGGGCCGAGGCCTCGTCGCATCGGCCACCTGCTCGATCGGGTGGAGGTCATTGCCGGCGATCTGGCGCGACCCGAGGCGCTGGCCGAGCCCACCCGGCACTTTGCTCCTGAACTCGTGGTGCACGCGGCCTGGGCCGGCCCCAACACCAGGAACCGCAACAACGCGCAACACGCGGACCATGTCACCCACACCATTGATCTCACCAAGCTCGCCCACGCGGCCGGAGCCCGTCACTTCGTGGGCATCGGTTCGCAGGCCGAGTACGGCGCCGCCGCGGTCCGGGCCGACGAGGAGCAGCCGGCTCAGCCGGTCACCCTGTACGGCACCGCCAAGCTGTGCGCGGGGCTGCTGGCCGGCAAGCTGTGCGCCAGCTTCGGCATGCGCTTCGCCTGGCTGCGGTTGTTTGCGGCCTATGGACCCGACGAGGATCCCGCCTGGCTCATTCCCTCGGTGTGTCGCGCTTTGCTGGCGGGCCAGCGGCCCGCGACCACGCGGGGCGAGCAGTTGTGGGACTACCTCTACGTGGAAGACGCGGCCGAGGCCATCCATCGTGTGGCCGTCACGCCCAACGCGGCCGGCGTCTTCAACCTCGGTTCAGGCCGGGTGCAGACCATCCGCGCGGTTATCGAGGCCGTGCGCGATCTCATCAATCCGCAGGCTGATGTGGGGTTCGGCGAGCTGGCCTATGGGCCCGATCAGATCATGCACATGCAGGCCAAGATCGATCGCCTGCGGCAGGCGACCGGCTGGGAGCCCGAGACCGATCTGGCGACCGGCCTGCGCCTGACTGTAGATTGGTTCCGCGGGGCCCAGGCAGCCAGGCTGCCGTCGGGCGCGCCCGGATTCGCGGGTGGCCGATCATGAATGCGGGTTGCGGGGCCTGCCCCAGCGCGCACAGTTTCGCAACGGAGGATGGGGGCCATGTCTCCAGCAAGCAGCAGACGCAAGCTCATTAGCATCATCACCCCGTGCTACAACGAGGCCGACAACGTCGAGGACTGCTGCGTCGCGATCCGCAATCTGTTCGCCGGCGAGCTCGCCGCCTACGACTACGAGCACATCTTTTGCGACAACGCCTCGACCGATGCCACGCCCGAGATTCTGCGCAAGCTGGCCGCGGCGGACAAACACGTCAAGGTCATCCTGAATGCGCGCAACTTCGGCCCGTTTCGCTCGGACTTCAATGGTCTGAGCGCCAGCGGCGATGCCATCCTGGTGTTTCTCGCGGCTGACCAGCAAGACCCGCCCGAGGTGATCCCGGAAATGGTGCGACGCTGGGAAACCGGGATCGAGGTGGTGTACGGTATCCGGGCCAATCGTGAGGAAGGCCCGATCATGCGCACGACGCGCCGTTTGTACTACCGCCTGGTGCGACGCTTCGCCGAGATCGACATCCCGCCCGACGCTGGCGAGTTCCAGTTGGTCGACCGTCGCATCGCGGACGAGTTGCGCAAGGTCGACGACTACTACCCCTACATCCGCGGGCTCATTGCCAACTGCGGATTTCGCCGCGAGGGCGTGCCCTATACCTGGAAGGCGCGACGCAAGGGCCTGTCGAAGAACCGGCTGTACCACCTGTTCGACCAGGGCCTCAACGGCCTCATCTCGTTCACCAACGTGCCTATGCGTCTGTGCCTGCTGGCCGGCGTGATCATCTCGCTGCTCAGCACGGTGGCCGCCGTGCTCAGCGCTGCGGTCAATCTGTTCTACTTCCGCCGGCTCGCTCCGCCCGGGATTCCCACCCTCATCGTGGCGGTGTTCTTCTTCGGCGGCGTGCAGCTCTTTTTTTTGGGCGTGCTGGGCGAGTACCTGTCGGCCATCCACGGCCAGGTACGCCAGCGGCCCCTGGTCATCGAGCGCGAACGCATGAACTTCGACCAAGCGCCCTCCGGGCAGAACAAGGCCGCACCATGATGAAATGGGCGGTCTGTCCGGCACGGCGGAGTATCAGGCGATGAAGGTATCCGACTACATCGTTCATTTCCTCGTCCAGCAGCGCGTGGGCCATGTGTTCGAGGTGTCAGGCGGGATGATCACGCACTTGCTCGACTCCTGCTGCCGCCTGGGAGGCCCGCAGGTCATCAGCATGCGCCACGAGCAGGCCGCGGGCTTCGCCGCCGAGGCGTGCGCGCGCATGACCGGCGTGCCGGGCGTGGCCCTGGCCACCAGCGGCCCGGGCGCGACCAACCTGCTCACCGCCATCGGCAGCTGCTTCTTCGACTCGACGCCGGCCGTGTTCATCACCGGACAGGTCAACCGCAACGAGCTCAAGGGCCAGCGTGCGGTTCGCCAGTCGGGGTTCCAGGAAACCGACATCGTGGCCATTGCCCGGCCCATCACCAAGGCCGCCTGGCTCATCGAATCCCCCGAGGATGTGCCCGCGATGCTGGCGCGCGCTTTCGCCACCGCGCTGGGCGGACGGCCTGGCCCAGTGCTGGTCGACATTCCCATGGATGTCCAGCGCGCCACCGTCAGCGCGGCCGAGCCACAGCCCGAGCCGGCCCAGGCTGGTGCCACGGCGATCGATCCGGCGCTGGCCGCGGACATCGAGCAAGTCCTGGCTTCCCTGCACGGCGCGCGCCGGCCCCTGCTGCTGGTGGGCGGTGGCCTGCGCTGCGCCCGCGCTGCCGACATATTTCGCAAACTGGTCAGCCAGCTTGGCGTGCCCGTGGTGAACTCGCTGATGGCAGTGGACGCCCTGCCGTCCAATGAGCCGTTGCGCGTGGGCATGATCGGAACCTATGGCAACCGCTGGGCCAATCTGGCCATGGGCGCCAGCGACTGGCTCCTGGTGCTGGGCAGCCGGCTCGACATCCGCCAGACCGGTTCCGACGTGGCCGCGTTCAAGCGGGGCCGCACCATCTTTCAGGTGGATGTCGATGCCGGCGAGATGAACCAGCGGGTGCCCGGCTGCCGCGCCATCTGTTCCGATCTGAAGCTGTTCCTGGCCGGCATGCTGGCACGGCTCGGTGACCAGGACCGCGGCCGCTGGGCTCAGTGGTGCGCCGAGATCGCCGAGTTGCACGAGCGCTGGCCCGACACCGCCGAGACCCAGGGCGCACCCGGGATCAATCCCAATGCCTTCATGCAGGCGCTCTCGCAGTCGTCGGCCCGTGCCAGCGCTTTCGCCGTGGACGTCGGCCAGCACCAGATGTGGGCGGCGCAGTCGCTGCGCCTCGGGCCGGCGCAACGCTTTCTCACCTCGGGCGGAATGGGCTCCATGGGTTTTGCCTTGCCCGCCGCCGTGGGTGTCGCCTTCGCGTGCCCCGCGACCCCGGTGGTCGTGGTCGCGGGTGACGGCGGCTTTCAGCACAACATCCACGAGCTGCAGACCATCACACACCACCGCCTGCCCATCAAGATGGTGGTCATCAACAACAATTGCCACGGCATGGTCCGCCAGTTCCAGCAGAGCTACTTCGAGTCGCGCTTCCAGTCTACGGTGTGGGGCTACAGCGCGCCGGACTTCGCCAAGGTCGCGGCGGCCTACGACATCCCGGGTTTCACCGTGGCGGCCGAGTCCGACATTCCCGGCGCGCTGGCCAGCCTGTGGCGGGATCCGGCCGCCCCGGCGCTGTTGCAGGTCATGATTGAGGAGTCCACGCCCATCTTCCCCAAGATTGCTTTCGGTCGCCCCTTCACCGAGATGGAGCCGCAGGCCAAGCCGATCGACATGGAAGGAACGTAGAGCGCAGCCTCCGCACGCACGACGCGCCCTGACGGCTCGACTTGCGGCCGGAGCCGCGCCAACATATGCGGGGACGGCACCATGCCGGACCCGCCGATGGCGAACCAGCCCTTTTCCCCGCCGCCCCGACCGCCGCCGGAGCCCTGTGTTCCGCCGCCGCCAGCGCCGTTGCTCTCGCACTGAACCCACGTGTGGCCATGATGCACGAGCAGGTTCCCCCCGAAGGAAGTCCCCCGCGCCGGGTGGTCAGCATCCGCGCAGGGTTGCTCATTGCCTTCGCGCTCGTCGTGTTGCTGGTACTGGGCAGCCTGTTGACGGCGTCGCTGCTCGGCACCGCGCGCCTGGCGCGCGACGTTGCGGGATCTCTGATGTCTGCGCTGGGCCGAGATACCGACGCCCGGCTACACGCTCTGTTCGATCCACTCGGGCAAAAGATGGTCGAGGACTATGCAGCGATTCGGCGGGGGCGGTATTCGGCCAAGGACGCGGAGACGCGCAGGGAACTGCTGATGCCGGGGCTGTTCTCGTTGCCCGACGTCGATTCGATGATGCTCGCCGATGAGAAAGGCGCGCATTTTCTCATCATGCGCTACAGCGAACCCGTGCGCCGGTCGGCGCTACTCAAACCCGTGGCGGAGCGGTTGCCTTCGCCCGACCCGGGCCGCCTGCAATTTCTCACGCGGGATTTCCGGCCCGCCGAATGGGGTGAAGACAGCCGTTGGGCTTTGTGGAACGATGCTGGGCGGCAGCTCGTGCAACAATGGGACTTGCGCTTGTCCGACTACGACAGTCGGCAGCGACCCTGGTACCAGGTGGCCATGGCGGCGTTTCGCGATCAGACCCTGCCCCAGGCGCAGGCTGCCGCCTCGAATCTGATCGCGTGGACCGACGTGTATCCGCTTTTCACCGCGAAGCGTCCCGGCATCTCCGCGGCGGTTGCGGCGCGCGACCCGTCGGGCGAGATCTTGATCGTCACGTACAACTTGCCTCTCGACGATATCGTGAAGTTCACCTCGTCAGCGCAACCTTCGCCGCGCGGGAGCATGTTTGTGATGACCGATGACGGGAGACTGCTGGGTCCGCCCCGCAGCAGCCGGGGCAAGGAGGCCGCCGGCCTGCCCTTGTTGCAGCCGATCGCTCAGGCCGGCTTTCCCAAGGTCACCAGCGCGGTGGCGACGTGGCAGACTGACCGCGGCGGCCGGCTCGATCGCTTTCGGCTCGCGCTCGACGGAGAAGCCTGGTGGGCGGGCTTCACGCCATTTGAATTCGGTGCGCGGCACCGTTTCTGGATCGGCGTGCTGCTGCCCGAGTCGGACCTCGTCCCGGCGGCCCACCAGTATCAGGTGCTCATCGCCGCAGTCGGCCTGCTGGCCATGCTGGCCGCGGCCTTGCTGGCGCTGGGCCTGGCGCGCGGGTTTTCCAAGCCCCTGGCCCAACTGGCGGCGCAGAGTCGGCGCATCGCCTCGCTTGACCTGACCGAAACCGCCCTGGTGCGCTCCCGTGTGAGCGAGCTCGATCTGCTGTCGGTCACGCTGGCGCGCATGCGCGATTCCCTGCGCGAACACATCTTGCAGCGCGAGCAATCCCGTCGGGAGATATTCGAGCGCGAGCAACAGGTGCGGGCTCTGGCCGAGAATTCCCCCGACATGGTCGTCCGCTACGACCGCGAAGGCCGCTGCCGCTACGCCAATCAGGCATTTGTGCGTGCGACCGGGCTTTCACCCGAGCGGGTGAACGGACGGCGGATAGCCGAATTCGGGCTTTCCGCGGAGCCTGTGGCGCTGTGGCAACGAACCATCGACGAGGTTTTCGCGAAGGGCCGGTCGGTCGCCGTCGAGTTCGATCTCGGAACGTCGCTTGGGCTGCGCCACTTCGAGTCGCGGGCCACTCCCGAGATCGCCGCCGACGGGACCATCGCGTCCGCCCTGGTGGTGTCGCGTGACATCACCCTTCGCGTTGCCAGTGAGCGCGCCTTGCGCCTGAGCGAGGAGCGCTATCGCACGCTGATCGAGTCGGCCATCGTCGGCATCCTGGTCCAGCAGGACGGACGCGTGTGCTACGCGAATTCGGCTGCGCTCGACATATTCGGGTACCAGAGCGCGGCGGAGTTGTCCGGGCAGAACGACTGGAGTGAGCACGTCGCCCCGGCGTTCCGCTATGAACTGCGGTCGCAGAGCGAGGCCGTGCTGCGCGGGGCACGCCTGCCGACCCATCCAGGCTGGCAGATTGTGCGCAAGGACGGCTCGCACCGCTGGGTGCAGTCGAGCCTGACCCGCGTCGAATGGGACGGTGCCGATGCCGTGCTGTGCTTTCTCCGTGACATCACCGAGCTGCGCGACGCCGCCGACCGGCAGAGCGCGCTGGAGGAACAGCTACGGGAGGCACAGAAGCTGGAAGCCGTCGGTCTGCTCGCCGGCGGCATCGCCCACGACTTCAACAACTTGCTCCAGGTGATCGGGGGCAACGCCAGCCTCGCGATGGTCTCGGGCGACCAGCCCCACGAGCGCGAGGCGGCGCTCGGGGCGATCGTCACTGCGGTCGGGCAGGCGGGGCAGCTCACGCGGCAGTTGCTCGCCTTCGGACGCCGCCAGGCGCTGCAGCGGGAGCGTGTCGAACTCAACGGTCTGGTGACTGCGCATCTGGCGATGATCCGGCGGCTGATTCCCGAGAACATCCGCATCGATTTCCGTGCTGCCCCACAGCCGGTCGTGACCGAGGCGGACAAGGGACAGATGGAGCAGGTTCTGCTCAATCTCTGTCTCAACGCCCGCGATGCCATGCCCGACGGTGGGCAACTGTCGATCGCGATCGAGTCGGTGGTGCTCGACGCCGCGACCGCGGGACAACTTTGCCAGCGGCCGGCCGGGCTATTCGTCCGCATTACGGTTTCAGATACGGGGCACGGCATGAGCGCGGATGTGCTCGAGCGGATCTTCGAGCCGTTCTTCTCGACCAAGCCGCTCGACCGCGGTTCCGGCCTCGGGTTGGCGGTGGTGTACGGCATTATCCGGCAGCACGGCGGGCACATCGCAGCCCGCAGCGAGCCGGGCCGGGGCACCCAGTTTGTGGTGCTGCTCCCTTGCGAGACCGGCGAGCCGATGCCGACGGTCGCGCCGGCCCCCGAGCCGGCCACGGACGGCGCGCAGCCAGTCGTGGCCACGATTTTGCTCGCGGAAGACAACGATGCGGTCCGCCGGGTCGCGGAAAAGGTGCTCGCTCTCATCGGCGCGCGCGTGATTGCCGTGGTCGACGGACAGCAGGCGGTCGATCGCTTCACCGCCGATCCTGGACAGTTCGACCTGCTCTTCCTCGACGTCATGATGCCCAGGCTGAGCGGGTTTGAAGTGGCCGCCCGCTGCCGCTCCCTTCGCCCGGAGATTCCGGTGCTGTTCGCGAGCGGCTACGCCGCGGAATCGCTGGGGGCCAAGGCCGAGATGACCCCCAACGACACGATCTTGCGCAAACCATACGATCCAGAGGCGCTGCGGGTGGCCGTGCGAAAGCTGTTGGCCCGGCCTCACCCAGGCTGACCGTCTTGCCATGAACCCCACCACGGATGCGGCCTGTGCGAAACCGCCATGCGCGGGCAAACCCGCGTCCTGGTCACCAGACGGTGGCCACCGGATATTGCGTGACCAGTGGATCGGGGGTGAGCAGGGTCAGTCCGCCAACAATGGCCTGACAGACCAGCATGCGATCGAATGGATCCTTGTGTAGCTCAGGCAGCTTGGCGCAGAAAAGGGCGGCGGCTTCGTCGAGCGAAAGCGGCTGAATCTGGTGGCGCTGGCGTTCCTCGGGAACCAGGACGGAGGGCGCAAGCGGCAGCGGAAGCTTGCCCAGGTAGCCACAGCGGTGACGGGCACCGGCTGGCCGCGAGTTCGCAGTTACAGCCCCGGCCTTTGCAACTTCGATCCCTACGCCGACTCGCCCGCGTTGCCGCCGGTGCGCACGCGCGCGGTCAGGTTCTGCACGGGCACCAGCTTGTCGCCGGGGCGCCAGGGCGCCGGTTGCACGTCGCCGACGATGCTGGTGCGGCCACTTGCGCGTTTGCCGCCCACGGCGTTGTTGAGGAAGACCTCCAGGCGCCGGTTCTGTCCGCCGCTGCCGTCGTAGAACAGGCTGACGATGGGCATGTCGACGTCGGCCGACACGCGGCCGAACACGGCGGTGGCCACGGTCTCGGGCATGCAGCCAAACGGCGCACAGTTCACCACCATGGCCGCGCCCTGTTGCGCGAACTTGATGGCGCGTCCGATTGACAGCTTGCCCTCGCCGCCGCAATAGAACGCCATGTAGGGCGTGGCCAGCTTCATGCACTCCTGGAAGGGCGGTTCGTGCCGGTCGTCGAGGAAGGGACTGGCCGCGCGCATGAGCTTCTGCTCCCAGTGCCGCATCCAGTGGTAGGTGACGAAGGTGTCGGCCTTTTCCCACGACATGATGGTCGAGGGGAACTCCTCCATATAGTTCTCGATCGACGAGGTGTAGAGGATCCAGTCGGTGATGGGGATCATCCACGCCTCGCCGCCAAACATCTCGATGGCGCTGATCACGTCTTCATTGGCGTAGACGTTGTTGCGCACGTAGATCTCGCCAACGATGCCGACCAGGGGCTTGCGCGGCCCCGCCACGGGGATGGCGGCGATCTTGCCAATGCCCTCGCGGATGACGGCCGGCAGATCCGCGTCGGTTTCCAGCGCGCGCGCAACCGCATCGGCCATTTCGGCCACCACGCGATCGGTTTCGCCCACGTTGACCTCGTAGGGTCGCACCTTGCACTGGGCTTTCAGGATGATGTCCGAACACACGATGGCCTTGAACAGCGAGCGCCGCATCTGGCTGTCCAGCCCCTGGTAGGCGTTGTTGGACGCGGGGGCCAGGATGGCCACGTCCTCGAAGCCCTCGCGGTCCAGGATCTGCCGGTGCAGGACGGTGTACTGGCCGAAGCGGCACGGGCCCTTGGAACTGGGCATGAAGAAAGCGTGGCGGCCGCCGGCCGGCTGCTGGCGCAGCGTCTTGAGCAGCGTCCCGATGGTGAGCGCGCAGGGCAGGCACTCGGAGCCGCGCGTGAGCGAGCGGCCCAGATCGAACGACTCCTTGTTCTCGTCGGGCAAGGTGCGCGCGTCGAAGCCGTGTTGCCGGAAGGCCGCCGCCACCAGGCGCGTGCCGAACTGGTGCATGGGCGGGATCCAGATGGTGCGGCCGCGCAGGTCGGTGGGCTCGACGTGCTCGCGCGCACGTGGCCCGCGCTCGGGCCGCGGCCGGCGCAAGACATCGAAGAACGCCTCCAGCCGGGTCATGTAGCCGGCGTCGGCGCCGTGCTCGTCGAGTTCCAGCATGAGCAGCGGGCGGCGGCCCATGATCTCCTCGGCGAAGCTGAGCAGGAAGCTGTCCGGCCCGCAGGAGAAGTTGGTCAGGTACACGACGTCGAGCAGCTCATGGTCAACGGCCTGCTCCAGCACGGCCAGGATCTTCTGGCCGTAGCTCCAGAAGGCGTTGCGATAGCGCAAGCCCAGCCGCGACAGATCCGGCGCAAGGAAGTCCATGGGCAGGACCGTGCGGCCCATGTCCGCGATCTTCTGCGGCAGGCCCAGGTTGGCGCCGCCGTCGTAGTTGTTGTAGGGCCGGCCCACCAGCAGGATCATCTTCTCGTTTTTGGCGGTGGCCTCGGCCAGGATCTTGGCGCCCTCCTCCTGGCAGCGCTGCTCGAAACGATCCTGCGCCTCCAGGCCAGCGTGCCAGGCGCGCCGGATGTCGCGCGACGAGCGCCCGAGCGGCTTGGCCAGCTCGTCGGACAGGGTCTTGATGATGTCACGCTCGCGCATGCGCATGTCGACCAGAGGCGACAGGATGCGCGAGGCGTCCATGTGGTTCATGGCCAGGGCCGTGCGGCTGCACGCCGCGGTTCCCTGCACGTAGGGGCACACCGCCGTGCCCGTGGTCTCTTCGTTGGCCGGCGTGTTTTTCAAATGCGGCACGAACACGAAGTCAACTCCGTCGGTGACCGCCAGCTTGGCCACATGGCCCAGCGCCAGCTTGGCCGGGAAGCAGAAGTCGGCGCCCGCCATGCGCGGGCCCAACTCGCGGATTTCGTCGGTAGTCTGGCCGGAAAGCTGCACGCGGAAGCCCAGTGTATTGAAGAAACGCTGCCACAGCGGATAGTAGGTGTAGGTCAGCAGCGCCTGGGGCAGGCCCACCACCGGCGCCTTGTCCGGAACTTTTACGCCGGCGCCACCCTCGCGCCACAGACGCTGGCGCAGGCGCAGGGCCCGATCATACGGGCTCTTGCGCACCTTCTGCTCGCCGGGATCGCGGCCGCACATGTAGCCCCACGAGGGCGAGCCCGTCACACCCTCGATCTCGGCAAAGGTGATGGTGCAGTCGTTCTGACAGAGGTCGCAGGTTTCCTTGCGCAGGACGATCTTGCGCTTGTCCAGGTCGAGGCCACGAAAGCGCGACGAACTCACGCTCTGTTCCGCCATGGTCTGGCGCACCAGCCGGGCCACGCCAAAGGCACCCATCACGTGGCAGTAGGGCGATACCACGACCTCCACGTCGAGCAGGCGCTCGAACGCGGCCACCAGGGCCTTGTTCCGCGCGGTGGCGCCCTGGAACATGATGCGGTTGCGGTTGCGGTGGCGGTTGCCCACCACCTTGTTGAGGTAGTTCTTGGCCACCGCGACCATGACCGCGGCCAGGGCCTCGGGTCGGCTGGCGCCGGCCTCGATGAAGCGCACCACGTCCTGCTCCATGAAGACGGTGCAGCGGTCGGTGGCGCGCGGGGGCTTCACCCCCAGCACGGCCTGGCCCACTTCGGCCACCTTGTAGCCCAGCTTGTTGGCCTGTTCCTCGACGAACGAGCCGGTGCCGGCGGCGCACACGTAGTTCATGTTGGCGTCGCGGATGTGGCCGTCGACGATGTGCATGTACTTGGCGTCCTGGCCGCCGATTTCGAAGATGGTGTCGACCGTGGGATCGGTGAAGGTGGCGCCCGCCACATGGGCGCTGATCTCGTTGATGATGGCGTCCGCGCCGATCACCTCGCCCACGATCTTGCGGCCGCTGCCCGTGGTCCCGGCGCCCAGCACTTCTATGCGCGCGCCCTTCTTGGCCTCGAGCTCGCGCAGGGCGCGGCACAGCTTCTGCGTGGCACCGATGGGATCGCCGCCGGTCTTGCGGTACACGTCGACCAGCAGTTCGTCCTTGTCGTTGACCAGCGCCAGCTTGGTGCTGGTCGAGCCGATGTCGATGCCCAGGTACACGCGCAAGGTCTGGCCCGCGGGCCAGGAAACCACGCGCACCTCGTTGCCCTCCGGGTCGGTGTAGGACTCGGCCAGGCGAAAATCGGGGTACTTCGACTTCTCCAGCGTGAGCGGCCAGGGGTGGTATTCCACGTCGCTGGCCGTGGCAATGCGATGGAGTGACTCGCGCGAGGGCAGCCGCCGCGGAACCGCGCCCAGGGCAGCGGCGCCGGTGGCCGCCACGAGATGGGGCGAGGCCGGCACGCGCAGCAAATTGGGGAAGGCCGCGTCCAGCCAGCGCAGAACCTCGCCGTTGAGCGCTACCCCGCCGATGATCGCGGTCGGGGCATCCAGGGGCCGCGCCCGCAGCAGGGTTCCGATCAAGGTGCGGGTCATGCCCCGGCACAGCCCGGACCACATGGCGGCCTTGCTGTAGCCCTCTTGCTGGCGGTGAATCAGGTCGCTCTTGGCGAACACCGAGCAGCGGGTGGCGATGGAGGGCGGCTCGGCCACGCTGCCCACCAAGGCCGGATCGCTGCAATCCAGGCCCAGGCGCGCGGCCTGCTCGTCGAGGAAGGATCCGGTGCCTGCCGCGCACATGGAGTTGGTGGCGTAGTTCTGGAAGTGCCCCTGGGCGTCGAGCTGCACCAGCGTCACCGAGCCGCCGCCGATGTCGATGATGTTGCGAACCTCGGGGAACAGGGCGTGCACGACGCGAATCTGGCAGGCGGCAATGTCCAGCCGCCGGGTCTCGAAGGCCTCGCAGAAGCGGGTCGCATTCAGCCCGCAGAAGCCGATGGCGTCCCCGGGCGCCAGGTCCAGCTCGCGCAGGGCGCGCTCGAGCACGGGAGCCGGCTCGCCTTTGTGTCGGGCGTAGAAGGACTGAACGACCTTGCCAGCACCGTCGATCCGGACCGCCTTGAGCGATACGGCGCCGATGTCGACTCCTATTCTTCCCGGTTGCTCCACAGTCACACGTGCTTCGTGAGGTTGATGTAGGTGTCCGTCGGTGCGCCGCTTCCATACCACAGAACCGGCACCGAGGCTAACCGGAGCCGCGCCACCTTAGCGCGAAATGTCATCACGGCCTCCGAAGTCGATTGCCATGACTTCGCGGCCGAGAAGGACAGTGCTACCCTGGCGGCCATGATCATTGCTGGCGACATCGGCGGAACCAAGACCGTGCTCGCGCTCTTCGAGCAGGTGGGCCAGGAGGGCGAGGATCTGCGCTGCGTGCGCGAGGCCACCTTTCCCAGCCTCGAATACCACTCGATCGAGGCGGTGGTGGACGAGTTCCTCTCGGCCAGCGAACGGCCCACGCTGACTGGCGCCTGCTTTGGCGTGGCCGGGCCGGTCGAGGGCGGCCGGGCTCGGCTGACCAACCTGCCCTGGTTGCTCGATGAGGAACATCTGGCCAAGGGCCTACGCGCCCCGCGCGTGCGCTTGCTCAATGACCTGGAGGCCGCCGCCTTCGGCATGTTGTTTTTGGCGTCCCAGGATTTTGAAGTGCTGCAGCCTGGGAAGGCTGGCGCCCGGGGCGACATCGCGGTCATCGCGCCCGGCACGGGCCTGGGTGAGGCCCTGCTCCACTTCGACGGCAAGCAGTACCACGCTATCCCGTCGGAAGGCGGCCACGCCGACTTCGCCCCGCGCACCGACGACGAGATCGTTCTTTTGCGCCACCTGCGGGCGGTCCTGGGCGGCCACGTCAGCTACGAGCGCATCCTTTCGGGCGCCGGCATCGGCAACCTGTATCGCTGCTTGCGCAACGAGGCCACCAGCCGCGAGCCGCCCTGGCTGGCCGAACAACTTGGCAGCGGCGATCCCAATGCGGCGATCTCGGCAGCCGCCCTGGCCAACCGCGATCCGGTGTGCGTGCAGGCCCTGCGCATGTTCTGTGCGGTGCTGGGCGCCGAGGCCGGGAACCTGGCGCTCAAGGGGCTGACCACGGGCGGCGTGATCATCGGCGGCGGCATCGCCCCGAAGATCCTGCCGGCGCTCAAGGAAGGATCCTTTCTGGCAGCCCTGGCCGACAAGGGACGTTTTTCGGAATGGGCGAAGAACCTGCCGGTGCGGGTGGCGCTCGATGCGCGCGCGCCGCTCATCGGCGCCAGCCGCTTCCTGGTCAGCAGCGCCATTCACCCGGGCGCGCGGGCGTAGTCGCGCGCCAGCCGGCGGAAGGTCGTGGTCGTCGTGGGTCCGGATTGACTCAAGATCAACTTCAACTTAAACTTCATCTCATGCCGGTTGGCAAGACAGTTTCCATGCTCGATCTGCGAGTCCACGCAAAGCAGATCGTGGGACAGGTGCGTGCCGGCGAAGCCATCGTGCTCACGTATCGCGGACGTCCGGCACTTCGGCTCGAACCGATCCGACCCCCGACGGTGGAGGCCGACGATCCCTTCTACCGGCTGGGTGAGCTTTCGAAACGTCGAGGGTCCTCTCTGACGAACCGCCAGATCGACGACATCGTCTATGGCCTCTGAAACATTCGTCGACACCAGCGGCTTCTACGCGCTGCTCGTGGAGCGAGAAGAGATGCACGAACGAGCGGCTCGGATTCTGCAACAGGCGCAGCGCCGCCGTGCGAAGTTCGTGACAACCGACTACGTGCTCGACGAGACAGCGACCTTGCTGGTCGCTCGCGGCTTCGGGCATCTGGTGGAGGGCTTCTTCCAATCCACCCTGCAATCGAAGGCGTGCGTGGTCGACTGGACGAGTCCCGAAGTGTTTGTCCGGGCTGCGGCTTTCATGGCCAAGCACATCGATCAGGGATGGTCGTTCACGGATTGCCTGAGTTTTCAGACGATGAAAGCCCGTCGCCTGCGGGAGGCGCTCACCAAGGACGAGCATTTCGACAAAGCTGGGTTCAAGGCACTTCTGCGGGGTAAGGCATGAGCTGTGGTGTGCAGCGGCTCGTAGGCTGGTCTCCTGGGGGCGTCAGCGTGCGGCCCGCCGGAGGCTGATCTGGGCGACGCCGGCGGTGGCCGAGGTGACCTTTGACAGGGAGACCTGTCCCACCAGCTTGCGCATCAGATCGTCGGCCAGCTTCTCGTCGCCCGACAGTCTCTCGACCGCGGTGATTTTTCCCGCGCTGTCGATGGAGAGGCGCAGACGCAGGGGATTGGCCATCTGTGCGGAAGGGCAGGGGGCTGTCCGTGGCCCACGTTGAATGACGGCGACCGCCGCACGCAGATCCCCCACCTCGCGATCGCTCTCGGGTCTTGCCTCAAGCCTGCATGTCGTCTTGCTTCCCGCACCCTGTCCGTTTTTTCCTCTGTCGCGGCTGCGTCGCCGCTGGACCGGCTCTTCCTCGGGCAGACCGGCCAGCGGGTCGGGCGGAACTTGCCGACGGTCGCTGATCGGGCCGGCCGGCCGTGCACTTATCGCACGGTCGGGCTGGGCGGCCGGGGGTGATCCTTCGGCGCAAAGGAACGTGACAAGGCAGAGCACGGCTTCCTTGGACGGGTGCGCGCGTCGCATGGCGGGCCTCCTGTCCCCGGGGTGATCTGGCCGGGGGATCTGGGGACTTTGAACGCGCGACCCGCCGAGAAGATCTAGGCGCTGGGCTTGACCCGCTGGCGCAGATCTTCGATCTCGGCGTCGATGCGCGCCACGCGCCGCCCGATTAGCGCGATGTAGGTGAACACCGCACCCCAAATGAAACCGTAAGCCAGGGCAACGTAAGTCATGGTGACCTTCCTTCCGCATCCTCGACGGCGATCGTCAGTTCCACCAGGCGCGCATGGGCGCGCTCGACACGCATGCGCAAGGTCAGCAGCACGCCCCATAAGGCGCTGAAGATGGCCAGCGACAAGAAGAAGGGCAAGCGCATCCCCGGGGCCAACGACGAAACCACCTTGGTCGTCGGGTGTAGGGTGCGCCAGACGTTGACGCTGAGATAGACGAGAGGCACATCCGCCGCCGCGAACAGGGCCATGGCCGCGGCCAGCCGGCGTCCGCCTTCGCCGCCATAGCGTCGCGCCAGCCCATACGCGATCAGCATCAGCCAGAGCAACAGCGAGGAGGTGAGGCGTACGTCCCAGGTCCAGAACACGCCCCACGCCGCCCGCGCCCACAGCGGACCGGTCACCATCACGCACAGGCCAAACAGCACGCCCAACTCGGCACTGCACAGGGCCAGCCGATCGCCGCGTTCCGACCCGCGAAACAGGTACGCCAGGCTGCCGCCCGCGCACACGAAGGTGGACAGCATGAGTAGCCAGGCGCAAGGCACGTGGAAGTAGAAGATCTTCTGCACGATGCCCATGGTCTTTTCCAGCGGCGCGTTGGCGACCAGGAAGGTCACGACGAAGAACCCGTGCATGGTCAGCAAGAGACCCACCACGAAGGCGGTGCTGGACTTGAGGGACGAAGACATTCTGGAAGACATAGCTCACTCTCCCATCACGACTGGTTCAAAGGACCACAGCCCGACCACCACGAACACCACGTCCAGGGCCACGAGAAAACGCGTCCAGAACATCGCGGGATCGAGATCCGGAGCTGCCGGGTCGAGCAGAGTGGCCGTGGCACGGCTGGCCGCCAGCAGCACCGGGATCACGATGGGAAAGAGCAGGGCGCCTAGAAGCGCGTCGCGGCTGCGGGCGCGCAGAAGCGCGGCGGAGAAGATCACACCCACCGAACAGAAACCGACGGTTCCAAGGAAAAGCAGCAGTCCCAGCCAGAGCGCGTGCGGCCCGATGGCGGCGGAGAAGAGCGCCGCGAGCAAAGGGGTCAGCAACAATTCCACCAGGAACATGATGACTGCGGTGGCTGCCAGCTTGCCCGCATAGATCGCCGAGCGCGGGACCGGGGACAGCAGCAGCGAACGGATGGCCTCGCTCTCGCGTTCGCGGTCGAAGATGCGGGACAGGGCCACCGTGCCCGAGAACAGCACCGCGACCCACAGAATGCCGGCGACCGCGTCGGGGCCAACCGTGACTTCCTGCCCGGAGATGAAAGCGAAGGAGAACACCAGCACCACCAGCGCTGCCATGAAGCCCATGGTGTAGAGCACCTCGCGGCTGCGTCCCTCGATGTGCAGATCCTTCCACGCGACGCGCGCGGCTTGGGACGCCCAGTTAGGCCTTGCCACGGGTGGCCTCCTCGTAGATCGCGCGAACCTCGTCGGGGGAGAAACTCGCGCGTGTCTGGTCGCTCGCCACCCGACCGCGGCGCAGGACCACCACGTGCGTGGCCACGGCAGCGGCCGCCGCCAAGTCATGAGTCACCAGCACCACCAGGCGGCCGGCTTCGCGCTCGCGAGCCAGCTCGCCTGCCAGCCACGCGACGCCCGCGGGATCGAGCGCGGACCCTGGCTCGTCGAAGAGCAGGATGTCGGGCTGGTGGAGCAGGGCGCGCGCCAGCGCCAGTCTCTGCAACATCCCGCGCGAGAAGGTCCGTGCAGCCGTCTCGCACCGGACGGCATCCAGGCCCACGCGCGCCAGCATCTCGTCGATGCGGCGCTCGGCGCTTGCGATTCCGTACAGCGAGGCAAACAGGCGCAGGTTGTGCCGAGCCGAGAGATCTCCGTACACGCCCGGCTCGTGACCGACGTAGCCGATGCTGGCGCGCAAAGGGCTGTGGCGCGACAGTTGTTCATCGCCCAGCATGATGCGGCCCTGCGACGGTTGCGACAGCGTCGAGAGCAGACCGAGCAGGGTGGACTTGCCGGCGCCGTTGGGGCCCAGAACCGCTGCCACCTGACCGGGGACGAAGGTCAACGAGACATCGGCAAGCGCGCGGTGCCGGCCAAAGGTCTTGCCGACGTTCATCAGCCGTAGCACACGCTCGCTCATGGCTTCACGAAGATTTGGCGGCAGGGCTCGCGCGGTCAGCCGCCTCGAGCGCAGCCACGAGATCAGCCCGCCGCTGGGCGAGCTGCGCATCGTCGGGTCCAGCGGCCCGACGCGCGCGTTCCACGTTGGCCAGCTCAGCGAAGAGCCGATCGCGGCGACTTCCCAGATCTTTGGCTCCCGGTCGTCTCTCGACTTTCGGCCGTCGCCAGCCGAGTACCACCGCGAAGATCAGCGCGGCGACGAGCGCCGTCGCGATGATCTGCCCCAGACGTGAACGCGCGGGCAGGCCGGACACGGTGATGGTGAGGATCCCGTTGCGAGGCACGCTGGCGAGCTGGAAGATCAGCATGCGTGCTCCTCGATCGTCGGTCTGGGGAGCCAGGGCCTGCAGACCCGGCGCGGTGAGGGTCAGGTGATCCGCCTCCGGCACCATGACCACCGGGCTGTCAATCCCGAGCGGCACGGGCTGGCGAATGGTGATGCTGCCTTCGCCGGCGGTGGGCAGGAAGAACCCGAAGCGGGCCTGCACTGGGATGCCGTGTGATTTCGCCGGCGGGATTGCTTCCCGCAGAGACAGGGCCGAGCCGTTGTCCAGTTCCAGGCGCGCGCCGCCCTCGATGGCGGTCACGTTGTTGGCCACTGCCGGAAGCGGGATAGCAAGACCGCCGGCGCCGGCGCGGAAGATCCGGTCGGATGTGTTGTTGAGCACCAGATTCTCCATGACCACCAGCGCGTCCTCGCGCAGGTCCACCAGCAGCTTCGACGAGCTGGACACCTGCAAGACCGATGGGTCGCTGGTGTGGCCGGGTACCAGTAGCTCACCGGCGACGCCGTGATCATCGGGCAGGCGAAAGCCTGCGCTGCTCAGCCGCAGGCCCTCGCGGTCGACGATGGCTGTATACGTGTGCAGCCCGCCGGTTTCCAGCCTCTGGAAACGCACCAGCCCGTTCTTGTCGGAGTTGCTGGCCACGAACGCCAAGGCGTCGGCCCTGCCGGCGCTGTGGCCCAACCTCACCTCCTGGCCTGTGATGGGCGCGCTGTCGGAGCCGACCAAGCGGAGTTCCACCGTTCCCGCGGCAAGATCATCCCTGGGCGCCACCGTGCCCGTGAGAGCGCCGACGGCCATCTCGGCCGTGCCTCCATGTTCGTGCGCGCCCGCGTGCGGGTTCGCCGGCGCGGCTGCCCCTGCGCTTTGGTCCGGCTTGGAGACCAGCATGAGGCGCGTGCCCCCTTCGGCGGGGATGGCGAAGGACGCGGTCTGCAGGCGTTCGCCATCGACCACGGCTTCGGCGCGAAATTCGGCACCGACCGGCAGCGCGGAGAAGGTCGCGCGCCCATCCGACTTGGTCTTCTCGGTGCGCTTGCTGGGCGTGCCACCCGGAGCGGTCACTGAGGCCACGACGTCGACCCCCACCGCGGCATTTGACAGCGAGCCGCGTCCCACCCGCACGGTCACGGTGCCCAACGGCAGGTCGCCCACCATGAGAGGCCGCGCCGCCATGGCCTGTGCATCGCCCGCCTCGCCTGGCGGCTGCGCGCCGGCGATCCCGGCTGAGAGCAGCAGCGCCGTTAACACCAACCAGCACGACCGTCCATTCATTCCGACGTCTCCGCAGCGGACTGCAGTCGCGCCTGCAGTTCTTCTTCGATGAAGGCGCGGCGTTCTTCGCTGGTGCTGGCTTCCTCCCGCAGCAGCGGATACAGCACGCGATACAAAGCCAGCGCGGTCAGGCCAAGAATGAATCCGCCTAGCACAAGTATCGCCAGCGGTGCCCGCAAGGGCAGCCGCACGACCACGACGCCAAAGACCAGAACGACGGCTGCGCCGAGAAGCGTGATGATCACGCCGCTCGACGAAAAACGAGCGCAGGACGCGGCGCGAGTCGATCGGCCGTCGGGTAGGAGCACGAGCAGCGTCGCTGCGGCCATGAGCAGAAAGCCCAGCCACATCCAGTCGACCAGCGGGTTGCTGACAAGCTTGAGGGCAGCCGTGCCCTCGTCCAGGTCGTGCTTGCCCATGGTGACATAGAGATCCTCGACCAGGCCGCGCAGGATGGCGACCTGGGTGGCCGGCTCGTCGGGCCGCTTGTCGTACACCCAGCGTGCCGGCAGGAGCTGGCCTGCGGGCTTGCCGTCGAGCAGGACCGTGAGTTCGGCGGTGACCATCTTCTTCTGGCGGTCTTCCGTCCGGGAAAATCCGTCAAGTCGGATGCCGTATTTGCCGAAGCTGTGCGTCTGCCCCACTGACAGGACCACCGATTCCTCGCGCTGAAATGCCTGGCCGGCGAAGCCAACGAACATCAGGGCGATGCCGAGATGGACGAGATAGCCAGCGTAGGGGCGGCGGATGCGGAAAAGCAGCGCTCCGAGCGCAGCGACCAACGCCGGGCCCGTGCCGTGTTTGCGGCTCCACACGCCGCGGCCGATCTCTTGCACCACGGCTGCGGCGATGAAGCCCGACAGGCCGAGGCAGAGCAGCGCGCCCTTGGACGAACCCAGACCACCGGCGACGCAGGCCCCGGCCGTGACTATGCCCGCGACCACCGGCGCGATGAGGCGCCGGCGTAGTTCTGCCGGCGCTGTCCGGCGCCACGCCAGAATGGAACACAACCCGGTGAGGAGCAGGAGCGCAATTCCTATGGGCACCATCCAGCGGTTGAAGAACGGCGCGCCCACGCTGATGCGCTCGCGGCCTAGGGCTTCCGACAAGGTGGGGAACAAAGTGGCGAACATCAGCACCAGCGCGGCCAGCACGAACAGCCAGTTGGTCGCGACCGTCGCCGCCTCGCGCGACAGCCACGAATCGAGCGGCCGCGACGGGCGCAGGGCCGACAGGCGCGCGAACAGAAGACCGAAACTGAAGAGCAGGACCAGGCCCATGAAGATGGTGAAGATCCAGGCCAGCCGCGTGTCCTTGCCAAAGGCGTGCACCGATTGCACGATGCCCGAGCGGGTCATGAAGGTGCCGAAGATGGTGAGGAAGAAAGTCAGGATGACCAGGACGAAGGTCCAGCGGCGCAGCAGTCCGCGCCGCTCCTGCACCTTCATCGAATGCAGCATGGCCGTTGCGGTCAACCAGGGCAGAAGGCCCGCGTTCTCGACCGGATCCCAGGCCCAGAAACCGCCCCAGCCCAGCACCTCGTAGGCCCAGATCATGCCCAGCACCAGGCCGAGCGTCAGCAGGAACCAGGAGGCGAGCGCCCAGCGGCGAATCGCTGCCAGCCAGGCGTCGTCAAGCTGGCCCGAAATGAGCGCCGCCATGGCAAAGGCAAAGGGGATGGTCAGACCCACGAATCCGGCGTAGAGCGCCGGTGGGTGGGTGACCATGTACGGGTTCTGCAGAAGAGGATTCAGCCCCTGGCCTGCGGCTGGCACTTCTACCAAAAAGGTATCGAAGGGGTTCTTTTCGAAGATGATGAGGTAAAGGAAGAAGTCGGAGACCGTGGCCATCACCGCGATGGCGTAGGGCAGGATCTCGCGCTGGCGGTGCCGGTTGCTGTACACGACGATGGCTGCGAACACGGCGAGCAGCGAGACCCAGAACAGCATGGATCCATCCAGCCCGCCCCAGTACGCCGAGATCTTGTAGGCCAGCGGAGCCTGCGCGTCGGAGTAGTGCTGGACGTACTTGATGCTGTAGTCGCCCGAAACGAACGCTTGCACCATGGCCACGCTGGCCAGGCCCAGCACTGCGGCCAGGGCGTAGACTGCGGCCCGTCCGGATTCGAGCAGCCGCGGGTTGCTCCGCCGGGCACCCAGCAGTGAGGCCGCGCCAGCATAGGTTGCCACCACCAAGGCGATGAGGACACAAACAGCGCCGAAGTCAGCCATTCGACCTAATCCGTATTAGATGTCGCCGCTGTCGACCGGGTTTCTCAAGTCGTCATGGTCGCCAGCTTGGCGCGAACGATCATCTTGAAGTCCGCGGCGCCTGTGCCAGCCAGCGGAATGTCGAGCCAGAGCTGCGACGGGCTGCCATGCGCCGCCTTCTGCGCGCGCTGGCCGACCGGCGAGAGGGCTTGCCAATCCACCGCCGCGCTGGCCGCTGCGTCCAGCGACACGATGGCCACCGGGAGATCACTGTGCAGGAGCAGGGCACAGAGATGCTTGCCGCCGCACAGGTAGCGCAAGGCCCATCCGGTCGACGGGCCGTAGAAGGTGACGTCCTCGACCACTTCTTTCTGCTTGAGCAGGAAGCTGCGCGCCGCCTCGAAGCGCTTGCCCAGGGCCAGCGGCAGGCGCGCGGTGAAGGCCGCTGGCGTGGGCTGCTGGTTTTTCTTGGGGAACGCCACCCGCGGCGGTGGCGGCGTCCGGGCGGGCCGTGGCAGCGCAGCCGCGGGCTGTGCCCTGCGCGCGGGGGTCTTCTTGTCAGACGGTGTTCGGGGCATTTTTTCGGTTGGCCAGATAATTCTTCGCGTAGGCGATGATACCAGGCAGGAGCGACAGGAAGATGATCAGGATGATCAGCTTGTCGATATGCTTGGTCACGTCAGGCCAGACGTTCGCTAGGCCGTAGCCGAGCAAGGTCATGCTCAGCACCCAGCCGACGCCGCCGAAAACATTGTAGCTGACGAAGCGGCGATAGTTCATCTGACCCACGCCGGCCACCACCGGGGCGAAGGTGCGGATGATGGGTATGAAGCGCGCCATGATGATGGTCTTGCCACCGTGGCGTTCATAGAATTCGTGGGTGCGGATGAGGTGCTTCTTGTTGAAGAAGAGCGAGCTCTCCCGTTGGAAGATTTTCGGACCGGTCTTGCGGCCGATGAAGAAGCCCACTTGATCGCCCGCCACGGCGGCGACGGCGACGGCCAGGTTGAGCCAGAAAATGTTGAGCACGGGTGCATGAGTCGGGTTCGCGGAGGTGCAGAACACGCCCGCTGTCACCAACAGCGAATCGCCGGGCAGGAAGAATCCCACCAGGAGACCCGTCTCGGCGAAGACCACCGCGACCAGGGCGAACATCCCACCCAACTCGACGATCTTCTGGACGTTGTAGATCTTGCCAAACAGATCGATGAGTGCTTGCACGAAACCGGCTTCCTTCGGTTAGGGGTGGGAGGAAGTCGCTAACCTGCCCTGCCTTGCGCGCAAGAGCAAGTCCGGCCGCTTCGCCACAACCGACAGGGCACAGATCCCTCCCTGTTTTGAGGCAACGCCTTACTAGATCCGCTGCCAGCCCATGAAAGTGATGGACAAGCAGTGGTATTCCAGGTCCGAGGACAGCGTCACCCGCGCAGTCAGACGGTCGAAGTTCTGGTGGTCCTGCAACCAGGCCGTGGCCACCTCGTCGAGGCGGTCTCGGTCTTTGCGTTTGGTGGCGCTAAAGACCTTGACCTCGACCAGTCGAAAGCCCGAAGCCTCCAAGTCTTCGACAGGAAGAGCCGACGTCGGCCACGATTGAGTCTCCATCACTTGCAAAGCTACCGCATTTGTGGTGTCGGGCACGGCTAATCTCCCTTATTTTTTTGTGGTGTCGGGCACGGCTAATCTCCCTTATTTTGTGGTGGAGGCCAGGTCGTTCAGTTGGGCCGCCACGATGAAGTCGTTTTCGGATAGTCCGTGGATGGCGTGCGTGGTCAGCTTGACTTCGAGCCTATCGTAGTGGACGCAAAAGTCAGGGTGATGACCTTGCTCTTCGGCCAGGGCAGCCATCTGATTCACGAACATCATAGTGCCCGCGAAGTCGGCAAAGCGAAATTCCTTGCTCAAAGTGCTGCGGTCGTCGATCACCCGCCAGCCGGGTATCTCGCGCAGCAACTCACCCACCCTGTCGGCGCTGAGTGTCGGAACGCCACCTTCGCACGGCACACACTGCTTGCCTGAGAGCTCCATCTGTCCCTCTTCTAGCAAACGGGATCTTCCTCTCTGTGCTCCGCAGCAATGAACCTCTGGCCATGAACTGCGGCATCTTTATGATGCTCGTTCTGGTGATACGGTTTCAGGAAGGGCGCGCTATTCTCTGGCCATGCCCAACACTCTCCAGGTCGTGCTCGTCCAGGTCCGCGTCCAGCCTCACATGATTGAGCCATTTCGCCTAGCCACGCTGGCCAATGCCCAGGAGAGCGTGAAGGAGTCCGGGGTGGCCCGTTTCGACGTCGTGCAGGACATCGACGACCCAACACACTTCGTGCTCATCGAGGTCTACCACGGGCCGGCGGGTGCGGCCGCGCACAAGGAAACCGCTCACTATCAGAAGTGGCGCGACACGGTGGCATCCATGATGGCTCAGCCGCGCACGAGCACGAAATATTTCAACGTCACCGAGGATGCGACGTGGTGAGCTTCGAGTTCGCGACCGCTACGCGGCTGCTGTTTGGTTCAGGCAAGCTGGCGGAGGTGCCCGCGGCACTGCGCGCCCAGGGCGTGCGCCGCGTCTTGCTGGCGACCAATCTGCCAGGCCCGGGCGCCGATCGCTTGCGATCGTTGCTGGCCGCCGCCGCCATCGAGTCGGTGGTGCTGGCCGTGGACCACGAGCCCACGGTGGAATCGGTGTCGGCTGGTCGGGCCCAGATTGGGCGCCAGGGCTGCGACGCGGTGGTCGGGATGGGTGGGGGCAGCGCCATGGACACGGGCAAGGCCGTGGCCGCGCTGGCCACCAACCGAGGCGACCTGTTCGACTATCTAGAGGTGGTGGGCAGTGGGCAGCCTCTGCTGGAGCGGCCGTTGCCCTTTGTGGCCATCCCTACGACGGCCGGCAGCGGCGCCGAAGTGACCCGCAACGCGGTTATCGGGGTTCCGGCTGCCAGGGTCAAGGTCAGCCTGCGCAGTCCGCACCTGCTTCCCATTCTCACGGTGCTCGATCCGGATCTGCTGGAAGGCTTGCCTGGATCGGTGGTGGCGTGCAGCGGCCTGGACGCCCTGTCGCACCTGCTGGAGTCACTGGTTTCATGCAGGGCCAATCCCTTGACCGATGCGCTGGGCGCGGAAGGGCTGCGGCGTTCGGCGCGGGCGTTGCGTCGGGCATACAGCTCGGGGCTGCCGGTGGACACACGCGAGGACCTGATGCTCGCGAGCCTGTGTGGCGGACTGTGCCTGGCCAATGGAGGCCTGGGCGCCGTGCACGGCTTCGCTGCTCCCCTGGGCGGGATGTTGCACGTCCCCCACGGGGCGATCTGTGCGGCCTTGCTGGCGCCGGTGATGGAAGCGAACCTGCGGGCTTTGGCCGCGCGTGCGCCCGAGCATCCCGCGCGCGCTCGCTACCGTGAGATCGCCGAGATCGTGACGGGACGGCACGGCGCCGAAGCGGACGCCGGCGTGGTCTGGGTTCGCGATCTCTGCCAGGCGCTTGAGGTTCGCGGCCTCGGCCGCCACGGTTTGTCGGCCAGCGAGATCCCCGCCCTGGTCGTCAAGGCCAAGGCCGCCAGCAGCATGCGCGGCAACCCGGTGCAGCTTTCCGACGAGGAGTTGGCCGATGTCGCCTTGCGCGCCCTGTGATTTCCGCGCCTTCGTGATGGCGGGGGAATCGTCCTCAGGTAGTGGCGCGAACAAGCCGATGTTGAATTAGGGACCGCCGTTGCTCCTAATCGATTCCTTGAAGCGGTTCCCAGGCTCTGCCAGCCGCCAAGGAGAATCGCTCTGGACGCCAAGCTTGTCCCCGGACAATGGGCAGAAATTCTCCCAGATGGCTCTGCGGTGGCTCTGTGTGGATTCGTTTTCAGCCTGCGGCGGAGTGAGGTGATTTTCACTTTTCCCGACCTCCCGGCGTGCCCGGAGGGGCTCGAGGCAGGGCGTGCGGCAGTGGTTCGCTACACCAGTCGCATGGGCTGTCACGTCGGCCGCACGTCGATCTTGCGCGTGGCCAACGGACCGCCGGTCACGGCGGCGCTGCAACGACTGGTCAAGGTGGAAACCGCGCAGCGCCGCCGGTACCCACGCGTCAGCGTGCGGTTGCCCGCGGCGCTGGCCACAGGGAGTGAATCCGGGCGGGAGGCTGGCAGGCCGGGTGATGAGCGAGCGCGCATCCGCAACCTGGGCGCAGGCGGCATGCTGCTGGAAACTTCGCTGCCGGTCATGGCCGGCGACGAGGTGAATCTGACCGTGCCTGGGCCGGACGGCACCGTCGCGCGGCGCGCGCGTCACATCATCGGGAAAGTCCTTCGCGTGGAGAAGCACGCCGGGGGCAAACGCAAGGCGCTGGTGGCGGGCGTGGAGATCTCGTTCACGTCGGATGAAGAACGCGACGCCTGGGCGCAGTTGGTGCTGGCCCTGCAGCGCAAAGGCAAGTAGCAATACTGCAATGGACGGCGAAAGACGACTCGGGCTGGCCAGCGCAACCGCCCTGGTCGTGGCAAACATGGTGGGCACGGGTGTGTTCACCACCAGCGGTCTGCTGATAGCCGATCTGGGTTCGGCCTGGCTGGTGCTGCTGGTCTGGGTGCTGGGCGGCCTGGTCGCCTTGCTGGGCGCTCTCTGCTACGGCGCTCTCGCCCGGCACATCCCCGAATCGGGCGGAGAGTACGTGTTCCTGTCGCGCACGCTGCACCCGGCGCTCGGCTACCTGGCAGGATGGGTCTCGCTGCTGGTGGGGTTCTCTGTTCCGATGGGCGCGCTGGCCTACGCATTCGGGCAGTACGTGTCCGCCTTCGGAGGCGCTGCTGTGGCGTCGCCCCGCCTGACGGGAACGGCGGTCATCCTGGTTGCGGCAGCCGTGCACGCGGTCTCTCTGACCGCCGGAGCGCGAGCGCAGATCATCGCCGTGGGCATCGAGATCGTGGTGATCGCGCTGTTCACCGGATTCGGCATGGGGCAGTTGGTGCATGAGGGGTTGCACAACCTGGCAGGGCCCGGTCGACTGGCGGGCCTGGGCGTGGCTCTGGTGATCGTGTCCTACAGTTACCAGGGATGGAACGCGGCTGTGTACGTGGGCGGCGAGGTGGCGCAGCCGAAGAAGAACCTGCCCCGGGCTCTGGTGTTAGGAACCCTCCTGGTGACCGTGCTGTACCTTGGGCTGAATGCCGTGTTTGTGCTGGGGGCGCCAGCGTCCCTGCTTGCGGGAAAGGTCGATGTGGGACGCATCGCCGCCCTGGTCCTGGGCGGGCTGCGGCTAGCCAAGGTGGTTTCAGGTTTGGTTGCCTTCGTGCTCGCGATCTGTATCTCGTCGCTGGCGATGGCCGGACCCCAGGTCACGGCGCGCATGGCGGCTGACGGCTTTCTGCCGCGCGTGCTGGCGGTGCGGCCGGGCCGGCCCCCGCGGGTGGCGCTCCTCGTGCAGACCGCGATCGCCCTGGTGGCCCTGTGGACGGCGGCCTTCGCCAGCTTGCTCACCTATGTCGGCTTCACCCTGAGCCTGGTCACCGCGGCCACTGTGCTGGGCCTGGTGTGGCAGCGACACAAGCGAGGTCCGGCCCTGGAGGTTCCGGGCTGGCCGTGGGTGCCGGCCCTGTTTCTGGCCTTTGTGTTCGGCGCCACGGGCTTCACCGTGGCCGAGCGGCCGCGGGAGAGTTTCGTGGGTTTGGCCACGCTGGCGGTAGGGCTGCTGGCGTACCGGCTACAAAGAAGTCGGGCCGTGCGCCGGCAGTGACTGTGCGCCCGCCTGTGCTCTTCCCGAGACGCTCTCTCTGGGTTAGCTTTCGCGCCATGTTTCGTTCGACCCTTGTCCTGACATTTCTCCCTGCCGTGTTGTGCGTTTCGTCCTGCGGTCGATCCAAGCCGTCACAGCCGAACCCTGCGCAGCAGATCGCGCAGCGAACCAATTCAGCGACCACTTCGCCGCTGCCTCCCTCGCCGCAGCCTGAGGCGTCTGCGGCAGGGCTGCATCGGCGCTGGGAGATCGCGGTCAAGGCCGGTCCGCTGGCGCGCGAGAACGTCGTGGTGAGCGTCCAGTTGCCCGGAACACCGCCAATCAATTCCGCGTCGCTGCGCGAGCCGAACGGCGCGCGCGTGCCCTCGCAGACGCAGGAGGACGGGCAGGTGGTGTTCCGGGTCAAGGCACTGAAGGCGGGCGCGCAGGCAACCTACCTGGCGGAAGACGGGGAGCCGGAAGCCGCATCGGGGAAAGGCGGCGTGCTGGCCGTGCAGGCTCCTGATGGCGTCAAGCTGACCGTCGACGGCAAGCCGATCCTCACCTATCAGACCCGGCCCAAGCCCGAGCGCGAGGACATCCCGCCCGAGTACTGGCGCAATGGCTATCTTCATCCTATCTATTCGCCAGCGGGCGTGGTGGTCACCGATGACTATCCCAAGGACAGGCTCTATCAGCACGGCATCTGGTCCGGCTGGCAGAAGGTGGAGTTCGAAGGCAGCCATCCCGATCTCTGGGACGTCGGCCTCAAGAAAGGCCGCGCAGCCATGGAGTCGGTCGCTCCCCTGTGGGGCGGGCCGCTTCGTGGCGGGTTCGGCTCGCATCAGTTTTTCTCCAACCTCGACGGCGGCCACCCGGGCGCCACTGTCTTGCGCGAAGGCTGGTCGGTGACCGCGTTTCGTGATTCGGCGCGAGCGCCCTACACCGTGCTGGATCTAGAGTCACTTCAGGAGGTCCTGACCGCTCAGACCACGCTGGGTGAGAATCCGTTTGGCGGGATCACCTTGCGTGGCAACCGCGACTGGCAGGGGGCAGGCCATTCGATCTTCTTGACGTCCGAAGGTCAGGCGCGCACCGGGGCACAGGGCGCGCCCGCGCGCTGGTGCTATCTGGGAGGACATAGCAGCGGCAAGCTGGCCGGCGTGGCTATCCTGTCCCACCCACAAAACAGCAACCGGCCCGAGGCCGTCTTCATCGATCCCGAGGAGCCGGTCATGGGTTTCGCGCCCAGCAAGAACGGTCCGATCGCGGTTCGCCGTGGTCAGCCGCTCAAGCTGAAGTACCGGTTCGTCGTGCTCGACGGCAAGCCGGACAGCAAGCTGTTCGAGCGCCTGTGGAACGATTTCGCGAATCCGCCGGTGGTCGAGGCCCGTTTGCTGGGAAGCAAGTAGTTCGCGCGAGGAGGAGTGGGTCGCGAAAAAGCGTGTGCGTATCGCACGCCAGGGTCCTCGTGTATCCTAGTCTTCTGCAGAATGTCACCCGAACCCCCCCCGAAGCCACCCCAGGATGGCGGCCAAGCTGGATCGAGTGTGCCCACGCCGGGCTCTTCGCCTGTCCGGACGCCTTTGCCGGGTACGCGCGTCGGTTTGCCAGCCACCGGGTTTGCTTCGCCCGCAGCCCCGGCCGGAAAGCCTGCGCAGCCCGGAGACGGCGCCACCTCCGCGCAGACGCCCGTCCCGCGTTCCACGGTGGCGGCCTCGGCTGCTGTGCGGGCGCTGGCTGCGGCGCTGAAGCTGCCTGAGCCTGCCGAGTCTGCGGGACCGGGAGGCGCGGCCAGCTCGTCGCCGGCACCGCCACCGCCGGTTTCTCCAGCGGCCTCGGCTGCTGTGCGGGCGCTGGCTGCGGCGCTGAAGCTGCCTGAGCCTGCCGAATTTGCGGGACCGGGAGGCGCGGCCAACTCGCCGCCGGTAGCGACGCCACCAGCCCCTAGGCTGGCCACGCCCGTTCCCCCTGCATCCCGCAAGCCGCCGACTTCCGGGGGGGAACCCAGCCCCCGCGCTGGAGGCATTCTGACCCCTGCATCGTCGGCGCGAACATCCCTTGCTACTCCTGCGGCCCCGGCGAGACCTGCGCAGGCCGCGGCTCCTCGCCCAGGCGTCGGTACTCCGTCTCCGGGCACGACCGCGCGATCTCCGTCGCCGGAAGGAGTCCTGGGCGGAGACCGAGGGCGTGCGGCGACCGTGTCAGCGTCACCGATTACGGAGGCCAGCGGCCCTGCGACTCTTCCCGATTTGGGACAATCGCCCGGCCCGGTCCGATCGCGGCTCCGCGTGGCGTTGCTGGCGGCACTGGGAGGGGGCGCGCTGGTCTTGGCTGTCGGCGCGTTTCTGATGGTTTCCCAGTTCGTCGAATCGGGGCGGCAGGAGGCTGTCGGGGCAGCCCCGGGCGTGGTGGCACGCAAGCCGGGTAGCAGGACGCTCGGGGTTGAGGTTCATGTCGACCGGAACGCCTTGCTTGACAGTCTGCTGGTGGGCGATCGTCTGGTCGCCCTGGGCCGCGCTGGAAACCTGATCGTATTCGATCGCGGTAGCTTCAGCCCGCTCGGCGACCGGCAGACGCCGCGGAGCTTCGTTTGCATCGGCCCCGGCGACGAAAAGAGCATCCACGCAGGTCTGTCCAACGGGGTGATCGTGCGTGTCAATGTGGCCGACCTTTCCCTGACTCAGGTCGGTGAGGTTGCCGGGCGGCCGGAATGGATCGGCCGCCGGAAAGCAGGTGCCGGTTTGCTGGTGGCCACCAGCAATCCTAGCCGCGTTTCCCTGGGGTCGGGTGCGGGAACCGGATTCGCGCACAAGCTCAAGGATCTGAGCAACGAGCGCGAGTATCCCCTCGACGCGCCGACGAGATTCTTTCTCGACAGCAAGGACCGCGTGTGGGTGGTCAGCGATGGCGAAGACCGCGGAGCAAAGTTGCACGTCATCGATCTGGGGGCCGGGATCATGAAGGAGATCCCGACCAAGAACGGCTGGGCCGGGCTGCAGGGCATAAGCGAGCTTGCCGACGGACAGGTATGGGCCTTTGGCGGCACCACCCGGCCCGAGGGCCCCTTGAGTTTCATCGTCAGGGTCGATACCGGTGGAAAAGCCGTCACGCTCTGGTCCGCGGGCAGTGACCGCACAAGGCTGCCGTCGGGCGCGCCGGATGCGCGTATCACGCAGATCCTGGACGCGGGCCGGGCAGGCGCCATCGTGGTGTCAGCCCAGGACGTGGCCGAGGTCGACAGCAAGTTTAAGCAATGGAACGGCATGGGACCCGTGGGCTTCAGGCTCCAGCGTGGCGCCCGCGCAGACCTGCGCACTGTGGGCAGGGCCCATCTCGACGGCGAGCGGGTCATCCTGACCCTGGCGAGCGGGGGTTTCTTAGAAATCAGCGCCGACAGCATGCATCGACACCTGCTCGAGGGAGAGGATTCTGTCTCGTTCCCCACCGAGATCGTGCGCATGGGTGACGGCTTGGCCTTCTACGGCCACGGCGGCCCCGTGCTCTATTCGGGCGGCGCCTGGCGGGCCGTGCCCGAGACCGTGGCGCCGCCGCGCGACCTGATGGGCGTGGCACGCAACGAGGGCGAGGACCGCATCTGGGCGGCCCTGGTCAGCATTCCGCTCGACGACAAGACCAACATTATCGTGGCCAAGGCCGGGCCGCGCCGGTACTACATCGGCCACATGCACGGACTGAAGGACACCTTCGTCACCGGGCAGTGGAAGGGCGGCAACTTCCAGGTCATGGGCCAGGACGATCTCGCGCTTGAACCCGACGACACCTTTGCCACCCCTGACCGGCAGCTGTGGAACGTCGACAACCAGGGCTTGTGGAACTTCTCGGACGGAAAGTGGCGCATGGTGATGAGCCTGCCCTCCTCCAGCCACGGCACCCTGGCGGCAGGGGAGAGCGCGTTCGACATGCGAGGGGGCCTGCGCATCCTCTCGGTCAAGTCAGCGGTGGGCGAGCCCCTGCGTTTTGTTGCGGGTGTTGGCCCGCCTTGGATCGGCTTGCCGTTCGCCGCCTTTTCCTGGACCATGGCCCGTCTTGATCTCAACGAGGCAGGGGGCGTCCCGCTCATCGAAGATGTCCCGGTCACCATCGACGGCGAGCGCGTGCAGATCCGCGACGCGCTGGCCTGGAGCAAGGGCCGGTTGCTGATCGCCAGCAACCAGGGGCTGTGCCTGTACGACCTGCGCTGGGGCAACTGCCAGGCGCTTCACCCCAGCGGCCTCGACAACGAGGTGGGCATCATCATGCGCGATCGATCGAAGCGCGTGTGGCTGGCGGGGCGCGGGCTCTGGTTGCTTGAAAACGAGGGCCTGGCAAGACCGCTTCACCCAGCGGTCCCGGCCCTCACCGAGGCGGACGTGGTGGCTATGGCCGAGGCGCCGGACGGCCGGCTCGCCCTGGGACTGGCGGGGCGCGGGGCGGTGATGCTGGACGTGCCGTCCAACTGGTTCCAGCGCTTGCCCCCAATGCCGACCAAGCCTGAGCCATGGGAAGCGCCTGGGTCGTTCGAAGGTCGCTTTTCGGATCAAGCCGTCGTCATCCGGGCCTGCCAGCCGCGCAGCAAACACGCGGTGGCTGGCAGCAAGGAGCCGGACCTTGCAGGGTTCGAGATGCAACTGGCAGGCGCCGTGCTGGAAGGAAACCCCCGCGTGCATCTGGGCAAGGAATGCGCATTTGACCGACGACCAGATCTCGGAGTCTATGGGACTGACGCCGATAGCCTGGAGGCGCCGGTACTGGCGGTCCTGCGCAGAAGCTCGCTCTGGCCTGAGCTGGGAGTGGTCAAGCGCTACGGACCACGAGGCAGCCGCACGGTCGAAGTGAAGAGCTGCGAGCCGGCTGCAGAGAAGAAGTAGAATACGGGCCAGCCGGCCGGGCCGGCGGTCGCATGGGCCAACCAGTGCGGCCGCGGGAGCTTTTGCATCGGTGTCGCTATGGATCCCCGACGAAAGTGGTGACGCTGCGGCCGGGTAGTGTGAAGGTGAATCCTGCATCGGCGAGCGCCACGGGATCTGCGGATGTCAGCGCGAGATCCGCGGAAGTGATCCAGGGAGTCATGGCGGCCAGCAGGCTGCCGGGAATCGAGAAGACCTGCTCTACGCCCGTGCTGTTCAAGTTGATGGCGACGATGACCACGCGTCCGCTGACCGGATCGGCGAAGGCTGTGACGTAGACGTAGTCCTGCGGACTCGCGGTCGCGTCCACGCGGACGAATCCTGGACGCACGAAGCGGCTCCAGTTGCCAAGGGCATAGGCGCGTCCCGTGACCTGCCCATCAATGGTAGTGAGTGCCGAGTTGTCGGGCGCAGTGTCCGCGTTCGGTTTGAGCCACCAGTAGTGCCAGGCGTTCACCTCGGCGATGATCAGATGATCGTGGATCATCTTTGCCACCCGCAAGCCCGAGTCGATACCGGGATCGCTGCCCGCGGTGCCATCGTAGACTTCGGTTTCCCACACTTGCTTGCCCACGGCCGAGGCAGACGCATATAGGAAGGGAGTCCCGCCGTAGTCGTGTGTCGCCAGGATGCCGACATACGCCGCGCATTGTGTATCGGCGACAATGGGATCGGCATAGCTCGCGAAGCTGTTCCAATTCTGCGTCTCAGGCGCAAGGATGGGGATGGTCAAACCTTGTGCCGTCAAGGCAGGGCCGAGGTTGTCGCGTATGAACCCAACCAGTTGAGTCGGCGAATAGAGACAGGTCTCCCAATTGGCCACATAACCCGGCTCGTTCTGCGCGGACAGGGCGAGAAGCGGAACCCCGGCACTCGCCATCTGCGTTGCAAAAGCCGCGAGCTGGTTGGCCCAAGCCTGCGCGTAGTCGGGAATCAAGTAACCGCCGTTGGTGGTGGAGTCGTTGCTTTTCCACTCTGCCGGTGGCGACCAGGGCGTTGCCCACACCGACACGCCGCGGGCCACTGCGCTCTGAGCGGTCGCAAGTTCATCGGTGGTTCCGTCGGGAGCGATGCGCACGCGCAGCAGGGAAAGCCCGATGCCCGTGTCAGGCGAAAAGAACTCATCGGCCTCGGCATCGGTGAGGGAAGGCGTGGTCCATGCGCTGGAGGCGCCGAACCCCGCGATGATCTGATGCTGGTTCCCGAGCGTGACCAGGACCGGCAGGATCTCTTGCGGTGGCGTCACCTGCTTCTGGCTGCTCGCGTTCCCCACGCACGTGGTCGTCAAGACTGATGCGGCGGCCGCGAGCAAGACAAAATGGTTTGCTGCCCACCGGATGCGAAAGCGATCGAACGGACCGACACGGTTTGACATCGCTTCTGTTGAAAGGACAGATCGCCAGTCGCTTGAGTTGCTGAGAACGGGTCGTGGACGCTTTGCTAATCTGGCCGTTCATCCTGCTGGGGTCAAGGTCTTGGTTCCTCAACCAGGTGAACCGCGACAGGCACTGGCCGTTGGGTGCCGACGGCGCAAAGTCAGAGCGAGCGTGCTTCCCGAGCGAGAGCTGGTTCCTCGCGCGCTTGTGCGGGTTTCCGGTTCTGTTAGGATGGAAGTGAAAGGGCCAGTGTGAGACCGTGCCAGTCCTCGGAGTGGACGTAGGGAGTGCTCGGCTACACGTCGCGCGCGTGCAGCGGGGGCGCGCCGTGGCCGTGGCTGCCGCGGATGGGCAGGCCCACATGCCGTCGGTGGTGGCCTGGGGCCGGGGCCGGCCATTGGTCGGATCGGCAGCCCGCGCCCACCTGTTGGTGTCGCCCAAGGAGGTGCTCTTCGGGCCCGCCCGCCATCTGGGCGGCGGCGTGGTCAGGCTGGGCGAGGCGAGTTACCAGCCCGAGGAACTGGTTTCGTGGCTGCTCAAGGAAGCCCTGTGCGCGGGGCATGCAGCCCTGGGCGCCGAGATCGAAGGTGTGGTGTTGTCACGGGCGGCGTGGGCCAGTCCCGAGGCGCGCCAGGCCCTTGACCAGGCGGCCAATCGAGCCGGCGTCAAGCCACTGGGCACCGAGGTTTCGACCACCCTGGCCGCGGCGGCGCACATGATCGAGCGTTCGCTCACCGGCACGGTCGCGGTGGTGGACGCGGGCGCTTGGAAGCTGGAGGCCGCCATCGTCTCGCTGGCGCCCGGCCAGGTGACGGCTTTGGGCCGCAGCGTAGACGCGACCATCGGCGGTAGCTGGCTGGACGGCCAACTGGTTCGCGCCATAGCCCACAAAGTTGCCCCCGACCGCGAACGCCAGATCCTGAAGGACCGCGTCTGCTACGGGTTGTTGCGCGAGCAGTGCGAGAACGCGCGCATCAACCTCTCCAGCCTGACGACGGTGGATGTCAGCATGCCTTTCTTGGCGCCCTTCATCGGGGTATCGAGCACGCTGGCGACCCGCGTCGATCGTCCGCTGGTGGAGAGCTTGGCGCGGCCGTTGTGCGATGCCCTGGAAACCGTGTGCCGGGAGGCAGCGGGCCAGGCGGGGATCGAGTTGGCACAGGTGACGGAACTGATCCTGGTGGGCGGCCTGGCGCGTATGCCGGACGTGCGCGTGCAGGTGGCGAAGCTGTTCGGCCGCGAGCCGCACAAGGGCGGCGACACGGAGGGCACCGTGGCGCGCGGGGCGGCCTTACTTGCTGCGGCGGCCACGGGTGAGATTCGCCTCGAGATCCTCGATTCGCTTCAACCGCCGAGCGACGTGGCGGCGGGCGCGGGCTGGGGCCAGCCCATGCCGGCTCCCTT
>Ga0187862_10000088_pt1 | contig 100995 bp, 77 predicted proteins | sample June2016WEW_10_1_FD_133003 | JGI IMG/M metagenome (GOLD analysis project Ga0187862, IMG submission 133003) | Peatland microbial communities from SPRUCE experiment site at the Marcell Experimental Forest, Minnesota, USA - June2016WEW_10_150 | ecosystem: Environmental > Terrestrial > Soil >... | reverse complement strand
TAAAGATGCGCTGATTCCGATGAAGACTGTGCGCGCGGTTTCGAGCGAGACAGCGGCGCCGAGCGGCAAACCAAGTCTTTGAATCCAGACGCTTACGCTTCGTAGGGGCGGCTGCAACTACAAGGTCAATCGTTTGGGTCCAATGGGATTGGTTCGCCTGGCGAATGCCGGCGTCAGAGGCTCGTACTCGAGGGATTCAGTCTTTGCCGAAAAGCTCTTTGCCGTCCTCGTAGAAGCTGATCAGCACCACCACCGCCGACCCGATCATCCCGAAGAGGAACATCGCTTCCAGCACACGAATTGCTGCAACGGCCAGGATCATGTTGTCGATTCTAGACCGGTTCCTGAGTTGTTGTCGCGTTTTTTGCGTTGTGCAAGGTGGCTCTTTCTCGAGGAAAGAGCCCCTTGAGTGCAACGGCTTCGGGAGGCACTCACTCAGGAACCGGTGTATCGCAACCCGAATGTTTTACACTCGCCGCAGTATGCAATCGTCTTTTTTGGTTCAGAGATGGAGAGCGTGGGCCGCGGCGGGACTATCCGCCGGCTTGCTTGAGTTACCTTTCCCGTTCGCCGGGCCGATGCCTCCGTGGCGCTCGGTGTTTGCTTGGTTTGCGCTCGTGCCTCTTCTTTGGGCTATTTTCTCCGACGCGGGATCGGACCGGCGCCATCCGCTGCGCCGCGCGTTCTTTATTTCTTACCTCTGCGGCGTGCTTTGGTACGTCGGCAACTGCTACTGGATTCGCGACACGATGATGCACTACGGCGACATGCCACCGCTTGCGCCGGAATTGCTGACGCTTGGATTCAGCATGGTGCTGGGGCTCTACTTCGGCGTCTTCGGGTTGGGGCTTGTGCTGGTTCGGCGGGCGACAGGTTCCACGCGCATGGCACTGGCGTTTGCGCCGTTTCTCTGGACCGGCCTTGATCTCGCCGCCGCGCGCATCACCAGTGTTCCATGGGACCAACTTGGCTACTCGCAGGTCGACAACGCGCTCGTTAATCAGCTCGCGCCGTTTACCGGCGTTTATGGCATCACTTTCATTCTCGTCGCGGTGAACGCGCTGCTTGCCGGTGCATTGCTGGTTGATCGCGGCTCGAGGAGCGGCTTTGCCGGCCGCTGGGCGTGGGTTGCGTGCGGTGCAGTCCTGTTCATCTCGGGCTATGCAGGCGTTTTTGTTCCGCCGCCCAACACTGAGCCCACCGCGACCGCGGTCCTTATTCAACCGAATCTCAATGTGGGCGCGGCCGACAATTGGCCGGGCCCCGAGTGGGACCGGCATATCGCCGAATTCACTTATCTGGCCGGCGAAGAATGCAAGACGTACATCGCCGGAATCCCGCAAACCGGCGCGCCGACTGGCGAGATCATCTGCCCGCCGTATCCCACTCATCCCGATCTTGTGGTTTGGCCCGAATCTCCCGCGCCGTTCATGGAGGGCGACGCGAGCTTCAAACAGGCAATGCGATCTATTGCGACGACCACGCAGTCGCCGCTCGTGGTGGGCGGTATCGGCATGGATTTTTCGCCACAGGAGAATGCCTGGCACCAGTACAACTCTGCCTTTATAGTCGACGCCGGTGGCAAGATCGTTGGGCGCTACGACAAAATCCACCTCGTGCCTTTCGGCGAATACATTCCATTCCAGAACCTGCTGACATTTGCCCACAAATTGACCGGACGTGTGTCGTCGTTCACGCGTGGCAGCGATCACAGAGTTTTCCTGCTCGATACGCAGAGCGGCGGGCGGCATCGCTACGGCGTTTTCATCTGCTACGAGGCTGTTTTTGCGGACGAAGTGCGCCAGCTCGCGCGCAACGGCGCCGAAGTGCTCGTGAACATCAGCGACGACGGGTGGTATGGCGACACCAGCGCGCCATGGCAGCACCTGAACATGGCCCGCATGCGCGCGGTCGAAAATCGCCGCTGGCTTTTGCGCGACACCAACACCGGAGTCACAGCCGCAATCGATCCTTACGGCCGGGTGCGCGAGAGTATTCCGCGGCACCAGGTGGACGCGTTGCCTGCCGAATTCAGTTTCCGCGACGGGATCACGTTCTACACTGCTCACGGCGACGTGTTCGCGTGGCTGTGTGCCATACTGTCGTTAGGCGTTTTGGGCTTTTCGCTCGAACGCGGTCTGCGGTCCAAAACTGAATTCAAAGCCAGGTCTTAAGAGCAAAATGTCGCTGAACGATCTCGAATTCGCCTACGCTCCCGTGCGCAATCAAGTGCGCGACCTGCGGGAGTATCTTTGACCCTGCCCGCATCCGCAGGGAACTCTCCGAAATAGAAAAGAAGCTCTCCGATCCGGCGTTGTGGTCCGATCCCACTGCATCGAAGCCGCTCATGCGCGATCGCAAGCGGCTTGAAGCTTTGGTGCGCGATGATGACGAGCTTGTCCGCCGCACGGGCGATATTGAAGCTTACTTTGAACTGGGGCGCGAGGGCGAAGATGTTCTCCAGGATTTGGAGAAGAGCATCAAGGAGCTGGGAGCGTTTGCCGAAGACCTCGAAGCGAGAACGATGCTTTCGGGCGAGGCCGACGGGCTGAATGCGATTGTCACGGTGCATCCCGGAGCCGGAGGCACCGAGAGCCAGGACTGGGCGGAGATGCTGCTGCGCATGTATCTGCGCTGGGCCGAGCAGCAGGGCTTCAAAACGGAAATGAACGACTACCAGGACGGCGAAGAGGCCGGCATCAAGTCCGCGACGTTCACGATATTAGGTGAAAATGCGTTCGGCATGCTGGCCGGCGAAAGCGGCGTGCACCGTTTGGTTCGCATCTCGCCGTTCGACTCTGCCAATCGGCGCCACACTTCGTTTGCTTCGGTCTACGTGTCGCCGGAGATCGACGAAACGATTCATGTCGATCTGAAGCTCGAAGACCTGCGCATTGACACCTATCGTTCCGGCGGCAAGGGCGGTCAGCACGTCAATACCACCGACTCCGCTGTGCGCATGACGCACATCCCGACGGGAATTGTCGTGCAGTGCCAGAACGAGCGCTCGCAGCACAAGAATCGCGACAAGGCCATGAAGATGTTGCGCTCGCGCCTCTACGAATATGAGCTTGAAAAGAAGCGCGCTATCTCAAAGAAACTTGAAGACTCCAAGCTCGAAATCAACTTCGGCTCGCAGATTCGCTCTTACGTCCTGCAGCCCTACCGGATGGCCAAGGATCACCGCACGAAGGTCGAAGTGGGCGACGTGGACAAGGTTCTTGATGGCTACCTCGAGCCTTTTCTGCGCGGATACTTGCTTGCGAAACGGCGGGGCACGGCAGTAGCCGCCGAAGTGGACGACGAACTGGACGAGTAAGAATCAGGGAACGAGGGAACGGGAAGTGCGGGCGAGGACGCCCGCACGAGGGCCGGCGGGCCACCCCAGCGACGAAGACCTGTCGCTGGGGACGCCGGCGCTACAAGGGGAAAAAGGAGCGTGAATTCTTCACTTTCCGCATATGGACAACGACCCCGCAATTATCGACGAGATGCTTCACAACACGAAGACCATTGCTGTTGTCGGTATGAGCGACAAACCCTGGCGCGCCAGCCACAACATTGGCCGTTACCTTGCCGAATCTGGCTTTCGGGTTTTCCCAGTCAATCCCACGCTGACTGAAGCGTTGGGAGGGCCGTGCTATCCGGATCTCGACGCGGCGAATTCGGCAGCCCAAGCCGAGACAGGGGAGGGAATCGACCTTGTCGATGTGTTTCGCGCGTCAGAAAACGTTCCGCCCATTGTCGACGATGTGATTCGCCTTGGAATTCCTTATCTTTGGTTGCAGGACGAAGTCGTTCACGACGAAGCTGTTGCCCGCGCTCGCGCGGCCGGCGTGAAGTGCGTGCAGAACGATTGCATTTACCGCCGGCATGCATCGATGGTCCATTGAATTCCATCGGACGGCGATGGCGTTTCTGCGACCTTCGTCCGGTAAACTGAGTCCAAAGTAAAGGTGCCAAGCATCCGATTCCAGCGTCCATCCGCCATGCGTCGTTTCCGCTTCATCTTCGGGTTAGCGTTCCTGTGCGTCGCGGGATTGCCGATGCAGGCTGCGTCGAATTCCGCTGACGCCGCGCACCTGCACGTTCAACTGGTCCTCGATCGGACATTGCTCTCTGCGTCCGTAGATAACCGGGCAGGCCTATATTTCAAGCTCGAGCCGGGGTGGCATGTTTATTGGAATAATCCGGGCGATTCCGGTGAACCACCCCGCATCGGTTGGACTCTTCCAAAGGGCATCACCGCCTCTCCTCTCGAATTCCCTGTACCGACGCGTTTGCCTCTTGGGCCTTTGATGGACTATGGCTATGAGAACCAGGTTGTGTTCCCGTTCAATTTCACGGTAGATCAGAGTACAAAAAGCGGTCCTGCAGTGCTCCATGCCAAGGTCGATTGGCTCGTTTGTCGCGAAGTGTGCATTCCCGGGAAAGCCGATCTAGACGAAAGCGTTCACATCGTCAGCGGCAAGTTACCGCCGGCGCAAGAATCCTACGATGACGCTGCTCTCCTTGACTGGGCAACGAAACAGCTGCCAGTTCCGTTTCCCTCGCTGCCGAACGACCGAGCCGTCTTTCAGCCCACGACTAATGGCTTTCAGCTGCTCGTTGTGTTTGGTCATGCAGAGTCGCAGGCCGCGTTCTTTCCTGAAGACGAAAACATACTCGACAACCCTTCTCCGCAGATAGTCACGCCAATTCCGGGAGGAGTGATTCTTGATCTAAAGAAGGATCCGAACCTCACTTCGAACCCTGCCCTGTTGAAGGGGGTTCTGGAGATAGGCAGCGCCACCCATTTCGAGATCGCCGCAACCCCCGGAATATTCGCTGTGCCAGCACCAGCACCCACATTCTCCTTCGCGGCGCTCGCCCGCATCGTCGGGCTGGCGTTCATCGGCGGTCTGCTCCTCAACCTCATGCCCTGCGTCTTTCCAGTGCTGTTCCTGAAAGGCCTATCGCTTTGCCGCTCCGGGACTGAGGATCGCCGAACGCTGTGCGCTCACGGTTTTGTCTATGCAGCCGGCATTCTGGTTTCATTCTGGGCTCTGGTTGCTGTACTGCTCGGACTGCGCGCGGCCGGCGCTACTCTCGGCTGGGGATTCCAGTTCCAATCGCCGGTTTTCCTATCGCTGATGGCCGGGCTGCTCTTCTTTCTGGGGCTCTCGCTGGCCGGACAATTCGAAATCGGCCTGACGCTCACCAGCGCGGGCGGCTCGCTCGCGGCGAAACAAGGCTATGCCGGAAGCTTCTTCACCGGAGTGCTGGCGGTTGTTGTGGCCACGCCGTGCACTGCGCCGTTTATGGGTGCGGCAATCGGATACGCGCTTGCGCAACCCGCTGCCATCACCTTCGCCGTCTTCACGGCGCTTGCTCTCGGCCTTGCCGCGCCTTACGTCGCGCTCACGCTTCAACCCGCGTGGACCCGGCTGCTGCCCAGGCCCGGCGCGTGGATGGACATTTTGAAGCAAGCCGTCTCGGTGCCGATCTTTGGGACCGTGATCTGGCTGGCGTGGGTCATTACCGGAGCTTACGGGGCAGGGCTGCTTCTTGCGGTGTTGTCGGAGTTTCTGCTTCTCGCGATTGCAGGGTGGTTCCTCGGCCGCTGGCCGGCGAAGCGTTGGGCGACTTCCATCGCTGTGCTTATTCTGGCCGCCGTTGTTGCCGCATGCTTTGTTGCGCCGAAAGAGTTCGCCGCCACGCCATCCTCAGCGCCGGCTGCATCATCGTTGGGAAGCGCTGCGACGGCCGGCAACTGGCAACCATGGTCAGCTGACGCCGTTCAGCACGCTCTCTCCGCGGGTCAGCCGGTCTTTGTCGATTTCACCGCGAGCTGGTGTTTGAGTTGCCAGGTGAACGAGCGCGTGGCTCTCGACCGGCCGGAGGTTGTGCAGGCGTTTGCTGCCGCTAATGTTGCGCTCTATCGAGCCGACTGGACTCGCGAGGATCCAGCGATTACGCAGGCGCTTACTGATCTTGGGCGAAGCGGCGTGCCGGTGTATGCGCTCTACTTGCCGGGCCAGAGCGCTCCGACGTTGCTGCCGCAGGTCTTGACGCCGGGGATCGTGATTGACGCGCTGAGCAAGGTACCGCGCGCTGCAACTCAGGTGGCGCCTCCGTCTTCAAACCCATAGCGGGTTAGCACGTCAACGACCGAGCTTGGTTTCGCGATTACTCTCGCCGCCAGCTTCACCGTCGGCATCTTAATAACGAGGAGGCGCAATGAGCGCAAAAACGAAGTCCACGCACGAACTGGCCGGCGGTCAAACCGAAGACAAAAAAGATGACGACCTAGTGGACGATGAATTGGTCAACGACTCGCCGGGCACCGTCAGTATCGCCGACTCAACGGGCTCAGATGAGCAAAAGGAAACCGGAGACGCGAAGAAGAACAACACTCCGAAGCGAGAAGACTAATGCGTTTCTGTGCAGGGGAGCAGGTAGCGGGGATAGAGTAGGTCCAGCTTTCTTCCAGCCGCTGTGAAGTTGGCCTTGAGTTCCCATTTCTCAGGCTTTTGAATTGGCGGAGTTACCATCTCCAACTCGTATTGGTGTGCGAGAAGCGGGATTAACTGGTCCGGTCGGAACAGCAGCTGTGCACCCATGGGAAACCCGGCCTCCAGCGCCGGATCTTCGAATGCAGCCGCGCCGCCGGTCGAGTCCGCCAGTCCAGCAAAGTCCCTCAGACCGTCCGCACTGTCCAGCGTGTGTAGGTAGGGATTCGCAATCATCACCGCCAGGATCGGTACGCCGCTCGTCAACAGATCGTTCTGGATTTTATTCTTCGACAACTTGCTCATGTTGTCGCGCCCATCCGAGACCGCGACGATTACATCGCCGTCTCTGCGCGGGCTCAGCATATGTAAGGCGGTTTCTATGTTGGCCCAGAGAGGCGTTCTATGGCTCCATTGCCCTTTTCCCGGCTTCCAAGCCAGTATCGTTGGCAATTCCGAACGGGCCATTGCCGGATTCGCGAACTCCGTCTTAGTCGATTGCCCGCCAGAAAAAGCGAGGAATGCGACCGAATTGTTGCTTGGAATAACGCTTAGAAGTTCTTCCACACCTTGGTTCACCCTGCGGTCGAGATCATAGATCGACCCTGATTCTGAATGGCGGACGCCTATCATACTCCCGCTGCGATCGAGGACAAAAACGAACCGCCGTGTAGCCGGCAGAGGCTTTATTTGCTTGATCGTTATTTCCTTGCCCTTCAGTGTCGCGCGCAGCTCGTCTGCAAAGAATCCGTTGCTTGGCCCGGAAGCGAGCGCGATCACAGGAACGCTCATTCGACATGACGCCTGGGCCGCCAGCTGCCCGCTATTCGAAAGCGAGGCGACAACAACCAGACATGACAGGGCTGTTTTCATGGCAATGCCCGGCCCACCGTATGGGCTATCTGACAGGCGCGAGCAATTCTACCATTCAATGATTTGATCGCGGCCTTGACCGCTTCTCAAGCTAACGAAAGTATGTGGAGACGACGAGGTTATTTGTTCTGCTTGCCGATTCTGATCCGCCGGATCTCTTCCATGCGCGCGGCGAGCTGCTTTTCGCGGCCCTCCTGCGTGGGGTGGTAGTAGGTACGGCCTTTGAGTGAGTCGGGAAGACAGTCCATGTCGGCAACTTTGCCTTCTTCTTCGTGGGCATAGCGGTAGCCTTCGGCGTAGCCCAGATCTTTCATCAACTTCGTCGGCGCGTTGCGCAGGTGCAGGGGCACAGGCTCCTGCCGCGTGTGCTCGATGTCATCCTGCACCGCGCCGAATGCCGTATACACCGCATTCGATTTCGGCGCGAGCGCCAGGTAGACGACGGCCTCGGCCAGCGCAAGATCGCCTTCGGGCGATCCGAGAAAATCGTAGGTGTCTTTTGCGGAAAGACACAGATGCAGAGCCTCAGGCGCGGCGAGCCCAATGTCCTCGACGGCCATGCGCACGATGCGCCGCGCGAGATAGAGGGGATCTTCTCCGCCGGCAAACATCCTGCCCAGCCAGTAGAGAGCCGCGTCGGGATCGGAGTTGCGCACGCTCTTGTGGAGCGCGGAGATCAGGTTGTAGTGCTCTTCACCGGCCTTGTCGTACATCAATACGCGCTTCTGCGCGGCTTCTGTCGCAACTGATTTGGTGATGTGCTTGCTTCCATCGGCCACGGCGAGCTGCGCAGCTACTTCGAGCGTGTTGTATGCGTTGCGGACGTCTCCGCTCGAATAGCCGGCCATGAGTTCCAGTGCATCGCCGTCCGCGGTTAGCTGCATGGCGCCCAGGCCACGCTCGTTGTCGGCCAAAGCCCTTCGCAGCAGAGTCACAACCTGCTCGTCCTTGAGCGGCTCGAGTACATACACGCGGCAGCGCGAGAGGAGCGCCGAAATAATTTCAAAGGAAGGGTTCTCGGTAGTCGCGCCGATCAAACGGATTGTGCCGCGCTCCACGTAAGGAAGAAAAGCGTCCTGCTGTGCCTTGTTGAAACGGTGAATTTCGTCGACGAAGAGAATAGTGCGCGAATGCAGTTGCGAAGCTTTGGCCGCCGTGACCATCACCTGCTTGATCTCCTTGATGCCGCTAGTGACCGCGGAGAACTCGATGAAGCTGGCTTTCGTGGTCTCGGCAATGATCTTGGCCAGGGTGGTCTTGCCCACGCCCGGCGGACCCCAGAAGATCATCGAGCTGGCATCGTCGCGCTCGATTTGCACGCGCAGCGGTTTTCCCGGCCCGACCAGATGCTCCTGGCCAAGCAACTCGTCGAGATTGCGCGGCCGCATCCGCTCCGCCAATGGGGCTCCGCCCACCTCTATTGCATGGGGCAGACCTTTGGAGGAGTGCTGTGGGAGATCGGGCTCGTTGTCGAACAAGCTCATCGCCGTGCTCCCGCTGCCGCGGGCATTGCATGCAGCAGCCCTTTGGAGGAGCGTTGCGGTTTGCCGGAGGGCTTACTCGACCGCTGCCGCCACGCTTCGTAGAGCAGGACGCTGGCGGCAACGGCTGCGTTCAGGCTCTCCACCGGGCCGGGGCAGGGAATCGTGATTCGGTCATCGGCGCGCCGAGCAATGTCTTCCGGGACACCATTGCCCTCGTTGCCGATGATGAGAGCCACGGGACCGTCCAGCGCGATGCGGTCGGCAGCCTTCGCTCCACGCGACGTGCTCGCGAAAACTTTCACTCCGGCCTTTCTCAACTGCTCGAAGCACTCCGCTTCATTCGCTGCAATCAGCGGCACTCGGAAAACGCTCCCCGCCGATGCGCGCACGGCTTTCGCATTCCAAGCGCTCACGGTTCCCGGCAGGCTCACAATACCGGTCGCGCCGAATGCCTCGGCCGAGCGCAGAATCGTGCCCAAGTTTCCCGGATCCTGAATGGCCGCCAGGACAAGCACAAGCGTTTTCTCCTGGTTTTGCTTGAGAACGTGCGACCAGGACCAATTCGGCCGCTCAACCAGCGCCGCAATCGACTGCGGCGTCTCAGTCACCAGCGCCTGGTCGAGAAGTTTTTTTGGCAGTTGCAGAACCTCGACGTCCCGCTTCACTTGGAGCTTATCCAGCAACCGCTCTGCACCCTGCGCCACAAAGATGGTTTTCACGCGCAAACCTGCACGCAAAGCTTCCTCAATGAGGTTCGGTCCTTCGATACCCGCGAGCGCGTGAGCACCGCGGCCCGGCGCGCTGAGCACCTTCCTCAGCTCCTTCAGACGCGCATTCTGCTTGCTCTCCACCACGCGGACCGGCATCAATCGGCATCCTCTGGCTGCTCAAGCCGATTCTACGGCGTTTTAGTGGATATGAGCACTCGCGCGGTGATCATCAAACTTGCACCATAGCTAGTGCTGTGTTAGTTTCCGAATCTGTAGACACTCCTTCTATTCGGGAACCGAGGTAGGTCTTCTTGTCCGCGGAGATATTGCGCGTCAATCCCGATGAACCCCAACCGGACCGGATCGATTACATCGTCTCCTGCCTGCGCAAGGGGGGTGTTGTCGCCTTGCCAACCGACACGTTTTACGGCCTGGCTGTCGATCCGGTGAACCTCTACGCCGTCGAGCAGATTTACCAAATCAAGAGCCGCCAGAAGCACAAGCCACTCTCGTTGCTCATTTCGGGCCTGTCCCAGGCCTACGAACTCGCGCGCGACACCGATCCCCAACTGGACAAGCTCGCCGACCGATTCTGGCCCGGGCCGTTGACGATTATCGTCCGGGCTGGAACCAAGCTGCCTCTGCGCTCGACGGCGAATACGGGCAACGTGGCACTGCGCGTGCCCGATGCCGCCATACCCCGAGCGGTGGTGGAGCGCTTCGGCCTGCCCATCACGGCCACCTCGGCGAACCTGCAGGGCGCCTCGGAGTGTACAAGCGCCGGGTGCGTTCGCGATCAGATCGGCGACCGAATTCCGCTCATCATCGATGGCGGGCCGACAGGCCGCACGCAGCCGACGACGATCGTCGACCTCACCCTCGGCGCCGGCCGGTGGGAGATTCTGCGCGAAGGCGCAATCCCAACTCACGAAATCGTGATGACCCTGCAGCGATAAGATGGAGCGCATGGGGCGCGAATCCAAGACGAAGCGCCGCAACTGGGTCCTCCGCTTCATCGTCGTGCTGGCTGTGCTCGTGCTCGGCGGAGCATTGGTGTGGTGCCGCTGGGTCTACGTGCAGATTGAGAGCTACGCACATCTGGATCAAGCTGCTCCCGCAGATGCGATTGGCGTTCTTGGCGCGGCGGAATACGACGGACGGCCCTCGCCCGTTTATCGCGCGCGTCTCGACCACGCCCTTGTGCTCTACCATCGCGGCATCGCTCCGCTCATCATTACGCTGGGTGGCCCGGGGGGCGATCAGTACACCGAGGGCTCCGTTGGCGCCGGCTATCTGATCAGCAAGGGCGTTCGGGAGCAGTCTATCATCGCTGAAACCGAGAGCCGCAACACTGAAGAGTCGGCCCGCCGCATCGCCGTGATCGCCCGCGTGAATGGCCTGCACCGGCTGGTGGTGGTCAGCGACGACACACACATGTTCCGCATCCACGCGATCTGCGCCGCCGAAGGCCTCGACGTGCTCACGTCGCCACGCCCGCGACCGGCGGTTGAAGATAGAACGCTGGAGGCCGAGCGCATCGCCCACGAGATCCTCAGCTACACGTTCTGGCGGCTGCATCTGCATTGAAAAACAGTGGACAGTGAACAGTGGACAGGGAACAGGGAACACGGGAACGAGTCAGCAGGTCTTTTCAAAAAACGCGTTAGCGCATGAAGGCCGTCAGCAACAGCGCAAACACTGCGGCGCTTCCTGTCGACAAGAAATTCACCCCGTCGTTGTCGAGCCAACCCTTTCTCTCCAAAGTGGCTCCGAGCAGGCTGTCGAAAAGAAGTCCGAACACCGCGCCGGCACAGCTCAGCTTGAAGAGACTCCAGTCGCCACGCATGGCCCAGCTTCCGGCGCCCGCCACGATGGCCGCTGCGACGACGCCGGCCACGGTCCCAACCGCGCTCACTGCGCCGTCGGTGCCCGGTTCCACGGCGTGCAATGTCGTGATCATCCGCGGCCGTCCACCCAGCACTTGCCCGATCTCCGACGAAACTGTATCTGCCGCGGCCTCAGCCAGTGCGGCCAGAGCCATAGCCTGCATAAGCGTTCCAGAGTGGGCTCGGAGCGGAGGCCATCGGCTATCCAGGAACCAGATCCTGACAGGCTCGCTCGCGACCAGCGCCGCCAGGCCCAGATTAGCCGCAACCTGCGCGGCCAACCTTCCCCGCCGCGCCTCGGCGGTGCCCAACCGCTCCTTTTTTCGGCGCCCGGCGCGCGTGGCAGCGAAGGCCAGCAATGAAACTGCCAGCACGGGAATCAGCGCCGTATGCCAAGGCTCGTAGGGGAATTCAACGGTTGAGAACATCAGGCTTGCCGTGATGAGCGCCCCGGTTGCTGCTGCCGCAGGCGTGGCCGCCCGCAGTCTCCAGGTAATAAGCCCCAGCAACGCGCTTAACCCGAATGTCCAAATCACGACGGCAGCGGAAACCGTTGCCCACCCGAAGCACGCGAGCAGCACATCCGTGCCTGCGAAAGGCAACACCGCGAGCAACACCAGCTTCGATTGCCAAGCCAGATTATCTTGAGCCACGCCTCATCCTAACTGCTTGCTGCAGCTTGAGAAAGACCCGCACTTTTCCCGCCTGCGATGACGATTGGCGGCCGCCTGCGTCGGACTTGTTGGAGGGCTGTTACCGTCTCCAGCGCCCACCCCAGTGATTTACAATCAGCAGGAAAGCAGGAAAGATTCCGAATGAGGCTTTTTCACATGAAGTCATGCCCGGCGCGTGTGCTCTTCGCGCAGGCAGGAGCTGCTCTCGCGCTCGCGGCTCTCATTGGCGGTTGTGGCGACAATTACAGGCCAGTGGTTACTCCGATCGGAACCAGCGGCCCGCCGGCCCAGGTCCAATCGTACGCGATCGTAGTTTCCACCACTGGATCGAGCACGCCCGGGGTGGTCACCATCATCGATTATTCCGGCGACTCGATTATGAACGAAACGGACATTGGTCCGGGTCCAAGGGTTTTCACAATCGATGAAGTTGGCGCCACGGGCTACACCATCAACAGCGACGGGACTTTGTCCAATTTCGCCCTAAGCGCCAGCTTGCAGGCCAAAAACGTCTCCGAATCCACGCTGCCTCCTACGGCGCAGCCGGTCAACCTGTTGTCGCCATCCAACGGGCTTTGGACAACCGATCTCAACGGCGACGTGGTCGATCTTTTTAGCGGGTCGCCTGAGGCCTTTAAGCTGGCGATCCCAGTGGCCACTTCGGGCAGTCCAGCCACGATGCCCGTCCTTGTCGCTGGACCAGGAACCATCGGCGGAGAACGCAATTATGTTCTCAGCCAGAATGTTCCCGATACTGCACCGATGACCTGTAACGTGTCTCCGACAACTGCTCCGACTGGCGTAGCGACTCCGATCGAGCTCTCCAGCAACACGACCGATCCCGCGATCCCTGTGGGCAAGTGCCCCGTTTACGCGGTGCAAACCCCGGACCTGCAGCGCATGTATGTCGTCAATCGCGGAGACGATACCCTCTCAGTCATCAACACCAGGAACAATACGCCCGACACCTGCACGCCGTTTCAAAATCAGAATGGGCAATGGATCACCTGCCATCCCACCATTCAACTTCCCACCGGTTCGGGACCCATTTACGCCGAATACAACACAGCGACCCAGCAACTTGTCGTCGCCAATTACGACGGGGGAACGATCAGCGTCGTCGATGTCCCGCTGGACGAATACGGCAATGATTCCAACACCTACACCAACAGCAATTGCACTACCTATGCGGCTTGCGGCGCCATCACGGGCGGATTTGGGACCGTCACTACGATTAAAGTGGGCAACACGGCCACTCCCAATCCTGCCAGCGTGACAGTTCTTGCCGACGGCAGCAAGGCCTATACAGCCAATCAAAACGACGACAGCGGCACCGGCAACGGCACGGTGACAGTGGTGAATCTCCATACGTACACCGCGGAAAAGACCCTTACCGTCGTCGGCCATCCGCGCACCGTCATCAACACGCAGAACTCCGAATTTGCCAAAGTCTACGTGGCGGCGCCCGACAGCCCCTTTATCACGATCATCGAATCGAGCCCTACGGTGACCGACCTGATCGACACCACGGTCTTGCTGGAAGGCACGCCCATTGACATCCGGACCACAACCCAGACGGGATCGAGCGGCAACAACAATTACACGAGCCGTGTACCCGGCTACGGACAACCTTGTAATCTTCCGGGCAGCGCCTCACTCGCATCTCTTTCGGCGTGCCAAGCCATACCGTAGAGTGCGTGACTGAACACTCGAGATCTCCAAAGGGTCATTCCTCAAATTGGGAATGGCCCTTTGACCGTTTTTGGAGGTTTTTAGCACAATGGAAGGAACGCCAGAAACACCTGCCGGCAAGGCACGGCCGCAAAAAGCGCGGCTTGACGTTCTGCTCGTTGAGCGGGGCCTCGTGGCCAGCCGCGAGCGCGCACGTTCGCTGATCCTTGCCGGACGAGTTCTGGTGCGCGAACAGAAGATTGACAAGCCCGGGACTTCGATCCCTTCCGATTCCCCAATCCGGCTTCTCGGCGGGGACAATCCCTACGTAAGCCGGGGTGGATTCAAGCTGGCCGCGGCTTTGAGCCATTGGCAGATTGTCGTAACGGGCCGCGCATGCCTCGATGTCGGCGCTTCAACCGGAGGCTTTACCGACTGTCTACTCCAGCATGGAGCAGCGCAAGTCACCGCCGTTGACACCGGCTTCGGCCAAATCGATATGAAGCTGCGCAACGACCCGCGCGTCCATCTGCTTGAGCGCACGAACGCGCGCCTGCTCGGACCCGGATCGTTGGCGACTGTCGGAGGAAAGCTGGAAAAGACCCTCCTTGTCGTCGATGTGTCGTTCATTTCGGCCACACTCGTGCTTCCGGCTGTTCTGGCCGCGGCGCCAAGCCTCGCTGAGGCAGTGATTCTCGTCAAGCCTCAGTTCGAGGCCGGCCGAGAGCACGTCGGCAAGGGAGGCATCGTGCGCGACCCGCAGGCACACCAGTTGGCGATCGAGAAAGTTGCTGATTGTGTGCGGTCGCTCGGCTGGAAGGTCGTTGAGACCATTCCGTCGCCCATCACCGGTGCAGAAGGGAACCAGGAGTTCCTGCTCTATGCGCGGCGAGCGTAAGTTTCAGTCTCCCGGCGAGCGAGACGGACTTCAAATACGCGTTCCACAATTCCCGCAAAATGGAGAGCCATCGGTCAACTTCGTGCCGCAGTTCCTACAGAATCCGAGGATAGGGGCAACGAAGGGTTGCTGCGGTGGAACTGCGAAGCCAGGAGGTGTGAAGCCTACAACTCCGGCATACATCATCGCTCCCTGCTCGGGAAACTTGGGATTGGGTCCGTACTGGTTAGCCCCTGGAACGCTGTCCTGGCATAGGAATACGATCTGAATGATCGCGGTAATGAAGCCTACGACTGGAATGACGCCAAGCGCGATCAGCAAGAAAAGCAGCCAGCCGCTCTTTCCGATGTCGTGAAACCGGCGCGTGGCCACGGCCAAACTGGGAATCGTGATCGCCAATCCATAGATGCCAATCGGAATAAACATGAGGGTAAACAACAAAGGCGAGCTGTCTCCCGAGGCATCCGTACTTCGGGATGCGAGAATTGCTGCTGCTGCCATTGCAATCGCTCCCAACGCCAAGACGGCCACGCAATTGAACAGCGTGAACATCCAATATTCCTTGCGCCGCGAGCGACCGTCAAACTGAGCGAACTTCCTCCATGCCATCAAGTACCATTCCATCGCACCCTTCCTTCCGGACCGATTCCCGCGTCATCGTTCTGGCCAGCCGCAGGCAGCGCCAGTATGCCCGCCAAGTCAACCCACAGCCTCAACTCTTTGGCGTTGAGCCAATATACAAACAACAGCCCGATCGTGTCAGTATTTTTTCCGCGCCATGATTTCGTCCTGCTCCCGCACTTGACGATGTGCTCTTGCGCGCATCGAGATTGGCCCCCGGTCGAGCGAGTCCATTACACTGGGACGCATGACCTCGGTGGCCATTGTTTGCAAGCCCAACAGGGAAGAGCTTAAGCGGCTGTTGCCTGATCTGGTGGCTTGGCTGCGCACGCACAAGTATGAGGTCGTGCTTGACCTGGAAGGCGGCGCGTACACCGATTCCGCGCCTGCCATTCCTCGCGTCGATATGCCGTCGCGCTCGCCCGGTTTGGTCATCGTTCTGGGCGGCGACGGCACGTTGCTTGCCGCGGCACGGATTTTTGCTACTGTTGGCACGCCCATCCTCAGCGTCAATCTCGGATTCCTGGGTTTCCTAACGGAGGTTCGTCTCGCCGATCTCTACGCCACGCTGGAAAACTGGTGCAAAGGCTGCCACAGTCTCGATGAGCGCGCCATGCTCCACTCCGTGCTGTGGCGCGGGGGGGCGGAGCTGGCGAGTTTCGAGGCGCTGAACGAGATCGTTGTTTCCAAGGGCGACATCGCCCGCATGGGCGAGTTTGCCGTGGAACTCGACGGCAGGAGCGTTGCGCGGTTCCGCGCTGACGGCGTCATCGTATCCACCCCCACCGGTTCAACCGCGTACACCCTGGCCGCTAACGGTCCCATCCTGACGCCCGATGTGGACGCCATGGTGGTCACACCCATCTGTCCGCATTTGCTTACGCTGAGGCCCATTGTGGTGCCTGGCAGCGCGGTGCTTAACATTCGGGTCGAAGGCGTTCCGAACGTTGCTCTGCTCACCATCGATGGCCAGCAGGGCGTCGAACTACGCCGCGGGGACGAAGTGCGATGCTGCCGCTCGAGCCACACCGTCAAGCTCGTCCGCCTCAACGAGGGTGGCTTTTTTGACGCGTTGCGCACCAAGCTGAGCTGGGGCGAATTGTAGGGAGGAGTTGGTTCGGGTGCGCGGGCGGAGACGTCCGCACAACAGCCGGGCCGGAGCCCGGAGCTGCGGTGGACTTATTGCGTGAGCCCAGCCAGCAGGACCTGTGCCTTGGCCGCCAGCGTGTGTGCGCCGTCGACATCGCCTGAAGCCAGCGCTGTCCGCGCCTCTTTCAGGAATTCCCGAATCTGGTCCGCGGTCTTTTGGTCGGAGTCGCTGAGAGGCCGATTGATGCTGTTGAGACCTCTTTCGATCGACGCAATGGAGGCCTCCGTTTGCTGGCGATAACTCCCTGGGTCGCCCGAAGAAAGTTGACCGATGGCGCTGACCTCGGAAGTTGCAGCGACCTCGGGAACGTTAACGATCTCCGGTGGATTCACTGACCTCCAGTGCCTGATGAGCGGTTTGACCGTCTCGTCGTAGACCCTCATGTTGTAAAGAGGCTTGCCAGGAATCAGTCTCACCCCAGCCGGAAGTTCAATCGACACGAGTTCAATGGGATGCAGGGGTACAACCAGCGGCGGCGGCAGCATCGGCTGCGGAGGCGGAGTTTTGTGAAAGGGCATGTGGAAGCAGCCGGTGAGCACAAACGGCAGCAGCCACACAGCGCACTTGGCAGGTGACCTCATTCCCCCAACCCCTTTTGATCTTCAATAGCCGCCGGTTGCAGGTTCCGGCGTCCCCTGTCCGCGGCGGCGAGTGGAATTCGCAGCCGGAATTCCGTGCCGCGGCCTTGCCTTGATTGTACGTCCACACTCCCATGATGTAACTGCAGGATGCGGTAAGTCATGGCCAGTCCGATGCCGCTGCCGCCGATCTTGGTCGTAAAGTACAGATCGAAGATCTTGTCGCGGATTTCGTCAGGAATGCCGATGCCTTCGTCGGCCACGCGCAGCAGCGCAGCGTGCGCCGCAGCATGCGGAGCTCCACCAGCCATCCCGTTACCCTTCGACGCCTGGATCTGGCTTTCGTTTTGATTCCCGTCCAGTTCGAGAGTGACCTCGAGACGACCACCATTCGGCATGGCCTGCGCGCCATTCTGAATGACGTTGAGCACGGCTTGCTTCAGCAAGTCGGCATCCACATTCGCAATCAATGGCTCGGCTGGTATGCGGCTGATCAGCGTGACCCGGCGCATGGTCAGCTCGTCCGCAGCCAGCGCGAGAACGTCGCCAATGACAGGGCGAAGGTCCTGCTCTCGGAGTTGCACCTCCACCGGCCGCGCGAAATCCACCAGCGTCTGCACCACGCGGTCCAGCCGCCGGATTTCCGCGTCGATTACCTCCAGGTGCCGGGTGGCCGGTCCATTCGATTCGCCCAGCTTCGATTTAAGAAGCTCCAGATGCACGACAATCGCGTTAATCGGGTTCTTGACCTCGTGGCCTACTCCCGAAGTAAGCCGGCCGATGGCTGCCATGCGCCGCGAGAGCTCCAGCTCCGACTCAATCTGCGCCGCCGACTCCAGGTCGTGCAACGTGACTAGCGCGCCCAGGCCCTGGTGTGTTTCCGCGTCGTTAATAAAGTCGATGGAAGCTTCGATGCGGCGACCAGCTTCGGTGCGGATCTCAACTTTGTCCATGCGCCTGCCTGTTTCGATCGCCTCACGCAGGGCCCGTCCGAGTGCATTCGAATCGTCAAGAAATTCGCTCGCATGCTGCCCGAGGATGTCATCGCGATCAATCTGAAGGAACCGCCGCGCCGCTTCCGACACCAGCACTGCGCGCCGGTCCTCGGTAAAGAGCATGATTCCGTCCTGCAGATTGCCCAGAATCTGGTCGAGATTTTCGCGCAGCGCGGAGTAAACTTCTTCAACGTTGCGCATGCGCTGACCGATCTTCTCAATCTTCGTGGAGACCTGCGCCGCCACGTCCTGATTCTTCGGCGTTCTTTCTTCAACGGGCGCTTCTCCGGCGGCGGTCAGGCGGTCGAGCTGCCGGCTGATTTCCGTCATGGGCCGAAGCGCCAGGTTGCTCAGCGAGAAAGCCGCCAGCAACGCCGCGATGAGGGCAAAACCCATCAGCCAGAACGCTTTTCTCAAGACCGGGTCATAGGCGGCGCGCAACAGTGACGTGTGAACTCCCACGTGGACCGAAGCGAAAAGCTTTCCGTTGTTCTCCAGCGTCGCAACAATGTCCAGGACCTTGGGCTGGCCAAAGACCTGCATCATCATCGGCACCGGTCCGGCTTTGAGCAGATGGTCAAAGGCGGGTCGAGTCGGCAGCGGCTTACCCTGATTAGCGGGATTCGTGCTCAGCAACACCGTCCCCTGGCTATCGGCGATGTTGACGTCGTACACCGTAGACGAATAGCGGATGACCGAGACCAGCGAGGCTTGAAGGGTGGGATCGTTTTGCACGGTTTCGGCCATGAGCGCGCGCAACTCGCCGGGATTGTTGGGATCGACCGTGAGGCCCTGGAGGCCGGCCTCCAGCGCGTTCTGGAGCGCATAGCGCACTTGGTCGGCCACCATCAGGTTGGTGTCGTAGGTCTCCTTCACAGCGGCTTTCACCAGCTGGTGCACATACACCAGTGAGACCACCCCAGCGATCAAGAACACCAGAGCCGTAATGGCCAGCACGAGTTTGGTTTTCAAGCCCATCGGTTAAAAGAACGGCGGCACATCCGCTCGGAGCACTCCTTAAAGCCTTCAGGCGCGGTTGGCTGTTCTCACCTGTTTTGACGAGAATTTCTGTGCGTTCGGGGACGAAATAAGCAGGCGTTTCAGCGCTTTCTGAATCTTCTCAACTCTCGGTTTCATGCCGCTCCCGGCCGTACTCCTTGAGCTTGTTGTGCAGAGTTTTCAGGCTCACGCCCAGAATCTCCGCGGCCCGCGTCTTGTTTTGCCCGGTAGCCTCCAGGGTCCGCAGGATCAACAGCCGCTCAGCCTCGTCTACCGTGGCACCCACGCGAACGGTGATTGAGCTGCTGTCCGAGGATGCCGCTGCCGCCGCATCCTTGCCAAATCCCTGCGGCAGGTGTCCCGCATCGAGCGGCGCGCCATCTGGGCAAAGAATGACCGCGCGCTCGATGGTGTTGCGCAATTCGCGCGCGTTCCCCGGCCAGCTATGTGCCATCAGCCGGTCCAGCATGGACGGCGCGATACCCGAAACTTTACGGCCGTGCTTCTGGTTCATTTCATTCACCATGGCTTCCACCATGGGCGGCAGATCCTCCAGATGCTCGCGCAGCGGGGGCATGGCGATGTTGAAGACGTTAAGCCGGTAATAGAGATCGGCGCGAAGATGACCCTCCGCCACCGCGGTCTGCGGGTCTCGATTGGTCGCAGCCAGAACACGGACATCCGTATCGATCTCGGTGCGCGCGCCCAGCCGGCGAAATTTCCTTTCCTCCAGCACGCGCAGCAGCTTGGCTTGCGTCCCTGATGGCATCTCGCCAATCTCGTCCAGCAGCAGCGTTCCACCTGCCGCCAGTTCGAAGCAGCCAGCCCTTCGCTCTACCGCGCCCGTAAATGAACCTTTCTCGTGCCCGAAGATTTCGCTTTCGATCAGCGTTTCCGGAATGGCAGCGCAGTTCACGGCCACAAACGGGCGCGCCTTGCGCGGGCTGAGATCGTGCAAGGTGCGCGCGACGAGTTCTTTGCCCGTCCCGCTCTCGCCGGTGATCAGGATGGGCACGTTCGACGGGGCAACCTGCTCGATCAGCGTGAAGATTTCCCGCATGCGTCGCGAGCTGCCAACCAGTTGGCCCAGCACGCCAGACTCGCGCAGTCTGCGGCGCGCAACTTCAAGTTCGATTACCGTTTGGCGCTGTTTCGTGGCGTTGGCCAGGATGGTCTTGAGCCGCGTCGGATCAACGGGCTTCTGCAGAAAGTCGTACGCGCCCAATTTCATGGCGTCGACAGCCAACTGGATCGAACCCATGGCCGTTAGCACCACTACCGCCATGTTGGCGCTCAAGCCCTCAGTACCCTCAGACAGTTTGGCCAACAGGCCCATGCCGTCCATGCGGGGCATCTTCAGGTCAGTCACTACGATGGCAGGGTCCCAGGCCTGAGCTTTTTCCCAGGCCTCGACTCCGTCTCGCGCCGACTCCGTGCGGTATCCCCACCCGGAGATCAGCTCCGCCAACCCGGCCAGCGCGTTGGGCTCATCCTCGGCGATCAAAACCTTTACGCTGTTCTCCATAGGGGCCTTTCGGTCACCCCATTAGCTTACCTTTTCGCAGTGGCATCCGGCCATGAATTAGGCCGGTGGGCAGCGGTGCGACGGCGAGTCGTCGGTCGCGGCCGACGCCGGCCTCGCTCGCCATCGAACCCTATTTGGCAGGAGCGAAATAGGCGGGAAGCGCGTGAATTTCGACCTCCTTGATCGGGAGCCGCACCTCCAGCTTGCGGGCTACCCCGTTTCGCTCGGGGTCGGCCGCGGTGAAATGCAAAACGGACTGGCTGCTAATCATGTCCGCGAGACGTGCGACAGCGGGAGGGAGATCTTTGTCTTTGGATGAGGTGAAAGCGACGCCACCGCCTGCCTGGGCGAGGAATTCCATGGCTCTGCTTCCGAGCCTGACCTCGGCGTATGATTTCTTCTCGCCGTAAACAGACGCCGCATAGAATGTGGGCGCGCCTGGATATTGCAGGCTGCGCATCGCTTCCTCCAGCCCTGCTTTCGATGCGTTGTCGTAGCCATCACTGATCAGGACCAGCGCGCGTCGCACATAGCGCGCATGTGCGGCAAAGTATTTCTCCGTGGCAATGACGGCATCGTAGAGCGCCGTACCGCCGCGGGCGTCCAGATGATCCGGAAACGCCGGGTCAATTCCGGAGACAGGAGTGAGTCGGAGGTCAATAAAGGCTTGGTCAGAGAATGAAACCTCCATGACCTCACTGCCCTCCGGCAGCGTCTTCACGATCGTTTTCACGGCCGTGGCAACTAACTCGCGACGATTGAACATCGACCCTGAACAGTCGACGATGAAGCCAATCGACACCGGAGAGTCCGGTGAACCCCGAAACTGGAGTGGCCGCTCGGCGCCGTCTTCGAAAAGCCGAAACTGCTTCTCGTCGACAGCTTGCGGGGCGCCGTGTTTGTCAAGCACAACCGCGTTGAGATTGACTTCAGGCCAGGAGTTGTTTGCGGCGGGAATTGCAGGGATCGACGTCTCACCCTCGCTCTGGCCTGCCAGAGCTTTTCCGTTGGCCGCAGTCGCCAGCAGCACGATCAACGCAGCGCTCCACGATGTAGCCCACTTGCCGGTCAACATCTCTCCTCCAGTTACGCAGGTTGGATTTGCCAGCTATTTTACTGCCGGAAGAGGGGTTCTGCAGGCGATGCGCGGCAGTTGTCTACTTCGATGGGCTCTAGCGCCCGAAAGCGTACGACGCTTGAAACAGGCCGCTGTCGATCCCGGGGTTTTCCTGCGCGGTATTGTGATTCGAAATGTGGTGATAGCGGTATTCCACGCGAATCGATCGGTGCAGAGTCCGGTAAATTTCAAACCCCGCTCCGAGATCGAAGGTGAAATTGAAGGATCCGGCCTGGATGATGGGAATCGGCTGCGTCGAGTACATGTAGCCGCCGTGTCCGGTGAAGAAGGGCTGGATCTTGCGGCGAGGAAGAAAGTTCCATTGCATTCCGATTGGCGACATGGCTTCGCCGATCGTCCAGCGGCGCCCGTTGCAGGAATAGGTCAGCGTCCCGCTGTAGACGATGCCATTTTCACCTGTGTATCTGTAGGGAACGGTGGCAGGAGCACAGGTCACAAATTGCGCTCCAAAATCGTAGGTCGTTTTCGAGACAACCGGCGTGATCTGATTGTTTGTTTCGGTGCCCACTGGATCACTCTCCAGCGCCACCGGAAGCAGCTCCAGGCTGAACTGCCAGTTCACCGCGTGGCCCATGATCAGGCGCCTGTTGTAGGAAACGCCGAAATCGACGAGCTTGCGGTTCTCGGCGTATCCGAGCAGCATATGGCTCGAATCCGGAGAATAGGCGCCGAAGACTCCAAATGAATTCTTTCGCGCATAATAGGGGTTTTCGGGGCGCACCTGACCGGATGCGTTGGTGTTCGCCAGCGCCAAAACCAGCAAGGTACAGAGGCAAGAAAGACGAATGATTCGGTGCGAGAGACCACGCTCGTACTTAAGCAAGAAAATTCCCTTTCCCGCAGCGAACTGGACAGCGAAAAGGCCTGGATGTCAGTTCAAGGGTACGAGCTTTTGCATGTAGATGAGACAAGCAAATTGGATGCGGCTTCGGCTCCCGAAGAAGAGTTGTTCCAAAACGATCCTTTTCCCGAGAGCCTGTACTTTTGTTTTGACTGCGAAATTCATTGTAAGGGAGCGCGGACAAGGACTAGGTTGCCGCGCAGGTCAGGGCGCTCGAGTCTCGGCTTGCCGTGAATCTGATGGCGGCGAAAGCAGACTGCCGCGGCCCCACACCAGCAGCCAGTTGACCGGCCATCTTCCCATTGACGGCCCACTGCGCCGTTCTATACTAAACGGCACAAGATGAATCCAGACCCACTTATCGGGAAATCAATCCTGCATTACACCATTCTTCGCCAACTGGGTTCGGGCGGCATGGGCGTAGTGTACGAAGCGCAGGACGGGCAGTTGGACCGTCACGTGGCCCTCAAGTTCCTTCCGCCGGAGATGGCCAGGGACAGCCAGTTGCTGGAGCGCTTCCAGCGCGAGGCGCGCGCGGCCTCATCGCTGAATCACCCGAATATCTGCACCATCCACACCATTGAGCAATACGAGCTGCAGCACTTCATCGTGATGGAGCTGCTGGTGGGGAAGACGCTGGCGGAAAGGATGAGGGGGCAGCCGATGGACGTGGAGACGATCCTGCCGCTGGCAATCCAGATTGCCGATGCGCTGGAGTCGGCCCATGCCAAGGGCATCGTGCACCGGGACATCAAGCCGGCGAATCTGTTTCTGACCGACCGCGGCCAGCTGAAGATCCTGGATTTCGGGCTGGCCAAGATCACACAGGGCCAGACGACGCAGGCGGCGGACGGCGGAAGGACACTGGCTGCGGGCGACGAGCTGACGTCGCCCGGCTCGGCAGTGGGCACCATCTCGTATATGTCTCCGGAGCAGGCTCGCGGACAACTGGTGGATGCGCGCACCGACTTGTTTTCGACGGGCACGGTGCTCTACCAGATGGCCACAGGCAGTCTGCCCTTTCCGGGAGACACGTCGGCAGTGATCTTCGACGCCATTCTCAACCGCGAGCCGCAACCGGCCGCAGAGATCAATCCGGCGTTGCCGTTGGAGTTTGTACGCATCCTCGAGAAGTGCATCGAAAAGGACCGGACGCTGCGCTGCCAGACGGCGACGGATCTTAAAACCGACCTGAACCGGATGAAGCGCAACCTGGAGTCGAACAAGAGCCGCGCGAAAGCGAAGACAGATTCGGATTCCGGAGTACAGAAGCAGAGGAAATCGGTCGCCGTGCTCTACTTTGAGAACCTGAGCGGCTCGAAAGAAGACGAATATCTGCGCGACGGCATTACGGAAGACGTGATTACGGAGCTATCGAAGATTCGCGGACTGAATGTCTTTTCACGCCCGACGGTGCTGGCCTTCCGGGACCAGGCATTGACCCCGCAGCAGGTGGGACAGAAGCTGGGCGCCGCGTGCGTGCTGACCGGGACGCTGCGCCGTTCCGGGGCGCGGCTGCGCATCAGCGCGCAGCTGGTGGATGCGCGCACCGATTTTCCATTGTGGTCAGAGCGCTTCGACCGCGAGATGAAGGACGTTTTCGAAGTGCAGGATGAAATGGCGCGCAAGATCGCCGAAGCGCTGCGGGTGACGCTTTCGCCGGAGGAATTGGAAGCCTTGGCCGTTAAGCCGACGGAGAACCTGCAGGCCTACGACCTCTACCTGCGCGGCAAGAGCTACGCGCGGCGGCAGACAAGGCAGGATCTGGAATTCGCGCTGCAGATGTTCGAAAATGGAGTCGTCATCGACCCCAGTTTCGCGCTGGCATACGCCGCCTCCGCCAACGCCTGCGCGATGCTTTACTACTACAGCCGCGATCAGATGTGGTTGGAACGCGCGCGCGAAGCTTCAGGCAAGGCCGTGGCCCTACGCTGGGACCTGCCCGAAGTGCAGGTGAGCCAGGCCTGGGTGCTCTATGCAGCCTCGCTGTACGACGAGGCCGTGCGCATGGTCAAGAAGGCCATCGAGCGCAAGCGCGACTCGGAGGGAGCGTATTACTTGCTGTGCCGCGCCCTGTTTTCTGCGGGACGCTACCAGGAAGTGCTGGACTTAGCGGAAGCTGCGATCGAGTCGAGCGGCGAGGACTACAACGTCTACGTGCCAATCATGAACTCCATGGGCGCACTGGGCAAGTCGGAAGAAGAGCGCAACATGATCCAGCGCCGGATTGGGGCACTTGAAAACCACCTGAAGCAGGTGCCCGAAGACGCGCGGGCCCGCATTCTGCTGGGCGGGGACTACGCACGCCTGGCGCGAACCGAGGACGCCTTGCGCGAACTGAAGATGGCCGTGACCCTGCGCGCCAATGAGGCGTTGATTCTGTACAACGCGGCCTGCCTATACTGCACTCTGAATAGAAAAGCGGAGGGTTTGGACGCGCTGAGCAAGGCCTGGGAAGTAGGATATCGCGACGCGGTTTGGGCGCGCCGCGACCCGGACCTGCTGACGCTCCACGACGACCCGGAGTTCAACCGCATGTTTCCGGAACCTGCGGCATAGGCGATGGGATGGCTTCACGGCCAAGAGCTTCATCCGCGTGTCCAACTCTGTCGTAAGAGCGGCACATTGGGCCGCGATTTGCGCCGCACTCTAAATCCAAGAATCAACGCTGTTCATCACCGCCCCCGCGGCCTCGGCGGTCTATACTCTCTTCTGTCTATTTTTCAAATTGGAGTGTTCCATGTCTTCATCTGCCATTGACCATGCCCGCCAAAATCGCACCCGTTATCTCGATGATTTGAAGGCTCTGCTGCGCATTCCCTCCATCTCCACGCTGCCCGAGCACGCGACCGACTGCCGCAAAGCCGCCAAGTCGCTGCTGGCCGAACTTAAGCGCATCGGCATGGAGAACGCGCACCTCATTGAGACCGAAGGCCATCCGCTGGTCTACGCCGACTGGCTGCATGCGGCTGGCAAGCCTACTGTGATCATCTACGGCCACTACGATGTTCAGCCGCCCGACCCGCTGGACGAGTGGCTCACTCCGCCGTTCGAGCCCACGGAGCGCAATGGAAATCTCTACGCTCGGGGCGCGGTCGACGACAAAGGCCAGGTGGTCGCCCAGGTCAAAGCGCTTGAGTCGCTTATGGCCGTGAATCACGCGTTGCCCCTCAACGTCCGAGTTATTTTCGAAGGCGAAGAAGAGGTGGGAGGGGAGGGAATTGCAAACTACGTTGCTTCGAAGCCTGCTGACCTCGAAGCCGACTTTGCGTTGGTCTGCGACTCCGAACTCTTTGCTCCCGGTCTGCCGACTCTCTGCGTGGGCCTGCGCGGGATGATCTACACCGAGATCGAAGTGCGCGGCGCAAAAAACGATCTTCACTCCGGCATGTACGGCGGAGCAGCGCCCAATCCGTTCTTTGCCCTCACGCACATCATTGCGAAACTCAAGGACGAGAACGGCCACATTCTCATTCCCGGCTTCTTTGACGAGGTTGTCGTTCCCAGTGCCGAGGAGCTTGCAGCATGGCGCAAACTGCCCTTCGACGAAGAGGAATACCGGAGGAACGAAGTTGGCTCGACGCAACTCACCGGCGAACCTGGATACAGCGTGCTCGAGCGGACCTGGGCCCGTCCCTCGCTCGATGTGCACGGGATGCCTGGCGGCTTTATCGGCACGGGCGCCAAGACCGTGATTCCGGCCAAGGCGCAAGCCAAAGTCTCCATGCGCCTGGTTCCCAACCAGACGCCCGCTAAGGCTTTTGCCCTTTACAAGAGCTATGTAGAGAAGATCGTTCCTCCGGGTGTGAGCGTGGACGTCCGGCTCATTCACGCCGGTGAAGCATGTCTGATTTCGGTAGATAACCGCTACGTCCAGGCCGCCACACGCGCGCTCCACGAAGTCTGGGGCAAGGACACTGTCTTCATCCGCTCCGGTGGCTCGATCCCGATCGTCGGCGACTTCGAGCGTAACCTCGGCCTGCCCAGTGTGTTGATGGGCTTCGGATTGCCCGACGACAATCTTCACGCGCCCAATGAAAAATTCAGCCTGAGGAATTTTGAACTGGGCATCGAATCGCTGATTTGCTTCCTGGAGGAAGTGGGGAAAGACAGGGAATAGGACCAGGGATTAGGGACCAGGGACTAGGGACTTAGGGAGCGAGGGAGCAAGGGAGCGAGCCACCCCAGCGACGAAGACCTGTCGCCCCCCCCACTGCGCGACCCCGGAGGGATAAGGCGGCTATCGATGCGGTAGTCTACGCCCAGGATGAGAGAGCGATTAGCCTCGACCGACGAAACGGACGCGGCAGGCTTTGTCCTTGCCGGCGGACAATCGAGCCGCATGGGCCGCGATAAGGCGCTCTTGCACTTTGCCGGCCGGCCGTTGGTCGCGCATGCGCTCGACCTATTGCGCGAGGCATGTCTTCCGGCCGCGATTGCCGGAGCCAGCCCGGCCGCCAGCTCTACGCTCACCACTTATGCGCCGATCGTTCTCGATCCGCAGCCTGGGCTCGGCCCTTTGGCCGGGATCTGCGCCGCGCTGGGGGCCGCCTCTGCGCGCTTCGTCGTCTTTCTCCCCATCGATCTGCCTCTCCTGCCGCCGGCTCTTGTCGCGTACCTGCTCCATCACGCGCGAATCACCGGCCGCGCCGTCACCGTTCCATCGGTTAACGGTTTCGCGCAGACTTTCCCCGTAGTTCTCGACCGATCCACGCTTCCAGTGCTCAAAGTGGAACTCGATTCCGGGAAGCGCAGCTGCTTTTCCGCATTTCAAGTTGCGGCGGAGAGCTTCGGCCAGCCGATCGCCGTCATTGCGGTCGAGATGCTGGCTCAATCGGGGCAGGTCGCGCATCCTTTCGACCTGGCTCCCCTTCGCTGGTTCCTCAACGTGAATACTCCTCAGGATCTTCAGCGGGCCGAGGCGCTCTGGCCACATGCCATCGCGTAAGCTGGATGCATGTCGCTGTTCGAGAATCCCGACGGCCCCGACTCCCTGGAGCCGCTCGAAGCCGAACTGGACGCGCTCGCCGAACCCAATCGCGATGAGCCGCTGCTGCAGCAGGCGTCCGCTCAGGATGCGGCAAACCCAATGATCGTATTCAACGATGTCTCCATCTCCTTCGACGGCCGTGCTGTCCTGGAGCATGTCAGCTTTTCTGTGAACCGCGGGGAGACGCTGTGCATTCTTGGCCGCAGCGGCGTCGGCAAATCCGTTTCGCTGCGCTTGCTGATGGGCTTTTTAAAGCCCGACTCCGGATCGATTCAGGTCGAAGGGCAGGAAATTACGGGACTCGATGAAGAAGGCCTTCGCGCCATTCGCAAACGGATCACGATGGTGTTCCAGAACGGCGCGTTGTTCGACTCGTTGAGCGTGCGCGAGAACGTCGCCTTTCCCTTGCGCGAGAAAGGCGGCTTGGCCGATGACCAGGTGGACCAGATTGTCGGCCGGCTCATCGGACTCACAGGCGCCGAGGATGTGGCCGACTCCTTTCCAGGCAGCCTGTCCACAGGCCGCAAACGCGCTGTGGCCATGGCCCGCGCGCTGGCTGCCCAACCGGAGATCGTCCTCTATGACGAGCCGACGACCATGGTCGACCCCATCACAGCACGCCGCCTTGGCGGACTTATTCAGCGCCTCAAGCTCCAGCTTGGATTCACCAGCATCGTGGTCACACACGATACGCGCTTTGCCGAGAAGCTGGCCGACTCCGTGCTTTTTCTCCATCAAGGGCGGGCGGAATTCTTCGGTCCCCTTAGTGGCTTTCTTGAGTCCGCCGATCCACCGATCCGCCAGTTCCTAAGCCTCGACGCTTATGTATTACCCTCAGATTAAAAGAGTTATGGATCCTTCGCCCATTCAAGCTAAAATAGACTTATCAGCCAGAATCCTTCTCTGGTAACAAATTCGTTGCATTCGCCCGTAATCTGTCAGCGGTATGATTCTCTTGTTATCTGTTTCCCTTTTGGGCCAAGCTGGAGTCAAGCGATTGCACCCGACATTGCGTCGAATTCGGCGGCACGAGCAACGCTCGGGGCTTTTCGCGCTTATAAATAGACAAGATCTGAGTTTTTGTTTTGCCTTCACTGTACTTCCTTTCTTAACTAGTCCGGGCCTAACGTCCAAACAAATGTCCACACGGGGGATCCTGAATCCGCGTCCGCGTGCTACCACACGTAGCGTCAGGTGTGCCTTGCGGGTGCGGCACTGCTTCAGCCGCAATTCCAGGCGCAACACCGGGTCGTGGAAACCATCGCCCGTCGCGAAGAACAAGCCGCTCGTGTCAGTTCGTGCTTCACATGCCCCTTGGTCCTCACGTGTTCGATATCAACCCCAGCAGCCCGTAGTCCAGGCTCTTAAGAAGATTTGAGGTCTGCGTAGACCCTATGGCGAGTTCGGATTTCTGGCAAAAGCTGTCATCGTCTCTGACCGCTTCGGCTGAATGGGACGCCAGAGCCGCAGGCAACTCCTTACGACCTTCGAGGGGCACGGCCAAGCTGTGGATGGCGATGGATGCCCTTACCGTCTTCCTGGCCGCGATAACGGCTACGCTCTATCGATTCCGCACGGACCCCATGACTGGCGCACGAAGTTTTTTTGAGGGCACCATGTTTCACGGCCTGTCGGTGTGGATCCTGCTGGCCCTCTTATGCGGCTTCACCTGTGCGCTGATCGTCACCAGCCGGCGCTTACACCTTTACACGCCGATGCACATGACAAACTTTCTCCACGAACAGAGAATGAGCGCCCAGGCCTGCCTGACTTCCGGCCTGCTCCTCACCGGCACGCTCTATCTGGTCAGAGCTGAAACCATTTCCCGCAGCATTGTGCTTGAAACGATCGGCCTGGTGGCCATCGGCGTAGGACTGCGCCGCTTCATTTATCGGATTTTGCTTTACCAGCGCTTTGATCGCGGGCTCGATACGCGCAATGTGCTCATCGTCGGGACGGGACCAGAGGCGAATGCGCTTCGTCAGCACCTGGAGAAGATTCGCCACCTGGGCTACACATTCAAGGGGTTCATCGAGTTGCCCGGTTGCTCACCGCACGAGGACGTGTCAGAAGACATCGTGGGCAACCTCGAAACTCTCTTCCAACACACTCGCAAGCAGTTCATCGACGAGATTTTCTTCACCACCCCCTGCGAGCGCGTGGTCGTTCAGAGTGTTCTGGAGCAGGCTCGGGTACATGGGGTCGATTTGCGTGTGATTCCCGACCTCTACGACGGCCTGGCCTGGAACAGTCCCATCGAGTACATCGGACAGTTTCCGACGATCCCCCTGCATCGCGGGGCGGTGCCTGAAATCGGCCTCATTTTCAAGCGCGTCTTCGACACAGTGTTTTCGGCGCTGGTTCTCATTTTCCTGTCGCCCCTCCTGCTGGCCATCGCCATCGCGATCAAGCTCGATTCCCCCGGCTCGGTCTTCTATACTTCTGAACGTATCGGCAAGAAAGGCGTCGTATTTCGCTGCATCAAGTTCCGGACCATGGTTCGCGATGCCGACAGCCGACGCGCCGAGATCATGCACATGAATGAGCGCGATGACGTGCTCTTCAAGGTTTCAAACGATCCCCGCGTTACACGCCAGGGCCGCTTTCTTCGCAGGTATTCGCTGGATGAGCTGCCCCAGTTCATCAATGTACTTCGCGGCGAGATGAGCATTGTCGGGCCACGCCCGCCTCTAGCCGGTGAAGTGCGCAAGTACGATCTCGACCACCTGCGCCGCCTCGACGTGACTCCCGGCATTACGGGATTGTGGCAGGTGCAGGGCCGCCAGGATCCATCCTTCGCCAGCTATGTCTCGCTTGACGTCACCTACATCGACAACTGGAGCATCTGGCTGGACTTCAAGATCATTATGCGCACTATTGCCGTGGTTTTTTCCGGCACCGGCACGTAGGCGATTATTCAGGTTTAAGAATTGGCGCAGCGGAGCCGATCGATTTTCGTGGGGGCTGCTGCTAGACCAGGCCAGTGCTCTGCTTGATCTCAACGTCCTGGAACACGTGGGCTGAATCCACCGGCTTCTTTACTTCAGCGAGCATCTCCGGCGGGACTGATTGCGGCGTCCGCTCCATTCGCGGTTCGGTGTTTCGGCGCACCCGTAGATTGTTCACGGCATATTCGACGTAGGGCGACTTCAGCTCCGGATCCTTGCCCAGGAAGCGGCATGTCGCCGTAACCTGCTCAACAATGAAGCTGGGCTGAAACCCGGCCAGTTCGAGTTCCTTTTCTTTTGTGATCATGTACACGATGAAGCTGAAGACTTCATCGCTGAGAGTCAGATTGTGCCGTGCGCATTCCATTTGGAAGATGCGGCGGAATTGATCCAGGCCCGGGGGGCCGACTTCGATTTTGTAGGGGAGACGGCGCAGAAACGCCGGATCCATCAGGTCTTCCGGATTCAAATTGGTGGCAAAGATCACGATCTCTTCAAAAGGAATGCTGAAACTTGCGCCCGAGCGCAGCTTCAGGTAGTCCACCCGGCTCTCCATGGGCACGATCCACCGATTTAAAAGGTCTCTGGGGCTGACGAACTGCCGACCGAAGTCGTCGATGAGGAAGCAGCCGCCCAAAGCCTTCATGTGCAACGGCGCGTCATAGTAATGCCCCTTCTCGTCGTAGCGCAGGTCGAGCATGTCCAGAGTCAGTTCGCCTCCGGCAACCACGAACGGCCGCCGGCAAGTAACCCAGCGCTTGTCGCGGGTATCCCGGCGGAAATTTGCAAACTCGGAAGCCTCTTCTTGACCGGCCGGCAAACTGGCCGGGATGTGGAGCCGGGGATCGTAAAAGCGGATGATCTGTCCCTCGACGGTGATCGCGTAAGGCACATGGATTACATCCTTGAAGACGCTTGCGAAACTCAGCGCGACTGAGGTCTTGCCGTTTCCCGGCGGCCCGTAGAGCAGAATCGCACGGCCGGAGTTCAGCGCTGGTCCAGCTTGTTCCACAATGGTTTCGTCGATCGTCAATTCCTCGATGGCATTGTGGACCTGCTCCAGCGTCACGCGCTCGTTGGTCGGCTTCTGCATGTTGACGCGGTCGATGAACTCCGCCAGCGTGACCGGCGCGGGGCCAATGTATCCCGAGCGCTGCAGCGCTTCGAGTGTCCAGCGCTTGCCCTCATCGGTCATGGAATAACGCATGTCGAGCACGCTGTCCGAACTCATCGCTCCCAGCGTGTAAATCAGCTGCCGCTCAATCGCGATATTCGCCAGGTCCATGACGATATGCTGAGGGAGCTTGATTCCATCCGCAATCTGACCGATCTTTTCCAGACGGGAAGAAAACATCAACTTCATGAAGAGAGACAGAAGATCGGTGTCCGCGATGCCGGTGCTTTCAATGTCAGCGGGTTCTTGTGGCACGCGGTGGATGAAGCGGTCGATCGAACCCGCGTCAATCAACCCGAGCGCGACCAGATTGTCGCCCAGGGTTCCACCCTGTGACACCTGGCGCTGGAGGGCCGCGGTAACGTCTTTATCCGTGACCAGGTTGGCACGGATCAACAACTCGCCCAATTTCAATTGCGGTCCGATGGCGTTCCCCCGACAAACAATCTGTCTTCAGCAGATTTCGTCGACCGCCCCCGCCGTGCCTTTAGGGATGGGTCAAATCGTTACGATTTTGATCCTAGGCCCTGCCTTTCGTCGAAAGAAATCCCCCATTTGGGGACGGTCGCAGAACGTATTTATATCCAATAACTTAGCTTTCCTTGTTCCTGCTTAATCGCCCTGAAATTGTTTCTTTGAGAATCCTCGACCTCCTGCGTGTTCCCCTGGCTCCGTGATTCCAGGAGGTCCGGCTCTCCTCCATTTACACTGGATTTGTGAAGATCGCGCTGGCGCAGATCGATCCCACGGTCGGGGATTTCACTGGAAATCTGCAAAAGATCGTCGCTTTCAGCCGGCGGGCTGCCGATTCAGGCGCTCGCCTGACCGTCTTCTCTGAACTCGCCATCTGCGGCTATCCGCCCGCCGACCTCCTTGAGAAACCCAGCTTCCTCGCTCGCTGCCAGACGGCAGTTGATGAGCTTCGAGCCGCCACGTTCGATTTGCCCACAGCAGTTCTGGCCGGCGTCGCGCTGCCGGCTGGCGGCGCGGATGGCAAACCCGCTTTCAACGCTGCCGTCCTCCTCGATCGCGGCAATCTGCTCCTCGAACAACACAAGTGCCTACTGCCCTTTTACGACGTTTTCGATGAGCAGCGCTACTTTTCGCCGTCGGGAACGCAGAAGGTTATCGACCTCGATGGGACTCGGCTCGCCATCACCATCTGCGAGGACGCCTGGAACGACAAAAACTTCTGGCCGCGCCGGCTTTACGCCGTCGATCCCATGGAAGAGCTAATGCGCCAGAGCCCTGCGCTGCATATCAACCTCTCTTCCTCGCCGTTCTGGCACGGCAAGCGCACCGTCCGCCGCGAGATGCTGGCCGCCATCGCGCGCCGCGATAAGATCCCGGTGTTGATGGCAAACCAGGTGGGCGGCAACGACAGCCTCGTCTTCGACGGCTCGTCGCTGGCTCTCGATGCGCGCGGAGAGTTGATTGCGCAGGCAGCCTCGTTCGAAGAAGACCTGATGATCGTCGATCCTTTCAATTCTTCGCCCGTGCCGCTGCCCGAGGATGACGAAACCGAAGCAGCTTACCGCGCTCTCGTGTTAGGAACGCGCGACTACGTACGCAAGTGCGGATTCAGCAAAGTGGTCATCGCCCTCAGTGGCGGCGTTGACTCAGCGCTGGTTGCGGCCATCGCGACTGAGGCTCTCGGCGCGGAGAATGTGACGGCTATCGGGATGCCAAGTCCGTATTCCTCTTCGGGCTCCATCGATGACAGCCGCCAGCTGGTGTCGAGTCTCGGTATCCGGTTTGAAACCATCTCCATCAACGAGCTGTTCGCCGATTTCAACCACGCGCTGGCGCCGCTTTTCCGTGGGGTGCCGCCCGACACGACCGAAGAGAATATCCAGCCTCGCATCCGCGGTACGATCCTCATGGCTCTCTCGAATAAATTGGGCGCTCTGGTGCTCACGACGGGAAACAAATCCGAGATGGCTGTCGGCTATTGCACCCTATACGGCGACATGGTGGGCGCCCTTGCGGTGATCGGCGATCTGGTGAAGACGCGGGTGTATGCCGTATGCAATTGGCTCAATCGGGAGAAGGAAGTGATCCCCGCCGCCATTCTCTTGAAGCCACCCTCGGCCGAGTTGCGGCCAGGCCAGATGGATACCGACTCGCTGCCGCCGTATGAAGTGCTCGATCCCATCGTCGAATCCTATGTCGAGCGCTATGAGACGCCGGAGTGCATCGTCGAGAAGCACGGTTTTACCCTCGAACTCGTCCAACAAGTAGTGCATCTCATTGAGCGCTCAGAATACAAGCGCCAGCAGGCCGCTCCCGTCCTGAAAGTCACGTCGAAATCATTCGGCATGGGCCGGAGATTTCCGATCGCGGTCAAAGTCCAGGTCTGACTCTAGATTCCACTGCCGCGTTATAAGCTAAGGGTAGGGAGTTTTCCCTTAAGTGAAGGAGAAAAGCTTGATCCGTCTGTCAACCCGATTCATCGGCGCCGTCGCGCTGATTGCCTTATTCGTTCCCGCACTTCAAGCTGTTGCCCAGCAGCACGTGCCGCCCGCGCCGCCCGCGCCTGATACCACCTCCGAGCCCTCGGCGCCCGCTCAGCAGCCGCCCGACACGACTCCGGCAGACCAACCCCAGCTTCAGGCTCCTCCCGCTGCGCCGGCTCCGTCGGGACCACCGGTGTTTCCAAAGCCCGATCCCGCTAACTTCACTGCCCCCGCTCCCACCGCGGAAGTCGTCAACGGCTTTCTTCAGGCCAATTGGGGTTACGACACGGACCGAATGTGGCAAGTGCAGGCCATTCTCAAAACGCCAGCTGAAGGTGTCAGCAAAGTCATCGTTCTGATCGGCGATAAGACGGGTAAGCAAAAACCCCAGGTGCTCTCTTTCTACGCTCTTCCCGATGGCAAGCACATCATCATCGGCGACGAAATCGTCAACTTCGGCGCGAATCCCTTCGCCGATGTACGGCAGCAGTTACAGCAGCACGCCAACGGTCCCTACCGCGGAGCCGCGTCGAAGGATCTGGAATTGGTCGAGTTTGCCGATTTCCAATGCCCGCACTGCAAAGAAGCCCAGGCCAACATGGACAAGCTGGCTGCGGATTATCCCAAGGCGCGGATTGTCTTTCAGAACTTTCCCATTGCTTCACTCCATCCGCAGGCTTTGAACGCGGCCGAGTACGGCGTCTGCGTGTCGAGACTGGGCGGCAGTTCGGCATTCTTCCAGTTCGCGTCCGCGGTTTTTGATGGTCAGGATGGCCTCGCCAGCCCCGATGGCGCAACGCTTACGCTGAACAGCGCCACCACAAAGGCCGGTCTTGACCCTGCGAAAGTCGCGGCCTGCGCCGCTACGCCGGAGGTCAAGGCTGACGTCGAAGCATCCATCCAATTGGGGAAGGATCTGGGTGTAAACGAAGTGCCCACACTCATGGTTAACGGCCGCGCACTTCCTGTTGCCGCTGTTCCTTATGACCTGCTGAAGAAGATCGTCGATTACCAAGCCAAGGCTGATGGCGTTAGCGGCCAGTAGGGTTCTTGCCGGCGTCCTTCTGCCTTGACGGCCGGAAAGATCGAATTCGTCACCCATCCTTTCCGCTCTGATTTGCAGAAAAGGGTGGGCGGCACCCTGCGCAACGAAGCGTATCGTCCTCGCCTCTTTCCTGGCTCGAGCTGACTACTTTGCCGCGACCAACGCTCCCGCGTTGCAGGTTGCAGTGGTCGGCGTGAAGATGGGGTTCGCGTTGTCGTCCATCGCCGTCATCAGCTTGCCGTTCACCGTGAGCGGCTGAGACATGGCAAGCGACCCATCGGAATGAACGCTGAGAGTGAATGGATTTGTACCGTCGCTCTTCAAGGAGACAACCGCGGCGCCGCCTTGAAGCGAGACGTCGTACCTTGCCAGCACATGTGCCTGCGCGCAATCGATCACGGCATTCCCGTCGTTGAACTGAATCTTGAGGCCGCTGGAGTTTGTGAACAGACCAGCCATGCGCGGTCCCGGCGGAACCGTAAACTGATTTGAGTCATTGGATGAAGCATCGCCGGCCATCGTACTGAGCACCGTGCCCAGCGCCGAGAGCACGCTGGATCCGTTTGTGGACAGTCCCGCGTCGAGAATCACGCCGGGTCCGGGCGCGAGCGCTCCGATGCTGCAATGCTCTGTGATGGGTCCGTAGACTGGCGTGCGCGAAACTTCTGCCCCGGTTTTCCGATTCGTCACCACTTCATAGCCGGTGATCTGCTGCCCGGTGATGTCATCGGCAGCGGGCCCAGCAGCGTTCCCATCTGGCCCCAGCGTGACGACAAACGCCTGTGGCTGATTGGCGATATCGATGGACCACTTTCCTCCTGAGGCGCCGACGGTGTAGTTGTGCGCGCCTTGAACCATCTTGCCGCAGTTTCCGATGTCGACGTTGGCGTCGGCAAAGGCGAAGGTGAGTCCTCCGGATGCCTTGAAGGTGCCGATCAACACGAGGCCTGCCTTGCCTGGGCCTGTAAGCCCGCTTAGGTCGATGCCGATCATCTGCTTCAGGCCTTCGCCCATTCCCGCGCCGACACACTGTAATCCGGTGCCGCCCAGCTCAAAGCATCGGCGGATCGCGATCTGGCTGGGATCGTTTGTCGGCGGCAGCGTTTGTGTGTTTGATCCGCCGGGCTGCCCGGGCGCCTGGTTCATCGATGCCTGCCATAGCTGCTGGATGTCGGGCATGGGAAAAGTTTGAAACAAATAGGCCGTGAAATCGGTTTGGCCAACATAGGAATCCTGCGGATTGGCCGCCGACTTGGCGAAACTGGTGTACGCGTTGAAATAGGTGGTCAACATGCGCACTTCGTCCGGCGTCATCTGGTTTGCCTGCAGGCGCGGTCCCGCCAGCGCCCCAATCAACTGCCCCAATTCATGCAGTGCGCTTAATTGGCGATTCGCCGTGTCCTGTGCACTCAAACCTTTCACTTGCGCCATGATCTGGTCCACTGTGGGGAATTCTTTCAAGTATGCGGGATTGAATGTCTGCTGCGTGCTCGCGGGGGCCGGAGCGCTCGGCGCCGCCGGGGTTGCGGAAGGTGGTGTGACGGTGCACCCCTTCAGCCTGCCGGTCATCTGCGACCATGCGCTGTCCATCGTCGTCACCAGGTTGCCGTTCTGCTTTTCGACCGTATCGCACCATTGGTCGGCGCGGTACGGCTTGCAGGTCGTGACGGTGTAGGTGATGCCATTCGCGCACTGGTAGGGCACGTTCAGCACCGGCGGTGCAGGCGTTTGCGCGGCAGCCCCCATTGCGAAAAGGATCGTGAGTCCCGCGAGGACCGCGGAAGTCCTGCAACAGGCCCGTAGCTCAGGAGATCCCTTGTAAAAAGCACTGTAGAATCCGGCAAAGCGCGCAACTTTCATCGCGTACATCGATTCCCTCCAGTGAGACTTGCATCGGTCGCGGGCACTCGATTCGCTTGGCGCGCCACGCCAACACCGAATGCAGGAAACAACTCTTGTTCAAATCCAAAGGAATGCGGATGAATGAGCTGGCAGGGGGAACCAGCCGGTTGGGCCGATGCGTTATGGTACCAACCTGCGGTCCTTCTGAAAAGACGGCTGGACGTGAAGTGAAAGTTTCAAGCGTGGATTGATTTGAGCACGAATCAGCGGGGAATCAATGCAGCCAAGCCGGAAGCATTTACCTACTGCGTGCCCCGCTCCACCCGCATCATCGCGGTATGTCCCGCGGCCTGGGTCCCGCGAATCACATGGGGCGTCATGACGATCACCAATGTAGCGTAGTTCCGCTGCAAATCCTTGCTGCTTACATCGTTCAGCCCAGGAATCTCGCTGATTCCCGGCGTTCCGCTGATCGCCAGGCTCTGCGACTTGTCCATCTCCGTGGCCACCACTGCGGCCTCGCCTGCTCTCAGCGTGACCACCCCTGAGTACGCGCGATTGTCCAGGATGGGGTTTCCATCGATCGAGGACCCTGCCAGCGCATCGAGCTTGAGGTCAATGGACAGAGCGACGTCGCCATCGCGCAATACCCTGGGATTCACCTTCAGGTTCAATCCCAGATCCTGGTACTGCACCATGGGAACATTCGGGACCGACGATGTCAGCGATGACAGAAGCGATGAAAGGGCGCTCGAGCTTCCTGCTCCCGTCAATCCGGGGATTTTTGGGACGTTGGACGAGAGGTTCCCGTACGAAGCCGTCTGAATGGGGTACCTTTCGCCTTCTTTGATCGTCTCGTCCTGACCGTCCTCCATGCGCAGCTCAATCTGGTCGAGCTCCCGCGAATCGGACGTGTTCAGGTTCAGGTTGAACGTCGCTGCGCCTGGCGCCAGAGCCGACTCCGTCAGCCCGCCGCCGAACAACGCAAATCCGCTGGTGAGCAATGGGCTCGATACCTGACCGGAGGCGATGAGGATGCCCAGGATGGCCAGCGGATCGTTGCTCGCGGCCAGCCCTGACGAGATAATCTCCTGCACCAGGCTGGCGTTCTGGCTCAACAGCGATTGCTCCTCGGCAAACACATTGAATGCCGAAATGCTCTGCGGCAGCTGTGTTCCAGTATTGCGCGTGCTGGTATGCGCCACCTGAATCATGCGTACGTCTACGAGCACCTGGCTGCGTCCTTCAATCAGGCTCCTCATCGTGGCGTTGAACGCATCCAGCGTCGATGCCGGCGCGCGCAAGGTCAGGCTATGCTGCGACTGCGAAAGCTGAGCCTGCTTCGCTTGAAACACCTCTTTTGCCAGTGTCGAAACCTCGGTCATTTCATCGGCGCTCAGCCCGGACAGGTAAACCGTCTCCGACTCCTGGGGCATCAACTTGTCGCGGTTACCGCGCGTATCGTCGGCTACCAGGACCTGATGCGCGTCAAGCGGCACGAAAAAGGTGTGCGTCGCCATTCCCAGAATGTGCGTTGCATCGGCAAAGCTCACGTCATCCAGGTCCAGCCGAATCTGGGTCGGTTGCACGCTGTCGTCGAGCATGGCCTTGACCCCGTACGCCTTGAAGACTTGGTCGATTACCTGACGCCGATCGTTGTGCAGGTGAAAGCTCTGCTTTGCCGGCCCCGCCAGGATCGTGTCCTCGCCGGCGATCTCGCTCGCTGCCTGCTCATACTGCGACTTGGGCTGAGCGCGGACTGTTTCATCGGCGAGCTCGTCGAGATGCTGGCCGGCCTCAAAGTTTGCGGGATCGAGTGAAAGAGCGCGCGTGAGAGCGGCGCGCGCGCCAGCCTCATTGTTCAGAAGCCGGTCCTTGGCCGCCTCCTGAATGAGTGCGGTCACCTCGTGGCTTTTGGCCACAAGGGCAGCCAGGTGGTAGTTAGAGTTCGAGGGGTCGAGCGCCGCGGCGCGATCAAATCCCTGCATCGCCTGATCAAACTGGCGGTTCAGAAACAGCTTGCTCGATTCCAGATAGAGTTTTTCCGCCCGCCTCTGATCGCTGCTTCGCGGCTCTTTCGTTTTGAACGGCACGGGAATCTCGCTCTCTGCAGGCGGCTGAGCGGCCGCCGCCCCCGTGTCGCCAGCCGCACCTGTGTCGCTGTTGGCCGTTGGCACGGAAGAAGGGCCGTGGGTGCTCGTTGCGCTTGGTGCCGTTTGAGGTGCGGGACTGCTCGATTGCGCCTCAAGGACGCCCGCTGCGGCAGCAAGAACCAGCAGCACGCAGCAAAGCGTCGCTGCCGCGCGCGTCCGTCCGCCCCGGGCCTCGGCCCGTTCGCGCCCCACGATCGTTTCCGGTAGCATTGTCATTTTGTGCTCGGAGCCATGGCCAGCAAATCCTTGAGCGAGGAAACGCACGCTTCCGGCTGGGAGTGCAACAACTCGTCAAAGCTATATTTTCCCGTGGCCACGGCGATGACGGAAAGAAAATTGGCGCGCGCCGCTTCGATGTCCCGCGGGGTGTCGCCCACGACGCAAATTCGCGCCCCTTTGCCCGCCAGTTCCCTGGCCATTTGCGCCGCATGGCCGATTAACTCGGCGCGGATTGGAAAGTGGTCGCTGAAGCCGCCGAAGCGGAACCACTCGCGGAGGCCGGCTTTCTCAATCTTGATCCAGCCGATAGCCTCGAGGTTTCCTGAAGCCACGCCAAGCAGCGCGCCCTTTTGCGCCAGATACCGAAGAACCTCTTCGATCCCCGGAGTCAGTTCCGGGTCCAGCTCATGGCGCCTTTCGGAGACGGAATTCCGCATCGCTTCAAGAATAGCGTCGTAGTGACTCTCCAGAACATTGTCGGGGATTCCCGCTTGGCGGCATGCCTCACGCAGAATCGCGGTGTCCGTGCTGCCATGGATCAAAACCCCGGCCAGCGTGATCTCAAATCCCGTAACCCGATGCATGCTCGCGGCCACCGATTCATAATGGACCCGGTCACGGCTGCGCATCAGCGTCCCGTCGATGTCGAACAGGTATGCATCGTGCCCATCCCACACGAAATCGGGCTCGATCTCGATTCGGGCTTCGCTCTTCTGTTGTATTTTCTGCATGATGCGGGGGCGAGATTTCAGCCCTGGCGGTAGCCCTGGCGATACGCTCCGTATACAGGACGTTCGCTCCGAGGCGGACGCTTGAGTTCGGCACGGACTTCGGTCAGATCCAGTCCCAGCTCCGCCATCGCGCGGCTCAGCGTGTTGCGATGCATTCCCAGTTCCTCGGCCGCCTTGCACTGGTTTCCACGGTGCGCCACCAGCACCTCGCGCAGGTACTGCCGCTTGAACTCGCGCACCGCCTCTTCGTAGCGGATTCCGCTCGAGTGCATTTGGGTCACCAGGCTTTCCAGTTCTCGTTTCACTCGTCCCTCTTGCCAAATACGAAGAATCAGTCTAACCCGTCCCGCGGCCTTCGCGCAGCACAATTTCTCAGCTCGTGCCGTGGGGGTGCATCCACTCCGGCGATTCGTGCTCCAAAAGCATCAGGCCTTTGCGCACGCGATCGCCCAGGTCGCCGGGACTCACCTTCTCGCTCATATGGAGCGTCCCGAAAAACAATTTCGGTAACCTGGCCTCGTTTAACCATCCCTGCCCTGGATAAAAGGCCACGATCACCAGGATGCAGATCATCACCAGGAACACTCCCTGAATGAATCCAAGGATTGCTCCGGCCAAGCCATCCAGACATCCGAGGCCCAACTTATCGGCTACCTTCCCAATCATGCCGCCGATCAGGTTCGCGACCCCCATGACAAGCAGCGCGACCAGCAGGAAACCGACGGTGTTGGCGATCGCATCAGCCTTGAAGATCGGCTTGAACAGAGACCCGACTCGCTGGTAGTTCCACGCTGCCAGCGTAAGCCCCAGGATCAACCCCGCCAGCGAGCAGGCTGTGCGGAAGAACCCCTGCGCAAGTCCACCTAAGGTCGCTCCCGCGAGCACCGCCAGAATGACCCAATCAACCCACGTCATATTCCGCTCCGTGTCCGCTACAGGGCCCGTTCACAAACCCTACTGGCCCATCTCCCGTCCGGTCAAGCGCCGGAAGGCCTCAAGATACTTTGCCCGGGTCCGTTCGACAACTTCCTCCGGTAGACCCGGAGCCGGCGCCTGCTTGTTCCAGCCAATTTCTTCCAGGTAGTCGCGTACAAACTGCTTATCAAACGAAGGCTGCGCTCCGCCGGGCTGCCAATCCTTGCCGTCCCAGAAACGAGATGAATCCGGTGTGAGAACCTCATCGGCAAGGATAACCCCTTCGGAGGTTTTGCCAAACTCGAATTTCGTGTCGGCCAAGATCAACCCGCACGATTCCGCATGCGCGGCGGCCCACTGGTAGATTGCGAGCGTCAGCCTTCGCAGATCGGCTGCTTCGCCGGCGCCTACCAGCTTTTCCATTGTCGCAAATGAAATGTTCTCATCGTGCGCACCGTCCTGGCTCTTGGTAGCCGGCGTAAAGATTGGCTCCGGTAGCCGAGATCCATCTTTCAGATCGGGAGGTAGCTCGATGCCGCACACCGTTCTCGATGCCTGGTACTCCTTCCATCCCGATCCCGCCAGATATCCCCGCGCCACGCACTCCACCGGAAACATATCGGCGCACTTGACCAGAATCGAGCGCCCCTCCAGTTGATCGTTATACGGTTGGAGTGCCTGCGGGTACTCCTCCGCATTCGCGGTGATGACATGATTGGGAACCAGGTTCTTGAGCAGGTCGAACCAGAAAAGCGAAATCTGTGTGAGAATCTTGCCTTTGTCCGGAATCCCAGAGCCGAGCACGTGATCGAATGCCGATATGCGGTCAGTCGCCACCAGCAGAAGCGCGCCATCTACTTCATAAAGGTCGCGCACCTTGCCGCGCCCCAGCAAGGGAATGTCGCCAAGGTCGGTCGTCAGCAATGCTGCCATTTGGATTGTTCCTCTTGGATCGTTCTTCGGGGGGCTGAATTTTCGATTCTCCGGCGGCGAGCGCGCTTTGTCAATGATTCCTGCGCGTGTACCGAAGCCGCAGGCCGGTCTGCTCTCAACGGCTGCATCTCCCAAGACCGCTATGGCACCATTCGGTCGTCATTCCGGCCGGAAATGGCGGTTATTCTCCCATGTATTTCGTTAACACAAACCCCTGTGACGGCCGTCACGGACCCTCAGCGGCGCTTAGGAGACACTTCGACTGTCAACATGGTTCGGAAGGCGTGTAAGAAAGCCATCTTTGAGCCGGGCGACACGAGGCAGCAGTGGAAAGGGGAAGCCGCGGCTAGCTTCGTTTAATGCAGGGATCACCAGTAGCCGCGTGCTACCGACCTCCAGTGCCGGCTACTGGTCCCCGTCTTTATCTTGTTTATGTAGATCTACAAGCGCCTCCGAAGAGAAGTTATCCTTCGGGGGCGAATTTTTGTCCTTAATGGCCCTCCCAAACGCTGGCATGTGCCCGACCCTCCCTAGGAACCAGGAACCAAGAACTACAAACTTTCTTTCAATGTGGCCTTCCCGGCAGCACGAAATGCTCCTCGCAGCGCGGCTCGTAGTTGTCTCCTGCCATGATGATTGGGCTGGAGTAGTCGGCCGGCTTTCCATCGATCATTCGCTGTGGATACAAGGCCTTGGCTCCGCAACTGCAATACGCCACCAACTCGGTCACGTTGCCGGCGTAGGTGCGCACCAGCCACGAAAGTTCCAGCATCTCGCCGAAGGGCATGCCGCGAAAGTCGAGTTCGAGGCCCGAGACCATAACGTCGTAGCCCGCGTCGAGCAGCCGCTTGGTGAACAAAAAGAGATCGTGTACGAATTGACCCTCGTCGAGAGCGATGCACTCTAGGCGTTTGCCGATCCGCTGCTCCGTTGCCCGAATCACCGGCAGCACGGTCCAGGGATTGGTGGAAGGGAACTCGACCGCCTCCATTTTTCCGCAACCATTGCGATTGCGGCTTTCGACCAGCCCGGCGGCGGCCTTGGTATCGGCGCTGGGCTTCAGCAACATCACGTATTGCTTGGCGTACTCACGGCGCGTTTCAATTCTGCGCAGCAACTCCGCGGTCTTGTTGCTCCGCATGGGCCCGACAATCATTTCGAGCTTGCCTGGCACGATGTCCTCGGAAATGCTTCGATCTGCCAGCAGCAAAGCTTGTAGCCGTTAGCCTGTAGCTGGTTTCCGGCTATCGACTACAAGCTACCGGCTGTTGGCTGCTTCTCTCACGCCGTCGCCCGCTGCGCCTCGCGCTGATGCCCCAGCCGCACGCTCACCACCTTTGACACGCCCGGCTCCTGCATCGTGACGCCATAGATCATATCGGCGGCCTGCATCATGCGTTTGGAATGCGTCACGATAAGGAACTGCGTGTCGCGACTCAGCGATTCGAGCAGATCGGCGAAACGGCCCACGTTCGTTTCGTCGAGGGCCGCGTCGACTTCGTCGAGCACGCAGAACGGGCTGGGCCGGAATTGGAAGATGCCCACCAGCAGCGCCAACGCCGTCAGCGACTTTTCGCCGCCCGAAAGCAGCAGCACATTCTGTAGTTTCTTGCCCGGCGGCGAAACCACGATGTCCAGCCCGCTCTCGTCCAGATTTCCTTCGTCGCTCACGCGCAAAAATGCCTGGCCGCCCTGGAAGAGCCGCGCAAAAACGCGTCCGAAATTCTCGTTGATGCTGGTCAGCGCTTCGTCGAACTTGGTGCGCGAGATCTGATCGATCTCCTTAATCGTCTCCTGCGTGTTTTCGATGGACTCGATCAGGTCCTGCCGCTGCGTGGTCAGGAAGCTGTGACGCTCGGCCGTTTCCTTGTACTCGTCGAGGGCCATCATGTTCACCGGGCCCATCTGGTCCAACCGTTCGCGCAGCGTGCGGCAGACTTCTTCCTCGGTCGCTAGTTCTTCACCGGCGAGACGCGCGATTGCCGCGTCGTCGCGCAGGACCTGCGCTTCCACATTCACCTCGGCAAGGCAGCTAGCCTCGAGGTGTTCCAAGTCGGAGCGCAGCTTGGCCAACTCGCTCGAAAGCGCGGCGCGATCTTCGCGTAGCTGGTCCAGTGCCGCCCGTTCGCTGCGGAGCGCGGTCTCAAGCTCGGCCAACTGCTGCCGCAGTGCTTGTGCCTGCTCCGCGATGGATTGAGCCGTGGACAGCGCTCTCGTCTGTGCCTGCGCGACTTCCATCAGACTCTTTGCGAGCTCGGCGTTTTCGTTGATGCGCTGCTCGCGCTCTGCCGTTGCCGCTGTGCGCTGCTGTTCGATCGACTGGACTCGCCGCTCAAGATCGCCGAACAGCCGGTCGATGCGCTGGAAGGCCGCTTCGGCTCCGCGCCGCCGCTCTTCGAGGCCCGCCAGTTCGGCGGTCATCTTCGCCGCTTCCTGTTGCAACAACTCGCGCTTCTGCCGCAAAATCTCCAACTGCGCCTGTTGCGTATTCTGGTTGCTTTCGGCCTGCGCATGCTCAGCCTCAAGGCGCGAGGCTTCGCCGCGCTTTTCCGCAATCGTCTGGTGCTTGGCGTCGCGCGCATCCTTATTGCGCGCCGCCTGCGACTGCCACTCCTGCATGCGCCGCTCGATGCGCTGTTCCTCGGCCTCCATCTGTCTGAGAGCCGCGCCCAGGTTGGCTGCCTCGCTCTCGGCCTGTCGCCGCTCCTCGCCGCGGGTTTCGAGTTGCGCCGTTAGCTCTTCGATCGCTCGCGTCAGCGCTTCAGCGTCTCTCTCGGCCGCAGTCAGCCCCGAATCGAGAATGGCGAGCCTGCCTTCGGTGTCGCGCAGTTCGCGCTTCAGCGCCAGCGGCCCTTCGCTCGCCGGCTTGCCGCCAGTCACCGTCGAGCGATGAAAGCATTCACCCTCTGGCGTGAGGAAATAAGCGTGCGTGTAGCGCAACGCCAAGCGCTGCGCCTCGATGGCGTTGTCAGCCAGATAGCCGTGCCGCAGCTTTGGCAGCAGAGACTCAAGCGACCGCCCGAATCCGTTCAACACTTTAATCGCATCGCGCAGCGGGGTCAGGCCAGGCTCGTCCACCGGTCCCTCGCCGGTGTCGAAGAGCACGCCCTGCGCGTCCGAGTGCACGAGGAATGTGGCGCGCCCGTCGCTCGTCTTCAGAACGCGTACGCCCTCTTCCGCCGCGCCCCAGCTTTCGACGACCACGTAATTGAGCTCTTCACGCAGGAATTCGTCTACCACGCCTTCATGCTCGCCGCTCACTTCAACAAAGTCCGCCAGCGTGCCCACCGGTGCGACCGACGGCCCCAGCGCCCCCGGCTTCAGCAGCCTTCGCACGCTGTCGGTGGCGTAGCCATGATTGCGGATCAGCGCGTTGAGCGAGTCGCGCCGGCCTGCCAGCGCAGCCTGTTCGCCGCGCAGCTGGTTGGCCTGAGCACGGCGCGCCCCTTCATCGGCCCGCTTGTTTTGCGCAGACTCGCGCAGGGCAGCAATTTCTTCTTCCAGCCGCTTTACTGCCGCGTCCGAAGCGCCAAAACGCTGCCTCGACTCCGAACTTTGGATGCTCAGGTTTTCCTGCTCGATGTGCCCCTGGCCCAATTCCCCTTCCAGCCGCTCCGCCTCGCGCTCCAGTGCGAAGAGGCTCTCTTCGCCCTGCACAATTGAATTCCGCGCGTTGGCGGCCAGCGTGAGCAGGTGCATGGCGTTTCGTCGCCCCGCCTCAAGGTCGCGCTCCGCGCTGTAGACTTCCTCCGCCGCGGCGCGCGCCTCGTGCTGCCGCGTTTCCACCTTCTCGCGGAACTGGTGCGCTTCGCCGGCCGCGGTCTCGAGAAAACTCTTCTGTTGCGCGCGCTCCTCTTCGATCCCGGACCTTTGGGTTCGTGTCTGGTCAAGTTCCACGCCCGACGCCGCAATCCGCGCCTCCAGCTCGCTTACGCGCTCCGTGTTGCTGCGCTCCCGCGCTTTGCCCCGCTCCAGTTCAACAGCCGCTTCGCTCGCCTGGGTCCGCGCTGCCTCTCCCTTGCGGTCCAGCGCATATCCGCGTTCGGTCAGGTTATGCTGGTTCGCTTCGCGCTGCGTCACTGCTTCTACTGAACCGTGGATGCGTTCAGTCAGAGACGCTATCTCCTGGTCCAGCCGCGCCTGGTCCGCATCCATCGTGGCCATGCGGCTCGCCAGCACCACGCGCAAGCGCCCGCGGAGTTCCTCCCGCACAGCGGCATACCGCTCGGCCTTCGCCGCCTGTCGCTTCAGGCTGTTCATCTGCCGCGTCACTTCTTCAAAAATGTCGTCGACACGCGCCAGATTCTGTTTCGCGCTTTCGAGGCGCAGCTCCGCCAGCCGTTTTCTGGTCTTGAACCGCGTTACGCCTGCCGCCTCTTCGATGATGGCTCTGCGCTCGTAAGGCTTTGAGCTCAGTAGTTGGCCAATGCGCTCCTGGCCGATGATGGCGTAGCTCTCGGGCCCCAGGCCGGTGCCCATAAAGATGTCCTGAATGTCGCGCAACCGGCACAGCTTGCCGTTCAGCAGGTACTCGCTCTCGCCCGTTCGGAACAAGCGCCGCGTGATGACCACTTCGCCCTTTTGCGGCGCGCTGTGGAATTTGCGCCGACGAATCTTGAGCACCACTCCTTGCTGCTGAGAAGAATTCCGATCCGCGCCGTCGTTTTGTGTCTCTGGAGCCGCAAGCTTTTCGCCATTTTCTTCTTCAATCGTTTGTCCCGGCTGCTCGTTGGCGATGATCTCTTCGGCCTCCACCGCTCGCTGCCGCCGCACCTCGTCCTCATCCCAGTCCGACGGTCCATCGTGATCGATCTCGACCTCAGGCGTCACCGGCACTGGGCCTTCGTAGGCATCGGGATCGATCATGGTCAGCGTGACTTCCGCCATGCCCAGTGGCCTGCGCTCGCGCGTCCCCGCAAAGATCAGGTCCTGCATGTGCGAGCCGCGCAGGCTCTTTGCGCTTTGCTCGCCCAGCACCCAGCTCACTCCATCCAAAATGTTCGACTTCCCGCACCCGTTCGGCCCAACCACCACGGCGATCCCCGTGCCCGCGACCGTCACTTCAGTGCGATCGCAAAAGCTTTTGAACCCGAGGATATGAATCTTCTTTAGTTTCAGCATCTTCTTCTCCGACCCGAACCGGAATCGCCGAGCCCGCTTGCAAAGCCCATTGTGCGTGTGGCGGCGGCCTTGCAAAACGCCGCGCATACGGCCACTATGCCACTTCAAATAAGACTCTACGGACGCGGAACGGCAGGGTCAACGCCGATCAAAGGTGCCAATGTGGATAAGAGGGCAGGAACTCGTGCCCGACCTTTGGACTGCGATTGACAGTTCCTTGCAGGCGATTGAAACTCAAGAAACTGGTTCCAATTCTTCACCGATCGGCCTGCCATGAATCGATCTATCCGTATCGCATTTCTCGCCTCCGTTTTGCCGTTTTCCGCTTTATTAGGCGCCCAGCAGAAGCCATCGCCACTGGCTCCCTATATCGAGGTCAACGCGCCTGTGCTGGTGTTGGAGCATGTCACGCTCATTGACGGCACCGGATCCGCACCGCAGAGGGACATGCGCATTGACATTGCGGGCAGCAAGATTATTGCCGTGCAACCCTCTAGTCCATCCATCCCTCTGCCGCCCGATGCGAAAGTCCTAGATCTGACGGGCAAGACCGTCATCCCCGGCATTGTCGGCATGCACGAGCACTTGTTTTACCCTTTGCCGCAGCGGCCGGACGCCGGCAACGCGCTCTACGGGGAAATGGCCGACAGTGCGCCGCGCCTCTATCTTGCCGGCGGCGTCACCACGGCACGCACAGCGGGGAGCGTAGAGCCCTACACCGATCTTGAGTTGAAAAAACAGATCGATGCGGGGCTGATTCCGGGCCCCAAGCTCGACGTCACCGGTCCCTACCTCGAAGGCAGGGGCACGTTCGCGCTTCAGATGCATCAACTTGCCGATGCCGACGACGCCGGTCGCACTGTCGACTACTGGGCTGCCGAAGGCGTCACTTCGTTCAAGGCCTACAACTACATCACTTCGGATGAGCTCAAGATGGCCATCCGTCGCGCGCACTTTCGCGGGCTCAAGATCACCGGCCATCTCTGTTCTATCGGATTTAAAGATGCCGCGGAGATGGGCATCGACAACCTGGAACATGGAATTGTTGTCGACACCGAGTTCTATCCCGGCAAATTGCCCGACGTTTGCCCGGATGCGAGCGCTGCGGAAAAGGACCTTGAGACCAATGTTGACATTGCGGGGCCCGAGGTCACGGCGATGATTCTCGATCTTGTTGCGCACCATGTTGCCGTTACGTCCACACTGGCCATCCTGGAAACATTTATTCCCAACCGCCCGCCTTTGGCATATGAGAACCCAGTGCTCAAGACGATAACACCGGAAGGCGTCAGAAGTTATCTGGCGACACGCGCGCGACTGGCGGAGCAGGCCGCGAATCCCAACTTGCTTGAGCGTGGCGAGGCTCCAAAGCTTTTGAAGGTTGAAATGCAATTCGAGCGTGAATTCGTTGCGGCCGGCGGACTGCTCATGGCCGGCTGCGATCCCACCGGATACGGCGGCGTTGTTCCAGGTTTTGGCGATCAGCGCAACATCGAACTACTGGTTGAAGCGGGCTTCCCGCCAGTCCAGGCCATCCAAATCGCTACCCTCAATGGCGCAAGATACATGGGAAAAGACGCGGCCATTGGATCTATCGCTCCCGGCAAGACAGCGGACCTGGTTGTGCTGGGCGCAAATCCCGCTCAGAACATCGCCAACATCGAAAAAGTCGAAGCTGTCTTCAAGGACGGGGTGGGTTACGATCCAGTGAAATTAATTCAATCGGTTACCGGATTGGTAGGTCTGCGGTAAGAGCCCCAACTCAACGGCCGGGATCTTCTGGAACCATCGTCTCCGCGCATTTGTTCCGGCCATCCCGGCAGAGATAAACTGGACTGACCAAAGCTTTCGGCTCAGCTTCGTCTGGCAGGTTTCCCTTTCGCGATGCTGACGCCATAGATTTCGACCAGAGGCCTTGGCCCCCAAGGAGAAGCACAATGTCTGAACGCGAGACACAGACCCCCGGACCGCCAATTGTTGACGATCAAAACGCCATGCTGAGCGAATCAAAGCCCAGCGAATCCAAGTGCCCGTTTTCGGGCCATATGCTCACACACACAACGGCAGGAGCAAAAGGCAACAACGACTGGTGGCCCGGTCAACTCAACTTGGGGATTCTGCATCAGCAGTCCTCGCTCTCTAATCCCATGGGCGAGGAGTTCAACTACGCCGAGGAGTTCAAGACTCTCGACCTTAACGCCGTAATCAAGGACCTGCGCGCCCTGATGACCGACTCGCAGGAATGGTGGCCGGCCGACTTCGGCCACTACGGGCCGCTCTTCATCCGCATGGCCTGGCACTCTGCGGGCACCTACCGCATTCACGACGGACGCGGCGGAGGCGGCAGAGGCGCGCAGCGCTTTGCGCCGCTCAACAGTTGGCCCGACAATGTGAATCTCGACAAGGCGCGACGTCTGCTCTGGCCCATCAAGCAGAAGTATGGCCGCAAAATCTCGTGGGCCGATCTGATGATCCTCGCCGGCAACGTGGCGCTCGAGTCGATGGGCTTCAAGACCTTCGGCTTCGGTGGCGGTCGCGCCGACATCTGGGAGCCGGAAGAAGACATTTATTGGGGACCTGAGACCAAGTGGCTGGGAGACGAGCGCTACAAGGGCGACCGGGAGCTTGAAAATCCTCTCGGTGCGGTTCAAATGGGACTGATCTATGTGAATCCCGAAGGCCCGAACGGCAATCCGGACCCCATCGCCGCGGCGCGCGACATCCGCGAGACATTCGCTCGCATGGCGATGAATGACGAAGAAACGGTTGCCCTGATCGCTGGCGGACATACCTTCGGCAAAACGCATGGCGCTGCCGATCCGGTTAAGTATGTTGGCCGTGAGCCTGAGGGCGCCGGTATTGAAGAGCAGGGACTGGGCTGGAAGAACACCTTTGGCTCCGGCAATGGCGACGCCACCATCGGCAGCGGCCTTGAAGTTACCTGGACCACGACGCCGACCAAGTGGAGTAACAACTTTTTCATCAATCTTTTTGGGTATGACTGGGAGTTGACCAAGAGTCCAGCCGGCGCACACCAGTGGAAGCCCAAGGGCAACGGCGGGGCGGGCACCGTTCCTGACGCGCACGATCCGAAGAAAAGCCACGCGCCGACGATGCTGACCACCGATTTGTCTTTGAGATTTGATCCGGCCTACGAAAAAATCTCGCGCCGCTTCCTTGAACATCCCGAGGAGTTCGCCGACGCCTTTGCCAGAGCATGGTTCAAGCTCACGCATCGCGACATGGGCCCGCGCTCGCGCTACCTCGGTCCGCTGGTGCCCAAAGAAGAGCTCATCTGGCAGGACCCGGTTCCCGCGGTCGACCATCCACTGATTGATGCCAAAGACATCGAGGCACTTTCGGCCAAGATTCTCGCGTCTGGCCTCACGATCTCGCAGCTCGTGACGACGGCATGGGCGTCGGCTGCAAGCTTCCGCGGCAGCGACAAGCGCGGCGGCGCCAACGGCGCGCGCATTCGCCTGGCACCTCAAAAGGACTGGGAGGTCAATCAACCGGCTGAGCTCGCAAAAGTGCTCGCGAAGCTCGAGGCCATCCAGAAAGAGTTCAACGCGGCGCAAAAGGGCGGAAAGAAGGTCTCGCTCGCCGATCTCATCGTTCTTGGTGGGTGCGCAGCCGTTGACGCGGCCGCAAAGAAGGCCGGCCACAACGTGAAGGTGGGTTTTGCGCCGGGACGCACCGATGCATCGCAGGCTCAGACCGATGCGGCTTCGTTCGCGGTACTCGAACTCAGAGCCGACGGCTTCCGCAATTATGTTCGCAAGGGGCTCGAAAGCTGTGCCGCGGAATTGTTGCTCGACAAGGCACAGCTGCTCACGCTCACTGCTCCCGAGCTGACGGTTCTGATCGGCGGCATGAGAGTCCTGGGCGCGAATTTCGGCCAGTCGCCGCACGGCGTGTTTACCAAGCGGCCCGGATCGTTGACGAACGACTTCTTCGTCAATCTCCTCGACATGAAAACCAAGTGGCAAAAATCCGCCAAGTCGGAAGGCGTACTGGAAGGTCGTGATCGCAGGACGGGTGCGATCCAGTGGACTGGAACTATCGTCGATCTCGTCTTCGGTTCAAACTCGCAACTCCGCGCGCTCGCTGAAGTCTACGCCAGCACCGATGCCGAGAAGGCGTTTGTTGAGGCCTTCGTGGCATCGTGGACCAAGGTGATGAACCTTGACCGCTTCGATCTGGCCTGATTTTTATCGCGTCTCCGTGGCGAAGGCCCATTCGATTTGGATGGGCTTCCGCATTCTGCATTGGCATCGCGCCGAGTGATAAAATCAATCAGTGCCGGGTCCTACGCGACGTAATCCCGCCAACCCCGCCAGGTCCGGAAGGAAGCAACGGTAACGGGCTAGTACGTGTGCAGTAGGTCACCCGGTACATTTTTGGGGTATTCAACATTCCCAACACTTTTGTGCGGCGAACCGGTTTCCCGCCGGAGCGTGCGCCGCAAGGAGAAATGCTTTGAGCCTTACCGTTCGCCCCATCGTGGGCCGGCGCGCCAAAATCACGGCGCTCGGAACCTACGTCCCTCCTGATGTGATCACCAATCGAGACCTGGAAAAAATGGTGGAGACCAGCGACCAGTGGATCATGGAGCGCACGGGGATCCGTGAACGGCACAAGCTGGCGCAAGGGTTAGGTGTGAGCGACATGTGTACCGAGGCCGCGAAGAGATGTCTCGCTGCGCGCGGCATCGCTCCAACTGAAGTGGAGGCCATTCTCGTCGGCACCGTCACACCCGACATGATGTTTCCCTCGACCGCGTGCCTGGTGCAGGACAAGATCGGCGCGAAAGGCGCGTGGGGCTTCGACGTGTCAGCGGGATGTTCGGGCTTTGTGTTTGCGCTGCAAGCCGGCGCCAAGCTCGTGGAGAGCGGCGCACATTCCAAGGTGCTGGTCATCGGCGCGGATGCCAATACGCGCATGACCGACTACACCGACCGCACCACTTGCGTTCTTTTCGGGGATGGCAGCGGAGCAGTGCTCGTCGAGCCCTGCGAAGAAGGCGAGATCGGCTTCATCGATTTTGTGCACGAGGTGGATGGTTCAGGCGGCGTCTCGCTCAACCTTAAGGGCGGCGGCAGCCTTAATCCGTCGACGCATGAGACCGTCGACAAGAAGTGGCATTACATCTATCAGGACGGGCCCGCGGTTTTTAAGTTCGCAGTACGCAAGATGGCCGAGACTACCGCGAAAGTGCTGGAGCGCAACGGCGTTACCGGCGCGGACCTGGGTTGCTTTATTCCCCACCAGGCCAATAAACGCATCATTTTGGCCACGGCCGAGCGGTTGAAGATGCCCGAGGATCGCGTGATTATCAATATCGAGAAATATGGCAACACTTCGTCAGGCACGATTCCGCTGGCCATGGAGACGGCTATCGAGGAAGGCAAACTCAAGAAGGGCGACCTGGTGCTGCTTGGGGCGATGGGCGCGGGGTTCACGGTCGGGGCGGCGCTTCTTCGGTGGGAGATCTGAAAGGCAGCCCTTGGCTCGCGCCCGTCGGACGAACCTATGTACGCGGAGTTGGTTGAAGTTGCCCAAAAGACACCGCTGCCGGCGGAATTCAAAATGCTAGAAGGTAATCGCTTAGACTTAAGGGCTCGTTGCTGGCAGCGAACGGCTGATCCGTCATATACTGTGCTCCACAAATGCCGGATTCCGGTGCCGGCTGGAAGATTCCAAGCGGAGGGCGACCATGGATGTGGCAATGACCGCCAGAAAAGGGAGAATCTCCAGGGCATTGCGCGAGCAGGCCGAGGAGGGACTGGAACGGATGGGCCGCATTCTGGGCCGCACGGCGCGTGCCAGCGTCACCTTTACGACCCAGCGCCACATTCACATTGTGGAAATGACGGTGCAGGCGCGTCTGCAGCGATTCGCGGCCACGGGCAAGGCAGATACGCAACTCGCGGCGCTCCGCGAAGCCATCGAACACGCGGAGAACCAGGCCAGCCGTTTCCGCGATCGCCGTCTTGAGTCGAAGCGCCTTCCCAAAGGGGAGAAGGTGCTCACGGCTCCTCCGGTTACCCGTCCCAAGTCCCGAGCTCTCGAGCCGGACAGCGATGGCGCTGAATCGGGATCGGCGCGCCTCGCCAAGAAAGCGCGGACGTCCATCGCCGTTCACTCATTTCCTGCCCAGAACACGGTCGTTGAGCCGCACATCGTGAAGAGTGGCGAGGCTATCGCACTGAAGCCCATGACCATTGAGGAAGCGGTCAAGGAGACCGAGTTCCGCGATCGCGATCTGCTCATCTTCCGCACCGCCGCGGGAGACACGTTTGTCCTCCATCGCCGCCGCGACGGCCAGATGGAATTGGTGGAGCTTCCTTAGTCCGCGTTTCTCTGTTGCCGGTCGTTTTCTCGCATCAGTTCTCTTATCATTTGCGCTGAGGATTTGTGTCTGCGCTGCGTTTGCACGCCATTGTGAGAAGCGGATCGCGCCGAGGAACACGGAAAAACCGCGCAAACTATGCACGACGCTGGACTTTGGTTGCACTCATTGACCGGTTCTGGGGATGGCGGTCAAATCATTGGCTTTATAGGATTTAATCTATGGCGAAATCTCCGTCAGGCACCGGCTCATTGCCCGAAGGCAAGCCACTGCAGACGGGTCCGGCAAAACCAAAGGAAGCCATTGGATTGAATCTCTCCGAAAACGCGAACGCCGATGCTCAGCGCCAGGTGCTCGATGGCCTGCCGGTCCTAGTGTTTCTCGAGCGCGAAGGAAAAATCGTCTTTGCCAACGCCGAAGCACGCCGTACGCTTGGCCTGAATGAAGGGGAGTGGAGTTCTCGGCCGGTCGAAGAAGTTCTTTGGGGACTATTCCCCGGCACAGCGGAGCCGCAGACACTTTTGACGGGCACTGAACATAGCAGCCCGTTCCACGCCACGCTCCCCGACAAGAACGGCCGCCTCATCCCCGTTGAAGGCACGTACTGCATTCTCGATCCCGAGCTGCGCGAGGCCGTCATTGTGGCCCATCCCAGCGAGCGTGAGCGCGCTCCCCGATCGCGGCTGATGGAAGACGTGTTGGCCAGCCTACCCGAGGGCGTCGCCATCGAGCACCAGAATCACGTGCTCTACGTCAATCCTGCCTTTACGCGCATGTTCGGTTACAACGCCGAAGAGGCAAGCGGCGGGAGCCTGCGCGATCTGATTGTGCCTGAGACTCGCCTCAACGAGAATGCGTCGCTGCTCAAGGCCGTCGACGACCATGGGTTTGCAATTGCGGAAACGGTGCGCTGCAACAAGGCCGGCGAGCTGGTGGACGTGAGCCTGCAAATCGCTCCGCTGCTGGTTGACAGCGCAAGGCTCGGCTACGTCTTCACATTCCGCGATATCGGCGAGCACAAAGAGACAGAAAAGAAGTTGGAACACGACGCAATGCACGACGTCCTGACTGGCTTGCCCAATCGTGCTCTCTTTCTTGACCACGTCAATCTCACGCTCAACCGCCGGCTGCGCGATCCCGGCCAGGGTTGCGGGGTCCTCTATATTGACCTCGACGAATTCAAGCAAGTCAATGACCGTCTTGGCCACGCTGCCGGCGATGCTTTGCTCATCGCCGCTGCCGGTCGCCTGCGCGCTTGCTTGCGTCCACAGGACTCCGCTGCGCGCCTCGGCGGAGACGAGTTTGCTGTATTGGTCGAGAACATTGTCTCCCCGTACGATCTTGAAGTGGTGGCGAGCCGCATCCTGCAGGAGATGGAGCGGCCATTCGAAGTCTTTGGCCATGAGGTCCGCGCCGGCGCCAGCATCGGCGCCGCCGTCGCCGGGCCCGATCACCTAACCTCCGATCTTCTGCTTCGCGACGCGGACTTTGCCATGTACCGCGCCAAGCAGGCCGGGGGCGGCCGCTACGAAATCTTCGACAAGCACCTCGAGATCTCCGTCACCACCCATCAGGAGCGGGAGCGCGAGCTCCGAACGGCGGTGAACAAGCGACATTTCGTCTTTCAGTATCAGCCGATCTACCGCCTTGTGGGCGGCATGATCGAGGGATTCGAGTCGCTCCTCAGCCTGCGCCGGGCTGACGGTGTCGTGGATAACTTCAGCGATCTCCTTGCGGTGGCCGAAGACAGCACTCTTTCCATTCTTATGGGGCGAGAGGCGCTTGATGTCGCATGCGCAGAGCTGCGCGTTTTGAGCGATCGCCTGCCCGAGCAGGAATTGATCGTTACCGTCAATCTGACGCACCGCCAGCTGTATCATCCTGACCTGATCGCACATTTGATGAAAGCCATTGCCGCGAGCGGGGCTGACCCGTCGCGTCTGTTTTTCGAAGCACCAGAGAGCGCGTTCAACGCGGACCCCGACTCGGCGGTCGCCATTCTACAGCGCTTGGCCGATTGGCAAGTGCGCGTAGCCATCGACGATTTCGGCGGCAGCCTCGCGCCCTTGAATCACCTCATCCACCTTCCCGTGGGCATGGTCAAACTCGCCCCCAGGCTCACCGCGGCCGCACTCTCGTCGGGCCGGCAATTGGCCGTGCTTGAGTCGCTCATTCGCCTCTGCAATACGCTGGGCCTGCAAATCGTCGCGCAAGGAATCGAATCCTCGCAACAGCTCGCGGCGCTTTCCCGCATGGGATGCGCTTTGGGCCAGGGCCCGCTGTTTTCGGAGCCTCTGGACGCGGAGCGCGCCCTCGCGCTGGCCGAGGCCGGCTACTGGGCGGTTGCGCCGGGATTCTGAGTCCGCCCCGGATCAGCGCGCCGGCTATTTTTTCAGGGTTTGATTTCCGGTGTAGCATTGAAACCAATGACGCCCCAGAAGCCCTCGCGCCAATCGCCTAAATCGCGGCGAGCGCCAGACAAGAAAAAGCCGGCGAAGCAGCTCGTTATCGTGACTGGAATTTCAGGCGCGGGCAAGGCTTCTGCGCTCAAGACCTTTGAGGATCTGGGATTCCACTGCGTCGACAATCTGCCCCTCGAGTTATTGCCCCAATTCGCCGCTATCCTCGTCAAATCCACTGAGGTGGAACGCGCCGCCATCGTCATGGACGTTCGTGAGGGCGCCACTCTCGACCGCCTCCCGGAAATTCTCAAGAGCATCAAGAAGCAGCTTCAAATTCGCGTCGTCTATCTCGATTGCCAGGACGCTGTGCTCGTCCGGCGCTACTCTGAAACCCGCCGGCCGCACCCGCTGGGACAGGCGGAGACGGTCTGGCGCTCCATCGTCGAGGAGCGCCAGCTGCTCGATCCGATTCGCAACGTCGCCGACACGCTGATTGACACCTCCAACTTCAACGTCCACGAACTGCGCGCTGACATTCATGCCCGCTTCGGCCACGAGAACCAAACCAAACGCCTGCTCGTTTCCTGCTTGAGTTTTGGTTTCAAGAACGGCGTTCCGCTCGACGCCGACATGGTCTTCGACGTGCGCTTCCTGCCCAATCCCCACTTCGTCCCGGAATTTCGGAAGAAGACCGGCCTCGATCCCAAAGTCGCAGCTTACGTTCGCGGGTTTCCGCAATCGAAGGAGTTTCTCAATCGCGTGACTAAGCTCATGCTTTACCTTCTCCCTCATTACGTTAAGGAAGGGAAGAGCTACTTGACGGTTGCCTTCGGCTGCACCGGCGGCCAGCACCGCAGCGTGATGATGGCCGAGGAACTCGGCAAACGGCTCCACAAGGCCGGCTACCAGGTGAAGGCGCTGCATCGCGACATCGTGCGGTAGTGTTAGCAGACCCTAGGCCAAGGAATACAATCGAGCCGCCGGAAAAACGTCTCTGCGCCCGGATTCCAAATCCACTGCGCGATTCCAGCCTTAATGCAATCCGGGAACAGAAAGGAAAAGACTATGGAAGTTTGTCGCTGGGTTACGCCCATTTTGGCCATCGGTATCACATCTACGGTTTGGGCACAGCAGAGCACACCACCGCCTGCGCAAAGCTCTCCCGTGCTGTCCGCGCAAACCACTCAGCAGCTCGCCGCGGAAATGCAGATCATCCAAAAGGAACTCAACTCGGTGGGCAAGCTTAACTTCGCGGTTGCTGTATCGAATGCGGATGAGAAGGGAACATCTCAGATCAGCGAACAGGTGAGTAAAGCGATTGCCGATCCTGCAACCTGCACCATTCGATATCACTGGTGGGAATCGATATCTGGCAATGTGGGGGACGATGATGACGTTTCGATCAGCCTGCATGATGTGCTGGGCGTCTCGACAATTTCAGCCGAACAATCTTGGAAGAAAGAGGCAGAAAAGGAGGGGGCGACCCCCAACGAATTGAAAGTTTATTATGAGAAATTCGATCCGCCAATGTTCATTGTTGAGATCCGAATGACCGGAGACGACGGGGAAGCATTCTCGTTCACCGACCAAAAACAGGCGAGCCGCGTTGGCCAAGCCGTGGCTCAGGCCGTGTCGTTGTGCGGCGGCAAGCCCGGCCCGTTTTGAGCGGACCAATAAGCGGGCGAGTCAATCACCGGCCCGGCCCTGGCAGCTCATCAAGCCACCGGCTCAGCGCGTTCTCCGTTTGCACGTATACGTCCCCTCGGGGATTCACCCACACAAGCATCTTGTGCGACGCGACCTTCTTGTACGCTGCCGGCTCAGTCAATGCGCTCGTCGCATCCGCGCGCTCGAACCACAGTACCGGGACGTGAACCGCCGCAGCAGCAGAGACAGGATCGTAGCGATCCCGCACCAGCAAACGCGCGGGGACCATCCGCCCACGCGCATCGTTGAAGATCGCTGCCATCGGATCGGCCATCGGTGAGTCCACGATGACCCCGGCCAGCTCCGGATGCCCGGCGGCAACTTCAAGAGCCAGATTCGCGCCGAGACCGATCCCGTCCAGAACGATCGTTCCGGCGCCGATTTGTCGCGTCCCTGTTAGATAATTAAGCGCCGATTCCGCATCCTGGCGCAAGTGTGCCTCGCTGGGCCGCGCGAACTGGCTCTCACCGTAGCCGCGATAGTCAAAATCGAGCACGTTCACGCCTGCCGCGTGCAGCCGCGCCACTGCATCCACAGTGTCCCCAATGTTGCCGTTCTGCCCGTGCAGATAAACCACGGTCAGTCGCCGCTGTCCTGCATCTTGCGCCGCCGGGATCCACCAGCCCTTGAGCTGCGGCACGCCGGCGTCCGTGACCGCGAAGGCTACCCGATCGAATGTCAATTCCGCGCTGGCTGGCGTTTTCTGGACAGCCAGCGACGGGTGATAGAGCAACTGCCAGCTCCCTTGCGAGAAGAGCAGGCACAACGCCAGCCAGCCGCAAGCGGCCGCAGCAGCAACCGCAATGCAAACAGCCGCGAGCAGCCATCGGCCAGAGACAAGCTGCGGCTTCAAGGGTTTGGCGCGGGAGTCGCGCTGTCCACTGGCCGGAGGCTTGCACTGCACAACCTGCAACTGCGTTCTCTTTTGCGACATGATCGCGAATCCCGGCGCGCGCGCTCCAAACCGGGGAACCACTTCCATCCTAATTGCCGCCGCATACTTCGCATCGCGCCGCGGTGTATATTGCTCCTTGGTGTAAACGAATTCATCTGCAGGAAGCAATACCTATGGCAAGCGCAAATCACGAAGGCACAATGCCGGCAGCGAACGAGGTTCTCCTTGTCACCAGCGGCGATCTGCGCCTCTCCGCCAACCAGGCTTGCTGGCCGGCGCAGCGCGAAATGGAAGAAAAACTTACCGCAGCGTTTGCGCAAAAGGGAATCAAGCTTGTGCGCGCCCACGTCTACGACGAGAAACTGATGCACGGCTTCATCGGCTCGCAGCGCCAGGGCATGGATGTCTTTATGAAAATCCATCCACGGGCCCGGCTCGTTTTCGCGACGGCGGCGTGGCAGTACAGCCATCATGTTCTTCCCGGCCTGCGCTCACATCAGGGGCCGATTCTCACTGTCGCCAACTGGTCAGGCCAGTGGCCGGGGCTCGTCGGCTTGCTCAATCTGAACGGCTCCCTCGTCAAGGCCGGCAAGCCGTTCTCCTCCATCTGGAGCAAAGACTTTACCGACGCTTATTTTCAGAACGCGCTCGACGAATGGCTCCGCGACGGCAAAATTACGCACAATCTCTCTCACGTCCATTCGCTCAACAAGGGCAAACTGCCGGCAGTCAGTGCGCAACTGGGCGCGCGGCTTGCCGCCGAGTTGAGGCGCCGAAAAGCAATCATGGGAGTCTTCGATGAAGGGTGCATGGGCATGTACAACGCCATCATTGACGACGAGTTGCTAAATCCTGCCGGGATTTTCAAGGAGCGGCTGAGCCAATCCGCTCTCGTCGCCAAGATGCGCACCGTTTCTGACGCTGAAGCACGCGCCGTCTACCATTGGCTCGTCGGCAAAGGCGTCAAGTTCGCTTTCGGCAAGGACTCCGCGACAGAACTCACTCTCGAACAGGTGCTCGATCAGTGCCGCATGTACATCGCCGCGGTCCGCATCGCCCACGAGTTCGGCTGCGACGCGATCGGCATTCAGTATCAGCAAGGGCTCAAGGACATGGTGCCCGCGTCGGACCTGGCCGAAGGCATGCTCAACAATGCTGACCGCCCTCCGGTTTTTAACGAGAGCAAAGCCGAACTCTTCGCCGGAAATCCGCTTCCGCACTTTAATGAAGTAGACGAATGCGCCGGCGTTGACGCGCTCGTTACCAACCTCTGTTGGAAGGCGCTTGGATTAGATTCATCAACCACGCTCCATGATGTGCGCTGGGGAGAGCACTACAGTGGTCCAAGTTCCAACGGCTCCGGTGAAATTGACGCTTTCGTCTGGCTGCTGCAAATCTCCGGCGCCGCTCCCGCCAATCACTTTGTTGGCGGCTATGCAGGCGCCACAAGCGAACGCCAGCCCGCCATGTACTTCCCGCTCGGCGGCGGATCGCTCAAAGGCGTCGGCAAGCCCGGCGAAATTGTCTGGAGCCGCGTCTTCGTGGAGGGTGGGGCGCTCCATGCCGACCTGGGCCGTGGCACCGCCGTAAGATTGCCGGCTGAAGAAACCGAGCGCCGGTGGCGCGAGACGACGATTCAATGGCCCATCGTCCACGCCATTCTTCACGGAGTGAGTCAGAATCAGATGATGGCCCGCCATCGCGCCAACCACTTGAACGTGGCGTATGCGCCTTCGGCGGAGGCTGCGGACACAGCCCTCACTACCAAGGCCGCGATGCTCGCCGAACTGGGCGTCCAAGTCCATCTCTGCGGCGTGGCGCTTTAGGTCTTCAGTTCTGGATTTGCTCGGCCGCCATCTCCCGCGCCGCCGGAATGATTCCCATCTCCTGGTAAATGGGCCGCACTACGCGGCGCAACGCGGGCAGTCGCGTTACGAACCACGCCGCCCCGAGCACCACCACCAGTCCGTTGAGAATCACCGTCCACTGCGCGCCGGCCAGTATCGGTCCCGTCACGAAACCCATGTGCGTCGGCGGAATATTATGCGCCATTGCTCCAGCCAGCAGGCTGCCGAACGGCGCCATTCCCATAAACGCCATCGTGTAGTAGCTCATCACGCGCCCACGCTTGTCTTCGCTTACCAGCGTCTGGATGATCGTGTTGCTTGCCGCCATCCCCTGCATCATTCCTGCGCCCGCAACCGAAACAGTCAGCATTGAGAGCCAGAAGACGTGCGACAGCCCGAACCCGATCAGTCCCAGTCCAAACACAGCCGCGGCAACTGGAATCATCCGAATCAATCCGCGCACGCTCTTGCGCGCGGCAAGCGACAGGGCAGAAATCAGTGCGCCCACGCCCATCGCTCCCATCAGGAACCCCAGCGTGTGCGGTCCTCCTTTGAGCACATTCGCCGCGAAAATCGGCATGAGCACCACAAACGGCATCCCCATCAGGCTTATCACGGCGAACAGCGAAAGAATCGTGCGGATGGGCATAAAACCCGCGACGTAACTCCACCCCTCCTTCAATTCTGTCAGCATCGATGTGGCCGCCCGCCGCACTACCGCGGCATTCAATTGCATCATCAGCAACGACGCAATCACCGCGATGTAGCTGATGCCATCAATCAGGAAGCACCATCCCTCGCTTGTCGCGGCAATCAGCATGCCGGCCAACGACGGCCCGATCAACCGCGCCACGTTCACCATCGACGAGTTGATAGCGATGGCGTTACCCAGGTCGGCGCGGTCGCCCACCATCTCCACCATGAACGCCTGGCGTCCAGGCATGTCGAAGGCATTGACGATGCCCTGCATCACGCTCAAGATCAGAATTAAATCGACGGTGATGTGTCCGGAGAGAGTCAATGCGGCGAGCAGGAACGACTGGATCATGGACAGCGTCTGCGTCCACACCAGCACCTGCCTGCGGTTTAGCCGGTCCACCAAAACCCCGGCGAATGGCGCGAATAGAAACGTTGGAATCTGGCCCGCGAAGCTGACTGTACCTAGCAACAACGCCGATCCTGTGAGCCGGTAGACGAGCCAGGACGTGGCAATACGCGTCATCCAAGTGCCGATGAGCGAGATTGTTTGGCCGCCGAAGAACAGCCTGAAATTGCGATACCGCAGCGAACGCCAAGCATGCGATGCACCGCTCAACGCATGGGGCTGCGCCTGCGCGTCTGAGCCTTCGGGCGGCGCGCCCGCTTCGGAGGCTCGCCGCGTCCCTCCTGATTCCACATCGCTCACTCTTTAGCCGCCATCGCGGCGATTGCCTCCGCTGCGGCAAGATTCTGCATCAACTCCTCGGGAACATGGTGGCGGGTGCGGAGATAATCCGCGGAGTTATAAGAAACCCAGACCTTTCCCGCTTCATCTTCCCAGACGAGAATCTTCAGCGGTAGATCGATGGCGATGCTCGGCGCGGCAAGCATCACCGGCGTACCCGCCTTCGGGCTCCCGAAGATCACGAGCTTGGTGGGGCGCATCTTTATCCCGGCTTTCTCCGCTTCGCCGCTATGGTCCACGAGCGCGAAAAGGGTGACGCCCTTTGCTGCGAGAATGCCGCGTATTTTTTCAACGGTCTCATCGACCGGATGATGGCTGGGGATGTCGACGATTCCAGTGTCGTCACGTGTCATTGACGTCTCCTTCGAGTTCCCAGGCTGCGAACGAGTAGTGCTCCGAACAGAAATCAGATAGGCGGCCATGCCGAGCCCAATTAACGCCAGCAGGAAGGCGATCACCACGGCCTCGATTGCTCGATGCGGGCGACCGGACTCGCCATCATCCAAGCGCCGAACCAGGCGCATGTGGTGTACTCCGGCGAGGACGCTCACCAGAACGCCCACCGCGATTAGCGCTGTGCCGAACCAAAGGGAGAGCCCGAAATGCTCTGTCGATGGAGCCCCGCGAATCGCCTGGAGCTGCTCGAGAAAAAGCCCGAAGCGCGCCACAACAAAACCGAACCCCATCAATGCCAGGCCGGTACGAATCCAGGCGAGAAGTGTGCGTTCAGCCGCCAGATAGTCGCCGAGTGTGGCCTTTTGCGTGGCTTCAGGGGGCGTTTCCATGATGCATCGCTCCTGCGAAACGCACTACGCGCCGGATTCATAATTCAAGCGGCGCGCCAACGGCGCTTGTACAGAATGGGCCGCACTTTTTCGAGCCGCTGATTGCCGGCTGATTCCTCAGGCCACTCGCTCGATCGTTACCGACTCCAGCACCACCGGCTTATGTGGCTTGTCCTGCGCATTCCGCGGAACCTTTGAAATCTTGGTGACGATGTCCTGGCCTTCGACCACCTCGCCGAAGATGGTGTGATTGCCGGTGAGCCACGGCGTCGCGGCCACCGTAATAAAGAATTGGCTCCCGTTCGTATTCGGCCCTGCGTTGGCCATGGCCAGCTTGCCAGCCTTGTCGAACTTGTGTGCCGATCCCCTGGTCTCATCCTCGAAACGATAGCCCGGGCCGCCCATTCCAGTGCCCGCCGGATCACCGCCCTGAATCATGAAGTCGGGAATCACGCGGTGAAAAATCGTGCCGTTGAACAGCTTGTCCTTGGACTTGGCGCGCGTGACCGGATGCGACCACTCCTTGGCGCCTTCGGCAAGCTCGATGAAGTTCTTAACGGTGATGGGCGCGTCGGCCTCAAAGAGCCGAACCGTGATCTTGCCTTCCGTGGTGGTGAAGACGGCGTACGTTCCTGGTGCTAATGCCATGAATTCTCCTGTGATTTGCTGTTTCTGATCACTGTCAACTGATCAATGTTTTACGTTTACGGCGCCGCGGGCGGAATTGGTTGACCTTCGGACTCAATCGTCATCTTCTTAAGCACGACCGGTGTCAGAGGCCTGTCGTCCGCGTCGCGCGGCACGCGGGCGATGGCTTTCACTACGGCCACGCTGGCGTCGTCGCACTGTCCGAAGAGCGTGTAATGCTGATCGAGAAAATCCGTCGCCTGCTCGGTGATAAAGAATTGACTTCCATTGGTATTCGGTCCGCTGTTGGCCATGGCCAGCCGCCCCGGCCGGTCGAAGTTCAGCCCGGGATCGAACTCATCGTCGAAGATATAGCCGGCATTGCCCAACCCAGACCCCGTCGGATCGCCGCCCTGAATCATGAACTCCGGAATGACGCGATGAAAGATCGTCCCGTCATAGTATGGCTTGTGGCGCTCGACCTTTTTCGTCGTGGGATCGGTCCAGTCCTTCGTTCCCTCCGCCAAACCAATGAAGTTGGCCACAGCTTTGGGCGCCTGCTTCTGGTAGAACTGGCAAGTAATCCGGCCCATCGACGTGTCCATCACCACGAAGGGACCGTTGGGAACGGTTGTGGCCTCGGGAGTCGCCTGGGGCGCGTCGGGAACTTCCTGACTCGCGGGTGCGCTTGCCGGTGCGCTGGATTGTTTGGCAAAGACGATGAAAGCCGCGCAGGCGACACCGGCTACGGCCAGGGAAGAGATGAGAAGCGAGCGCCGAATGTTCATTCCGCTCTTGAGGGTAAATCATGCGGCGGGCAGCGTGCCAGCGGTCAGCTACCGCCGTAGAATCGAATCCGGATTAGACGAGCCGCAAGAATCCCGCTCGGCTTAGTTGCGCCCCGGGGAACACTGTCTCGAGATTCTCCGCGCCCAGCGTGCGCGTCACAACTTCGCCGAGCACCTGCCGGTAATCGGTCGTCAATGCCAGGTCGCGGCCCTCGTTGAGCTGTCCGTCGTCGAGGCCCGGCCACTTGCCGTAGACCTTGCCGCCCTTCACTTGCCCGCCCAGCACAAACATCGCGTTGGCGTGGCCGTGATCGGTGCCGCCGGTGCCGTTTTCGCGCGCGGTGCGCCCAAACTCCGACATCGTCACCAGCGTCACGTTGGCTCCGTCGTCGCCCATATCGCGCCAAAAGGCGGCGATGCTCCCGGATAAATCGGTGAGCCGGTTTGCGAGTTGACCGTCTACGCCACCCTGGTTCTGATGCGTGTCCCATCCGGTCACATCGGTAAACGCAGCTTCAACGCCGAGGTTCGCCTTCAGCAGTTGCGCAATTTGACGCATGTTGTTGCCGAAATCCGTATTGGGATAGTTCACGCCAGGTGCCGGCGTGTACTGCGCAGGATTCGCTGCCTTCAGCATCTTGACTGCTTCAAACGTTTCATCGCCCGCCGCATGAAAAATGCGATCGCCGGAGTCGGCATACATCGCCTCGAATGCGCTTGCTGCCGGCGACGGCGCCGGTCCGCGACCGGCCACTGCAAAGTTGTTCACGTTGCCGATGGCGATTGCAGGAATCCGCCCGTCGAGCGTGCGCGGTACCTCGGCGCCGAGCGCCAATGCGCGGAAAGCCGTGTGCTCCTGGTTGTGACGGCCGCAATTGCACGAGGCGAGATACGCGTCTTCTGATTGCAGTGCGCGGTTCAGCCAGCCATCCTCGGTGTTTTTCACTCCGGGCGTGCCCGACTCCATATAATCCTGCGCGTCAAAGTGCGACCGGCTCATATCCGGCGATCCGCACGCGTGCACAATCGCGAGGTGACCTTGGTCATAGAGCGGCTTAAACGCAGCGAGCGACGGATGAAGGCCGAAAAAACCGTCCAGATCGAGAACCTGATTTTGCGGAATCGCAATGCTCGGCCGCATCTTGTAGTAATTCTTCTCGCGATAGGGAACCACGACGTTTAGCCCGTCTGCCGCTCCGCGCTGGAAGATCACAACCAGTCGCTGCCCTGGGATCCCGGCCGTCTGCGCCAACACTGAGCGCACAAGAAAATTGGGCATCGCCGTTGTACCCGCCACAGCCAGCGCGCCCCGGTGCAGGAAAAATCGCCGGTTCATCTGCATCATGTTTCACCTCAGCTCAGAGATGATCTCTCCTCGCACTAGTCCTTACGTCCTTAGTCCTCGGCGCTTCACCGCCGCTGAAACTCCGGTGAGCCCAGCAGCAATCCGGCCAGCAACTGGTCTTCCCGCTCGTACGCATCGGCCGGCGCGCGATTCGCTCTGCGCGGCGCGGCAACCGGTGTCGCCATCAGCGCATTTTGCCCGTTCTGCGCCTCGAATTCCTTCAGCGCTGCGGCTCGCGTGGCATCGCTCACGCCGGCCGGCAGCAGAATTTGCTCAAGGCGCGCCTCTTCGGTCTGCGGCGTCGGCACCACCTGCATTGCGGGTGCGTCGTCATCGAGCGCACTCAAGTCCATCTCCGGCGCCCATCCAACCGTGATCCCCGGGAACCGGTTCGCAGCCAACGACAACGCAAAGTTCATGCGATCCACCAGCGCTCCGGTGCTCACCCAGTCGGCCTCGTCCCACTTGTAGCCGACTGGCGGAACGCATCCGTACAGCGGCATGCCCATCTGCTTCAGCGCATTCACCAGCGGCTCATAGTTGGTTACGTTCGCATTGCTTGCGCGCACCGCACTCACCACGTATTCAAGCGGGGTCTTGACCTTGGCGCTGCCGTCGCTCGCGGCCCAGAACTCAGGCGAGTGGAAGAGCGTCTTCAGCACCGAAGGAATGTCGCCGCCGCTGGCCAGGTACGACTTCGCCATGCGGTCCACGAGCGCCTGCGGCGGCTCGTCGATCACAAACCTTATGGCCAGCTGGCGCGAGATAAACTCGGCCGTGGCCGGCCGCATGGCAAGCATATGCAGCAGTTCGCGGCCTTCCATTTCGCCGTGTTCCTTGATCTTTGCGCCCATCACCTTCTTCGTGCCAGGCTCATGCCGGTTCTCGTTGAACTGGAAGTCGCCGCCCAGTTGCGGCCGATCCACGGTCCATCCCGTCAGCACGCGCGCCACCTGCGTCACATCGGCCTGCGTGTAGCCGCCATTAACTCCCACGGTATGCAGCTCCATCAGCTCGCGCGCATAGTTCTCGTTCAGCCCCTCCGGCGCCTGCCGCTTGGCGTTGGGCCGCCGCTCGTTCACCATCTTGGCGCGGTACGCGCCCAGCGAATCCGGTCCGATGCTTTGCGCGTTGTCGAGATAGATGAGCATTGCCGGGCTGTGCGCCACGGCTTCAAGCAGGTCCTCGAACTTGCCCAGCGCGTGCGGCCGGATCGTGTCGCGCGCATAGCCCACCAGGTAGTAGGGCATTTGCTCGTTCTTGCGCAGATAGATGTTGAAGTGATTCAGCCAGAAATCCGTCATCACTTCCTGGAGTTGCGCGTTCGAGTAGATGTCGCGCGCGAGTCGCTCGGCGAATAACTCTTTGACCACCGTCTGCTCGGGAGCGGCCAGGTCCTCGACCGATTCTTTAAGGTCAGGGCTCATACCGGCCACGAGGGCCGCGCGCTGCGCGGGTTTGAGCGATTTGATGAAGTTGTCGAACTCGGCCGGCTGCATCGCCTGCAACCGCCGCACGCGGTCGGCCGGCTGCAAGGCCAGTATGCTCGCGATCAGCGATTCGTCGGCATCGGCCCGATCGTCGCGCCGCTGCTCAGCCCGGGCGCCCCGTCCGCGAGCCTGATCTGCATCCTGGCCGGGCGCAGGCGCCATCGCATTCGTCGCAGGATCTGTATACATCGCCGGTCCCGATGCGCTCGTGTCGGGCTGCTGCGCTGCTGTTCCGTTCGGCGTTGTGCCCGCGCTGGCGTCCATATTCGGATTGGCGCTCGAGTTTGCGGCGCGATCCATGTTTGCATCGCCGTTCCCGTCGCCACTCCCATTTCCGTTCGGCGCCGGGCCTTGCGTACCCGGTGCTGCGCTCTGTCCCTGATTCGCCGTTGCAGTCTGCTTTTCAGCCTGGGCTGCTTTTCTCATCTGGTAGCGGTAGACCTGGTTCTCATACACCGCGTGCAAGGTTCCATTGCCGGGAACATCGATCTTTCCATCTGCCACCTGCCGAATGATGGCGGGGCCAGGCATGCGGAACATCAAATCCCGTGCGCTCCACTGCATGGCGGGATACTCGGCCAGGCGGGTGTTTAGGTCGGTTTCATCCAAGCTCTCCGGGTGCAGTTGTGCGTCGAACCACTTGTCGAGACCCATCTCGCGCACGGCTTCGAGGTCGCCGGGCCGCGGGCCAAAGGTGAACCGGTTCAAAGCGTGAAGGATTCGGGCGTTGCCCTCGAGTTGAGTTGAAACATAGTCCGCTCGATGCTTTTGAGGAGTGGGAGACTGCTCGTTCGAAGCGGCAACCTGAGACGACGCCGCATCTCGGCCCGACGCTGCGTCCTGGGCAAAAGCCAACGGAGCAGGGAAGCACAGGCTCCAGCAAACAACGAGGGCTATTGCGCAGCGCAAGAACTCCATCGCAGATGCTCCTCGTAGGGGAATGGCCGGCACATTGCTACACGGCACGAGCTCGCTAACTGTTCAGACTCTATCTTGCGCCGAAAGTTGTGGCCCATCTACCCCCAGGTGCTTTCACGGCCCTTTGTTCCCTTGATGCCTTTCCCTGCCGGCAACCCCTGCTCTTGCGGTCACATTGCATCGCCTCGCTGCGGTGGTATCATGGCGCGTTCATTTGAACCATGGGGAGGATGACTTGAAATACAGCTTCGTTTTGGCCATTGCGACATTTGCGCTTCTTACGGGGTGCGGACCCCAGGACAAGGGCGGCATTCCGGTTAAGCCCAAATTTACGGGGCCTCCTTACCATCTCTCTTTGGCCGCGGCGCCCGCCAAGCCGAGCAAGTCGGGCCTCACCATTCCCCCCATCAAGTACACGGCCGATCCTGATGCACCGTCGGACTCGCTCGCTACACGAACCATCCTGGTTGTCCGCGTTGACACTTCGAGCGTGAAGGGCAAGGCGCCGATGACAATGGATCAAATCATCATGGGCGCGGTTGATCTGCCCGGCACGGAGGGCACGCTTTCCGCCGACTACATGGAAGCGACTGACCAGGGCGTCGCCACGCTTCTCGAGGAGTACTGCGTGAAAGGGAACGTGAAGCTGACGGCGGCGCTTACCCGCTCGTCGCTTTCAAGCACGGCTGGTGACGCGGAGATCGATGAGAAGCTGATTACGCCCTGGCTGCCGATCAGTCTGGTATTCAAGGATCCTGTTCCCGGCTGCTAAATTGCGCCGAATCAAGCATCTGACCTGCCAAAAAGCGGGTATGCTGGAATGTGCCTTGAAACGTTGAAAACAGGCCACTTATGAAGCATAAATTCGACGCAAATTGGCGCGTTTTGTCGAGGCTCTGCACGTCGGTTTGTTGATTCTAAACGAGTTAAATGGCGAAAAGTAGGCGAAACGTCCCAAATTTTTTTATTTAATTAATTTTGCTCCTTTCAAGCAGCAGCGATTCAGCCCGTAGCCCTTAGCCGGCGGCTGTTGCTGAAGCGGCAGATTTGCCCACATAAGACAAGTGTAGAGATTTGGCGGAAATAATCGGCAAACTTCGCCGAGATGAGAGAGCAGAAGGCAGAGATCAGAAAAGATGGGAGTTAGGGTAGTCTTGTCCGCCTCCAAGGGCGGCTCGTGGGTTTGACAAGAAAACTGGGGCCGAGGGAACGAGGGCTTGCCGGCTACCAGCGTTTCTTTGCATGCCGCGAGGGAAACGGGTCGAGGTTGAGCCGGGGCAGTAGCGGGAGAAAAAATCGCTCAGGAGAACCGGGGTAGATGACCTGCGCCGAAGAGGCGACGGCTACCGGCCTGTCCCATGTCGGCTATTTCGAGCTTGGCGACGACCGTTTGGCTTCCGCCGCTCTGAACATCAATTTCTCGGGTCCATCGTTTGAAGCCCGGACAGGTGATCACGAGCGTATATGCACCCGCCGGAACAGCAAGCACCGCCTGCCCTCGGCCGTCTGTCTTCAGAACGGATCTGTGCCTGAAAGGCGACGGATCGAACTGAACTCGGGAGCCTGGAACAACCACTCCTGCTGGATCCGTGACTTGAATCGTCAGGTTTCCCTGCGGAGCCGGTTGCGCGGAAAGCTCAATTGAAAGGAGGGCCACGAAGACGGCGGCAATGCGAGCAGCTGCCATGGTGCGAGTCCTGATACAGACATCTAATGGACGGGATGCCAGCTGAAAAGAGAGCCTCAGCGCGCCTTCTTGCACTTCTCCATGATTTTTGCGTGCAGGCGCTCGCTCACTTCGGTGGAGACCTCGTAAATCTCGTGGCAGCGGAAGATTTCGATGGTCTTGCGCGTGGTGTTCAGAACCACTTCGCAGTGGCCGCACTTGCGCAGATGAGCTTCAATCTCGGAGCGCGTCTCTACGGCGATCGATTCATCGATCACGTCGTCGAGGATCTTGAGGAACTCAGTGCAGGTCATGCTTCAGCTCCGTCTCCGCCTGACGCCGCGGCCGCCTGTGCAATCGCCGGAGCTCTTCTGCCAAAGTAGCGTGTGAGCCGCTCGCGCAGTTGCAACCGCGCGCGCAGCAGCCGTGATTTGACGGCGGGAACGCTCAATCCCAGCGTCTCGGCGGTCTCCTCGGTGGAGAGACCCTCCACGTCGCGCAGCACAAAAACCACACGAAAGCCCTGCGGCAGGCCTTGAATGGTTTTGCGCAAGATCTCGGCCAGCTCGGACTGCGTATAGTTCTGTTCCGGATTCGGCGCCCAGTCGGCGAAGTCGCGGGGAACGGATCCCTCGTCCGTGGTCACGTCCTCGTCCATAGAGACCAGTTTGCCCGTGCGCCGCTTGCGCAGGCGCATCAGACTCTCGTTGACGGCGATTCGAACCAGCCATGTGTAGAACTTCGAGCTTCCTTGAAACTGATCGAGCTTCTCGTACGCCTTGAGAAACGCGTCCTGCATAACGTCTTCGGCGTCTTCGCGGTTTTGCGTGATATGCTGCGCAATCCTGAAGATCTGCCGCTCGTACTTGCGGACCAAGGTGTCGTAGGCCGCGACGTCACCGGCGCGAACCCTTGCCACAAGGGCCACGTCGGGGTGCTGCTCATCTTGCCCCGCAACTGGTTGGATGGTTGACATGGCAGTTGGTTCCAAAAAGATGCTACGAAAGTTGCAGGCTCTTCTTCTGCAGGTTGACCTGGGAATTCAATTGGCCCGCCGGGAACGATTCAGGAGGCCGGCAAAAGATGAGTGTAACGGAGAGGGCGGCGCAGAGCCAAACCGGGCGGCGCCGGACACTGACTGCTCCGCGCCGAACTGATGGTTACGCAAGTGATTCCCCGTGCCGTTCGCTCGCGTCCAATTCAGCATAGAGTGGAATTATGCGATGCTCGTCTTCCCCACCGCTTGTCACGCTGTCTATTCCGCGACCCGCTCTCGTGGCCCTGGCGGGACTGCTGTGGCTGAGTACGTCCCTGTCGCCGGCGCAATCCACTCCAGCACCCGCAGGGGGCGCGCCTTCCTCAACCTTGCCCGTATCAAACGCGCACGCTTCGACGAGCGCGGGAGCCATTCGAAAGCCGAAGCCAACGGCGAAGAAGACGCCGCCGACTCATAGGTCGTCCCATTCGTCGAGCCGCGCGGCGCGGCTGGCGCGCACAGCACGCCTCAAACAAGCTTTCGTCGCATCAAAAGAGCTGCAACCCATGGCTCAGCAGCTTGCCACTCTGCGCACGCCGGCGGCTTACGCCGGATTGACAGCCTACGCGCACAGCCATACGGGCGAGGCTGCTGCGGCGGCTTACCTCGCGCTCGGGCACGCCTATCTGCTGGATAAGAGAGATGCCGAGGCTGAAAGCGCGCTGGCCGAGGCTCGCCGCGCCGACGGAGAGCTTAACGATTACGTAGACTTTCTCGACGCTGAGGCGAGCCATGAAGCGGGAGACGACACCGCTGCCGAGAATATTCTGCACGGATTCACCGATCGCTACCCTGAGAGCATCTTTGACGACCAGGCTCCGGAGCTTGAAGCCAACGTGCTGCTCGGGATGAACAAGCTGACGGCCGCTCGGCAGGTTCTGGCCGCGGCTGCGGAGTCTCCGGCTGCGGACCGTCCGGGCTTTCAACTGGCTGAAGGCGAAGTGGAGCAGGCCCTGGATCAACAACAGGCCGCGGAAGCTGCATTTAAACGCGTCCTGCTTGAGCATCCCCTGAGCCCGGAGGCGCAGACGGCGCGCGCCAAGCTGACCGCGACGGGCGCCGAGGCCTCCTTGACGGTCACGGAGCTACGCAGCCTTGCGGACGCTTATTACAACGCCGGCCGCTACGAAGAGGCAGCGGAGCAATTCCAGGCTCTGAAACGCGAGCCGGGCCTGGACGAGGCGACCCGCGACGGGTTTGACCTCTCCGAAGCTGCGTGCCAGTTGAAGTTGAAGCGGCTGACCGTGGCGGAGGCGACGGCGTTGCCCGATAGCCCCGACGAGAACGGAGCGCACCGCCTTGACCTGCTGATGGAACTGGCCCGTGGACGCGACGATAGCGATACGCTGAAGCAAATTGTCTCCGAGATGGAGTCCCGGTTTCCGCATAGCCCGTGGCTGGCCGATGCGCTCTTCTCGAGCGGAAACATGTACCTGCTGAAGCGCGACTACCCGACGGCGATCCAATATTACAGCGAGCTGGCCACGCGCTTTCCCGGCGATAAGAATGCCGCGGCGGCGCACTGGCGGTCGGGATGGTTGAGCTACCGGTCGGGTCTCTACAAGAATGCGGAGCAGATCTTCGACGATCAGATTCATTCTTATCCTTCCGCCGTGGAAACGGTCTCCGCTCTCTACTGGCGCGGGCGCCTCTTCGAAACGCAGGACCATAGTGCCGCCTCGGCTGCGGCCAACTACCGAGCGATCATCCACGCCTACCAGCATTTTTTCTATGCGCAGATGGCGCGCCAGCGGTTGTCGGCGCTGGGCGCGACGCAGGCGGCATCCGATCCGCAACTGGATCGCTTTCAGCCTGTGCCGCTGCCTCACCTGGTGGACACATTCCCAGAGGACAGCCCCCACCTGGCCAAAGCGCGGCTGCTGGCCAACGCGGGGCTGAACGAATACATCGCGCAGGAGATCAAGGCCGATCCCGATTCGTCTTCCTGGAGCGCGCTGGCCGAAGCGCAGATCTATTCCTCTTATGGAGAGACTTATCGCGCCGTGCGCTCGCTCAAGCGGGCTTTACCGGGCTCGGCATCCGCTTCGATTGAGTCGATCCCGCTGGTCTATTGGCGAATCCTGTTTCCCGAGCCGTGGTGGGATACGATCCAGGCGGAGTCGGCAAAGAACAACCTCGATCCCTACCTGGTGGCCTCGCTGATTCGCCAGGAGTCGGAGTTTGATCCTTCCGCGATCTCCCATGCCAACGCCTATGGCCTGATGCAGTTACTGCCGGTGGTGGGCAGAAAGATGGCGCACGAAGAGGGAATTACTTCTTTCCAGACCTTTCAACTTCTGGACCCGGAGATGAACATCCGGTTGGGAACAAGGTATCTGCGCCAGATGCTCGACCGCTTTGGCGGCGTGCAGGAATATGCGCTGGCGGCATACAACGCGGGCGACTACCGCGTCGCGGATTGGGAGGCAGCCGGCCCTTATTCGGGCATCGACGAGTTTGTCGAGTCGATCCCGTTTACCGAGACGCGGGAGTACGTCGAAGCCATTTTGCGCAACGAGGAGACCTACAGAGCGATTGACGCATTCGCCCGCACGCACGGCGGCACGGCCACAGAGGCCTCGCGCTAGCTTTGATGCTGGATTGGCCCGAGGGGGAATCCCATTTGTTACTCCCGGGCCTCGATTGGAATTGACTTCGCCGTTGTGCCCGGCAACACTGTCCTAAATCGGATGCACGCATCTAATACTTGTAAGTGTTTCGAAGCCTGCTTTTGAAAGAAAACGGAGCCGGGCGAACTCAGTCACGGCTCGGATGCATCAGACCCGGAGGGAACGATGTCAGCCGACTTGAGTTTTCTGGAAGAGTGGATCCCGGAACGCATGGATCCGGGTACGATTTTTGTTCTGGAGAACCAGGCCAAGCTCGGCCAGGCCCAGAATCCTTATGTAGCCGTGATGTCGTGCCCGAAATGCGGGACGCTGGGGCTGATCACTCGCCGCCAGCTCTACGGGGGCGACCCGATGATTTGCGGCGGGGACGTCTGCTCGGCGGAATACCGGCTGGACGGCGAAAACATCTGCTACCGGTCAGCCCAGTAAATCTCCGATTGTGCAGGTCGTCGGATTTGCGCAAGCTTGAAAGGCTCCGGGCCTGAAGGCCCGTCACGCCATCTCTCCGAATTCAAGGGCCTAGAGGCCCCTGCTCCTTCCGGTTCCTTGCTCGCTACTGCTGCAGCGTGTAGTCAGCCTTGGTCGTCTTGGCGCCGGTTTCGGCCGGGGTGGGGAGCTGCGACCGGTCCCATCCTCCGCCCAGCGCTTGCACCAATTGCACCGCCGACGTCATCTCTTCGACCTGAAGCGCGTTGAGAGTTTCCTGGTTATTGAGCAGCGTGGTTTGCGCGATGACCACATCCACATATGGATCAACGCCGGTGTTGTAGCGCACCAACTCCAGATTGAGATAGTCCTCGGAGTCCTTCACCGCATCCTGCTGACGGAGAATCTGCTGCGAATACGTTCGCGTGGCCACCATTGAGTCCTCGACCTGCTGGAAGGCAGTGAGCACGGTTTGCCGGTAGGTGGCCAGGTCTGCGTTGTATTGAGCAACGTATTGATGCAATTCCGCGCGATAGAGCCATCCGTCGAAGATCGTTTCGGCGACCGATGGGCCAATCGACCAGACCCGGCTGGGCCAATTGAACAGGCTGGTTAACGCGGAGCTCTGGAATCCGCCGGTTGCGCTGATCGTCACTTGCGGGAAAAACGCGCCGTAGCCGATCCCGATGATGGCGTTCTCCTCGGCGAGCGTGCGCTCGGCCGCCGCAATGTCGGGCCGCCGTTCCGCAAGCTGGGAGGGCACACCGGTGGGAATTGAAGGTGGCTTGAAGAGCATCGGCTTCACGGGAACGGAAAAATCGCTCGGCGGCTTGCCCAGCAGCACTGCGATGGCGTGCTCGTATTGCGCGCGCAAAAGTCCCACATTCGTGGCCGCCGCTTCCGCGGACTCCACTGTCGTCTTGGCCTCGGCAACCGAGATGTAATCACCGACGCCAGTGTCATATTGCGCTTGAGTGTAGTCCAGCGATTTCTTTTCGTCCGCGACGGTCTGGTTCAGAATCTGCTGCAGCATATCCTGGCCGCGAATCTCGAAGAAATACTCCGCCAGGCTGGCCTGTTCGGTGAGCTTCTCCGTTTGAAGATCGGCGGCGCTCACCTGCGAGGCGTATTCCGCTTCGTGCACCTCGTTGCGAATCTTGCCCCAGAAATCGGGCGTCCACGAAACGTCAATCGGAGCATTCCAGAGTGTTGACTGCTTGCCGGGATTGGCTTGGGTGGAGTTGTTCAGAGTTCCGGAACTCTTGGACCGGTTCCACGATGTGTTCGCGGTGATCGTCGGCCAATACTGCGAGCGCGCCTCGGCAATTGTGGCGCGCGCCGCCATGTAATTCTCGAAGTACTCTTTCAGGTTCTGGTTGTTGATATTGAGCTGATCCTCGAGCGCGTTCAGCTCGGGATCGCCGAAAACCTCCCACCAGTTGCCGCGGATCATGGCGTCCTGCGGGCTGGCCACCTTCCATCCATCGGCGTCCTGGAAGTTGACAGTGGACTCCTTGTAATTCGGCGCGGTGACAGACGGCGGCGCGGGCGCGTGATACGGTGGGCCGACGCGGCACCCGCCCAGCAGCGCGACAAACCCGAGAGCGCTGGCGGTGAGTATGGCCGGAATTCGACTGGTTCGCTCAATCATGGTCAATATCCTTCATGACACCGCTCCTTCCGCGGTGGCTGGAAGCACATCATGAGTGCGACCCAGCGCGCGCAGGCGAAGACGGTCCATCATCAGGTAAACCACCGGAGTGGTGTAAAGCGTGAGCGCCTGGCTCAGAAGCAGGCCGCCCACGATGGTGATCCCCAGGGGCTTCCGGAGTTCCGAGCCCGTGCCGGTTCCGAAGGCCAGCGGCAGGGCACCGCAGATCGCGCACATCGTGGTCATCATGATCGGCCGGAAGCGCAGCATGCAGGCTTCAAAAATTGCATCGTGCGTGCTTTTGCCGCCCTGGCGCTCGGCCTGAAGCGCAAAATCGATCATCATGATGGCGTTCTTTTTCACAATGCCGATAAGCAGGATGATGCCGATGATCGAAATCATATTGAGATCGATGTGGAACAGCATGAGTGCCAGCATGGCGCCAACGCTGGCCGACGGCAAGGTGGAAATAATCGTGAGAGGGTGAACCAGGCTCTCATAGAGAATGCCGAGCACGATGAACACGGAAAGCAGCGCGGTGATGACCAGAATCGGCAGGGACGACAGCGATTGCTGATAAGCCTGGGCCGTGCCGGCGAAAAAGCCGCGAACCGTGCCGGGCATGCCCAGCTTTTCTTCCATCTGCGTTACCTCGCGCGTGGCATCACTGAGCGCGGCGCCGTTCTTCAAGTTGAAGGAGACGGTGGTCGAAGGAAAAAGACCGGTATGAGCGACTTGCAGCGGTGTGGTGTTGGTGCTTGGTTTGGCCACCGAGAGCAACGGCGAAACGGTATTCAGTCCGGCGCCGGACGAGGAACCGGGGGGCTTGAAGTAAATGTTATTCAGTCCCGACGGATCCTGCCAGTACTGTGGCGCCACTTCCATGACCACGTAATACTGGTTGAGCTGCGTGTAAATCACCGAGACTTCAGATTGGCAGAAAGCGCTGCAGAGGGCACTGTCGAGCGATTGCGGCGTCTGGCCCATGCGCGCCGCGGTGACCCGGTCGTAGTTGAGCAACTCCTGCAGCCCGCCGTTCTGCCAGTCGGTATTCACGTCAGTCACGTCGGGAAGCTTTTGCATATTCTGGTAGAGAACCGGAGCCCAGTGCGCAAGGTCATCGATGTTGTCGGATTGGATGGTGTATTGATAAAGCGCGGCACTGCCGCGTCCCCCGATGCGCAGGTCCTGAGCAGCCTGCAGATAGGCCGAAGCAACCGGAAGTCGATTCATTTTTGGCCGCAGCCGGTTGATCACGTCCGGCGCCGCGGTCTGGCGCACCCCACAATTAGGGCCTTCTTTGCATTGAGTGCCCAGTGGCTTGAGAGCCATGAACATGAAACCGGCGTTGCCACCGCCGGTGTAGGCCAGAACGTGGGCCACGGCAGGGTCGGCTTTTACCACGTTGATCAGCGACACCATGGAGAAATTCATGAAGGGAAAGGAAGCGTCCTGGGGGCCCTGCACCTGGCCCATGATGATGCCCGTGTCCTGTTGCGGGAAATATCCCTTGGGAAGCCTGATGTATACGAGAACATTTAGCGCAATGGTGAGCAGAAGCACGACGAGCGTCAGGCCCGGATTGTCCAGGACCCACGCCAGCGATCGCCGGTAAACCCAGATCATGCCGTTGAGGCCTTTTTCGCTGGTTCGGTAGAACCAATTGTGCTTCTCGCCCTCCTTGTAAGCTTTGAGCAGGTGAGCGCACATGGTGGGCGTGGTGGTTAGGGAAATGATCATGGAGATGACGACGGCCGTGGAAAGCGTGACCGCGAACTCGCGGAACAATCGTCCGATGATGCCACCCATCATGAGGATGGGAATAAAAACGGCAATCAGCGACATGCTGATGGAGAAGACCGTGAATCCGATCTCTCTCGCGCCCTGTAATGCCGCGGCAACCGGGTCCATTCCGGCTTCGAGATGGCGGGTGATGTTCTCCATAACAACAATTGCGTCGTCGACCACGAATCCCGTGGCGACAACGATCGCCATCAGCGACAGGTTGTCAAGCGTGTAGCCGAGCAGATACATGATGGCGAAGGTGCCGATGAGCGAGACTGGAACGGCGACGAAGGGAATCAGCGTGGCGCGCAGGCTGCGCAGGAACACGAAGACCACCAGGATGACGAGGCAAACCGAAAAGACCAAGGTTCTCTCTACAGTGAAGACCGAAGCCCGGATCGTGACGGTTCTATCCACATCCACAGTCGTCTTGATGCCCGCCGGAAGCACCGCTTCAAGAAACGGCAATTGGGCCTTTACGCGATCGACGGTCTGAATAATGTTCGCGCCGGGCTGACGGAAGACGGTCAGCACCACTCCCTTGGTGCCGTCGATGAATCCAGCGGTGCGGATATTCTGCGTGGAGTCCACGACGTCGGCTACATCGGACAGACGGACTGCCTCACCATTGTGATAGCCGATGATCAGAGGCCGATAGTCCGCAGCTTCGGAGATCTGGTCGTTCGTAATGATGTCTTCGGTAATCCCGCTATTGGAAAGCTGACCCCTCGGCGAATGCGAGTTTTGCAGGCTGAGCACCGATTGCACGCTGCCGAGAGTGAGGCCGAAACTCTCCAGCTTGGTGGGGTTGACCTCGACCCGCACCGAAGGCGTGCCGCCACCTTGCACACCCACCTGCCCGACACCCTGAATCTGCGAGAGCTTTTGCTCGAGGATGGTGGAGGCAAGATCGTAGAGCTTTGTCACCTGGTATTTGTTGGAGGTGAGGCTGATGATCATGATCGGCGAATCGGCCGGATTGATCTTGCGATAGGAAGGATTGGAAGGCAGATTCGCCGGCAGATAGGTGCGGGCCGCGTTGATGGCCGCCTGCACATCTCTTGCTGCGCCGTCTATGTTCCGGCTGAGGTCGAACTGCATGGTCACATTGGTCGAGCCGAGCGAACTCGACGAGGTCATCTCCGTGATGCCGGCAATGTGGCTGAACTGGCGTTCCAGGGGCGTGGCCACCGAGGCTGCCATAATCTGTGCGCTGGCGCCGGGCAAGCCGGCGGAGACACTGATAGTGGGAAAGTCCACCTGCGGCAGCGGAGCGACAGGCAACACCACGAACGCGACTGCTCCCGCAATGCCGATGGCGACAGTGAGCAGCGTGGTGCCCACGGGCCGCCGGATGAATGGGGCCGAAAGGTTCATGCGTTCTCTGCACCTGGCCGCGGTTCGAATTCCGCGGGCAATCGCGAAAGACGCCGGCCCTTGACGCGCTCAGCGAGCCGGTCGAAGAAGATGTAAATGACTGGCGTGGTGTAAAGGGTAAGCAACTGGCTCAACAACAACCCCCCGACCATGGCGATGCCCAGCGGCCGGCGCAGCTCCGAGCCGAGGCCGGTTCCGGCGGCCAGCGGAATCCCTGCCAGCAGCGCGGCCATGGTGGTCATCATGATGGGGCGGAAGCGCAACAGGCTGGCTTCGTAAATGGCTTCAGTTGAATCCTTGCCATGTTTGCGCTCGGCCTCCAGCGCGAAGTCCACAATCAGAATGCCGTTTTTCTTCACAATACCGATAAGGAGAATAATGCCGATGATTCCCACGACGCTGAGATCCTCGCGGAAGAGGATGAGCGCGAGCAATGCGCCGACGCCAGCGGAGGGCAGCGTGGAAAGAATGGTAATGGGGTGGATGAAACTCTCATAGAGGACGCCAAGAACGATGTAGACCGCGACGAGAGCGGCAAGGATGAGCAGCGGTTCATTGGTGAGAGAATTCTCGAACGACGCGGCTGTGCCCTGGAAACCAGACTGCAAGCTGGCGGGGAAGTTAAGGTTCTTAGCCGTCTTCTCAATGTCGCTTATCGCGGTTCCCAATGAAGCGTTGGGAGCGAGATTGAATGAGACCGTGACGGAAGGGAATTGTCCCTGGTGATTGATGGAGAGCGCCTCCGTTGTGTCACTCACCTGCGTGAAGGCGCTGAGCGGAATGGCATTGGAGCCTGAGGAAGAAGATCTGAGGTTCGACGAAGTCTCGGCCCCCGTGCCGCCGGAAAGAACCGTAGCCGGCGAGGTCAAGACTTGCGAGGACGGAGTGTAGCGCACGGAAGACGTGAGTGCGTTCGATCCAGCCGACGATGAGGCCGAGGAGGAGTACGAGGTAGCCGCACCCGCGCCGGTTGCCCCAGATGAAGCGCTGGACTGGATGTAAAGATCGCTCAGCTTCTTCGGATCCTTTTGCCACTCCGGTTGAGTTTCCAGAATCACATGATATTGATTCAGCTGCGTGTAGAGCGTGCTGATTTCGCGCTGTCCGTAGGCGTCATAGAGGGTATTGTCGATGGTGGTTGGCGCGATGCCCAACCTGGACGCGGTGACACGGTCGATAGCCAGTTGGATGGCGCGCGCGCCGGTTTGCTGATCCGTAGCCACATCTTCCAGCTCGGGCAGCTTCTTTAACTGCGCCACGAATTTGTTGCTCCAGTCATTCAACTCGTCCGTGTCGGGATCCTCGAGCGTGTACTGATACTGCGTACGGCTGACGCGGTCGTCCACCGTGATGTCCTGCACCGGCTGCATATAGAGATGCATGCCGTGGACCTGGGCCAAATTTTGCTGAAGGCGGCGGATGACATCGGAGGCGCCGACGCGCTGGTTGATCGGTTTCAGGTTAATGGAGATGCGGCCGCTATTGAGCGTTGTGTTGATGCCGTCAGCGCCGATAAACGAGGACAAGCTTTCGACGGCAGGGTCCTTCAAAATGATCTTCGCCAGTTCCTGTTGCTTCTCGCTCATGGCGTCGAAGGAGATGGACTGCGACGCCTGGGAGATGCCCTGAATGACGCCGGTATCCTGCACCGGGAAAAATCCTTTGGGGATCGTAATGTAGAGGATGATGGTGAGTATGAGCGTGGCCACGGCGACCAAAAGAGTGAAGGTTTGGTAACGCAGCACCACGCGCAGGGTGCGTCCGTAGAAAGCGATGAGCTTGTTGAACACGCGTTCCGACGCTTGGTAGAAGCGGCCCTCCTGTTGCTTCGGGTCGTGGCGCAGAATGCGCGAGCACATCATGGGAGTGAGGGTGAGCGAAACCACGGCCGAAATGACGATGGTTACGGCCAGCGTGACCGCAAACTCACGAAAGAGACGGCCTACCACGTCGCCCATGAAGAGCAAGGGGATGAGTACAGCGATCAGCGAAACGGTCAGCGAAACAATCGTGAATCCGATCTGACCGGCGCCGGTGAGCGCGGCTTCGAGCGGCGGCATGCCTTCTTCAAGGAAGCGGTTGATGTTTTCGATCATCACGATGGCGTCGTCAACCACGAATCCGGTGGAGATGGTGAGCGCCATGAGGGAAAGATTGTCGAGCGAGTAGCCGAGCAGATACATCACGGCGAGAGTGCCGATGAGTGAAAGAGGCACGGCCACGGTGGGAATGATGGTTGCCCGCCAGCTGCGCAGGAACAGGAAGATGACCATCACCACCAGTACGACAACGAGCCCCAGCTCGAACATTACATCGTGAACTGAAGCATTAATGCTCGTGGTCATATCGGTCAGCGTCGTGACCTTGATGCCGGCGGGCAGGTTCGCCTCCAATTGAGGCAAAACCTTCTGAATGGAGTCGACAACGGTGATGGTGTTGGCGCCGGGTTGCCGCTGGATATTGAGAATGACCGCAGGCGTCAGATTCATCCACGCGGCCTGCTTGGTGTTCTCCACGCCATTGACCACGTCGGCGACGTCCTTGACGAAAACGGGTGCGCCGTTGCTGTACGAGACGACCACATTCTTGTAGTCGTCGGCGGTGCTGATCTGGTCGTTGGCGTCGATCTGGTAGTCCTGGCGAGGGCCGTCGAAGTTACCCTTGGCGGAATTGACGCTGGCCTGGGTCAAGGCCGTGCGCATATCCTCCATGTTCAAGCCGTAGGAGGATAGTGCGACGGGGTTCACCTGAATGCGGACCGCGGGCTTTTGGCCGCCGCTGATGCTGACCAAGCCTACTCCGGCCAACTGCGAAAGCTTGGGCGCCAGCCGCGTGTCAACCATGTCCTCAACCTGAGAGAGGGGCATGGAGTCAGATGTGATGGCCAGCGTGAGGATCGGGGCGTCAGCCGGATTGGTCTTGGTGTAGACGGGCGGGACGGGGAGATCGGACGGCAGAAATGTCTGACCGCCGTTGATCGCCGACTGCACTTCTTCCTCGCCGACGTCGAGCGAGAGCGTGAGACCGAACTGGAGGACGATGACCGAGACTCCGCCAGCGCTGGTCGAAGTCATCTGGCTGAGGCCCTGCATTTCGCCGAACTGGCGTTCCAAGGGCGCAGTAATTGTGGTTGCAACGACGTCCGGGCTGGCTCCGGGATAGAAGGTGACCACCTGAATAGTCGGGTAGTCCACTTCCGGCAGGGCCGACACAGGGAGCTGAAAAAAGGCGACCAGCCCAGCCAGGAGAATTGCGGCCATCAGCAGCGAGGTAGCAACCGGCCGCAGAATGAATGGCCGAGATGGGCTCATGGAGCAGCCTCGGTCGTATCGGAGGATGTGGCCGGAATTACGACCTTGGAGATGGAGATGGTCGACCCGTTGACCAACTTCTGAAAGCTGCTGTTGGCCACCACGTCACCGGGATTGATGCCCGTGACCGCGGTGTTTCCCTGATCGGAGATTCCCGATTTTACGGTTCGCATCAGGGCCTTGTTTTTCTGGATCAGATAAACGTAATCAACTGCGCCGTTGTGCTGAACCGTAGAGGAGGGAACGAGAGTCTGGTTATCGAGCGTCTTGACCAGCAGGCGGGTGTTGACGAACTGGTTAGGGAAGAGCAGGCCATTCGAGTTGTCAAATTGCGCGCGCAGCTTCACGGTTCCCGTGACGGTGTCGATCAGATTGTCGATAGTGATCAATTTCCCTTTGGCCAGCAGCGTCTGCTGCGTGCGGTCATAGGCGTCGACCTCGAGAGCTTTTCCGGTGTGCATCTGTTTCAGAACTTCGGGCAAGCTATCTTCCGCCAGCGTGAAGATCACGGTGATGGGATGAATCTGCGCAACCACCACAAGCGGGGTGGCGGAGTTGGCCGTAACCAGATTGCCGGGATCAACCTGACGCAACCCTGCTCGCCCGTCGATCGGCGACGCGATGTGACAGTACGCGACCTGCACCTGGTCATATTGGACGGTGCCCTGGTCGTTCTGCACTGTTCCCTGATCCTGGAGAACAAGTTTTTCCTGATCTTCAAGCGTTTGACGCGGGATCGCATTCTTGGCCCATGCGTCCTGGTAGCGCGTTAGATCCATTTGCGCTTCGGCGAGCAAATTCTGGTCGCGACTGAGTGCTCCCTGCGCCTGGGCGAGCTGCGCCTCGTAGGGCCGGGAATCGATATCGATCAGCGGGTCGCCTTTGCGAACGTCTTGTCCCTCGCGGTAGTGGACGGCCGTAATCACGCCCGTGACCTGCGCAGTAATGTTGTCGGTGTATGTCGGCGTGACGGTGCCTAGGGCATCCAAATAGACGCCGATGGTGCCCTTGGTCGCAGTGGCGACGGTGACTGGCACCGTCCCGCCCATCGCGGCGCCGCGGCCTCCGCCAGGAGCAGCGGTTGAGGTGCTCTTGTGCTCCCACACCACGAAGATCAGGACCGCAAAAGCCAGCAGGACGATCACCCAGATCCACAGGTGGCGGTGTTTTTTTGTCGAGTCTAAGGGCGGCTGCCCAGGGTCAGAATTTGAAACAGAAAGAGGTTGGTCCATCGCCTTCTTCTTCTCTTATTTCCTGTTACGAGCGCTCGATTTGATAGGGACATTTTCTCATATTGAATTGATGGTCGGGATGCACAGGGCAACCAGGCTTGTCACGGAGTCTCTTTGCTGAAATGAATATCCGCATGCCGGCCGCCGCCAGATTTCAAAGCGAATACCGCAATCGGAGTTCGGTAAGGCGCAAATCGACAGAGCGCGCACATGGGCACGCTATTGCACAGACGAATCAGCCCGGCAGAAAGTTGCACAAATGCGCGAGGCGCGGGAAAGCGTCCCATTTTGGGTGGTTTTTCAATTCTTTGGAACGACTCGCGGCTCCGAAGGCGGGGAGTCGAGCAGCGATGTTTAAAGCGCCAGAAAGATTGCGCCGTCCTCCACAGTGAGTTCGACGCCGGCGGCCTTGGCCGCTTCCTCGAGCGCAGCACGCAGCATGACAACCGGGTCCGGGCTAACGTCAAGGCGGCGCATCAGTCCTTCGCCTTTTTTCGTGCCCGCGGAAAGCGTGATCTTCAAGCCGCGGCGCTTGCAACGCACCGCGGTGCCATCTTCAAGCTTGGTGTTCATCGGCTTGATGTAGGCGTCGATGTAATGAACGCCGATGCCGGATTTGTCTTCGGTTTTGGCGGGAAGCTTGTTTTCAGCATCCGCATTTACATCACAAACTTTGACTTTCACGCTGTGCCCCCAGGGGTTCAATTCCTTTTCGTTCGAGAAATGCGTCCATAACCTTTCTGAATTCACGGATATGTTCGGGCGTGCTACCGCAGCAGGCGCCGATGATATTCGTGCCCGCCTCGAGCAGCGGGAGGACGCCCTTGACCATCTGCTCCGGGGTCTCATCGTACACAATCTTCATATTCACCAACCGGGGCTTTCCGCCGTTGGGCTGCACCATTACCGGGAGGCTGGTCGCGTTCTTGTATCGCTGTACCGCCAGGAGGGCGTGCGGCATATCCATTCCGGTGCCGCAATTTAGCGCGACAATGTGCGCGCCGCTTTCCTCCATGAATTCGGCGGCTCGTTCAGGCTCGACACCCATCATGGTGCGGAAAGTGGAGCCGTCGAGCGTAACGTCATAGGCCATGGATCCGATGATGCACTTTGCGCCCGCCTTCTGCGCCGCCTCAATGCCGATGGAGAGCTCTTCGAGCGATGTCTGTGTTTCGATGATGATGGCGTCGGCTCCGCCGGCGACCAAAGCAGCCGCCTGCTCTTCAAATGCGCTCTGAACCTGGGCTATCGTGAAGTCGCCGAACGGTTCGAGCAACCCGCCGAAGGGGCCAATATCGCCGAGCACGTATCCGTCTTTGCTGCCGAATGCCTGTCGCGCGATCTCGACTGCAGCCTTATTGATTTCTGGCACATGCTCCGATTCGCCATGTCGGTTGAGCATGATGCGCGACCCGCCAAAGGTATTGGTGATAATGCAATCGGAGCCGGCTTCGGCATAACGGCGCTGGATGGCGAGAACGCGCTCAGGATGCGTGAGGTTCCAGGCCTCGCCGCAGTTGCCCTGTTCCAGGCCGGCGATCATGAGTTGCGTTCCCATCGCGCCGTCGCCGAGCAAAGGCCGTTCAAGCACCTCTTCATGCAAAAGCTTTTTCATGAGTTCTCCGTCTCTCCGCTCAATTCCTTTTGTACCAGAGCGTAGTGGATGGTTTCGAGAACCAGGCCCCATTTGTGAATGCGGCTTTGCGCCTCGCAGTAGCAGCCGGCGCCATTCGGTTCGCGCCGCCACTTGAGGATCGCGTTCAGACGCTGTCCGATCAAAGGCTTCTCACTGTCAATCGCGGTCATCAGGCGATCAGCATCCTCAACGAATTTGCACATTGACTCGTGGCCGGTATCGCCTGCAGCCGGGCTGCAGCGCTCGTCCAGAATGGGATACTCATCGGCGCGCGGCCCGAGCCTCACGTTGTAGATGAAGGCCAGCGGACGACCCATGTTGGTGCAGGTGGTTCCGTCGTAGCGGAATGTGGCGACCATCGACCCGTCGGATTGGAGCGCGATCGCGAGGCGCTCCTCGGCCCATCGTTGCAAGGCTTTCCGATTCACGGTGTACTGCGCATCGGCGTCGAGCACAGAGGTCGGCGCCGGCAATGGCTCGGCGGTTGTTCGCGGCGCGCGTTTGTAGGGTGCGCGCCTGTACTGGCAAGGTCCAAACGAGCAGCTCTCACAGGGGACCAGGCTGGTAAGCCGTTGCAGTCGGTCCCTGTGACGCGTGATGCCGAAGACCGCGAGTTGCGTTTTCTTGGGGCGCAACATGCCGGAATCAAAAGCGTCCACGCGGGAAGGGAACTGCTCGCTCCGCGTCTGCATGATTAATTCGAGAAGGCGCGGCTGCTCGGCTACTTCCCAATCTGGATAGCCGGGGCTCGAGTGAGGAAGCACTGCCATGCCACGCTGTTCCGCCCAATCGCAAAGACGGGCGCCGGCAATCGTGGTCAATTGCTCAACGACGGCGGAAGCAAACATCTCGAGAAAGAAATATTCGTCGGGCTTGTCTTCCTTCCAGAGCCGACGGGCTTCCTCCTCGGCTTCGGGTCCGGCGCCAACAGCAACCAGAATTGCGCTGTGCGCCCCGGCCTGCTCGAAGGCACTGTGCAGGCGTTTGCTGTTGAAGACCATGCCGTCAATTTTGATCAAGTCGGGCCGAATTGTGTCGCCTGCGGGGGAGCCGCTCTCAAATTCAAGGCTCTCGACTTGGCGCGCATAAAACCACGGACGGCCATGCTTTCCATACCAATTTCGCGCCAAATCCGCCAGCTCTCGCGCGCGCCCTTCAAGCTCCCAGCCGCGAGGGTAGCCGAGCAGCCGCGTAAACTCCTGCTGCAGTACGTCTACGCCGGCGAGCGCGTCCGCGATCTCGATGGATTCGGCTACCTGGCGCATGGAATCGGCTCCACAGCTTTGAACTGGCAACCCTCGACGAAGAAATCAAAGAAGTTCGGGTGCGTTTCAAGCCGGCAATGTTGCACTCGTTTTACCAGTTCTTCCAGTTCCTGGCGCTTGGTTTTCGAAAGCAGTGCGATGGTCGCGCCTTCAATGGCAAGATTGCCAGCCCTCACGAATTTGCCTGGCGCGAGGCTGGGCACCAGCCCGATCCGCAGCGAGGATTCCACATTGAGATGCCGTCCGAATCCGCCGGCAAGATAGAAGACGCCAATATCGTCGAAGTCGATGCCGTACGTACTGAAGACCACGTGCAGCCCCGCGACGTTTGCGCCCTTGGCCTGAGCCAGCTCATTCACGTCGCTCTCGAGAAGATAGACGTCGCCGTTAGCGCCGTGGCAGAGATCGATGCGGTGCAGGTCGTCCTCGAACCGTCCTCGCTCGTTCATGCGGCCTGTGCGCAGCAGCTCGCTCAGCAAATCCACCAGGCCCGATCCGCAGATTCCTTCCGGCGCAACGTCGCCGATGACGCGAATCCGGAATTGACCGTTCTCAGCAATCGCCACTTCCTCAACGGCGCCGTCGAGTGCGGGCATGCCGCTGGCGATGGCTCCGCCTTCAAACGCCGGTCCCGCCGGGCACGATGCGGCGAGAATGCGATCCTTGTTACCCACGACTAATTCCGTGTTGGTGCCAATGTCCATGATCGCGATGAGGCGCTCTTCGTGCGCCAGATCGGCGGCCAGCATGCACGCGGCAGCATCGGCTCCCACGTGCCCGCTGATGATGGGTGCGCCGTAGACCCGAGCCTTGGGATGAATCGGCAAAAGGCTGCGCAGCCCGGATTCTTGAAGGCTGGTCGTCGTGCGCTTGCCTTCGCCCAATTCAATCTCAGTGATCGAGCGGTAGGGCGTCTGACCAATCGTGTACACGTTCTGCCGGAAGAAAAGATCGCGCATGGTGGAATTGCCAACCACGACCATCTCGTAGATCGTCTTCGGGTCAACGGGGAACTTTTCGATGGCATGGCTCAGGTATCCGGCCAGTGTCCGCATCAGCAGCCTACCCAGATGGCTGGTGTCGTATGCGATGCGCGACATGATCTCCGAGCCGCCGAAGCGTTGCGGGTTTTCGAAGGATGTGTCGGCGATCAGCTCGCCGCTCTCAAGGTCGAGCAAGCGCACGACCACGGTTGTCGTTCCCAGGTCCATGGCGATGCCGTGAATCGGTCCCGTGGATCGCTCGATTTCGACTCCGTCGATCAGAATGCGGTCGCCATCGCGCGTAACAGCGGGATCGAGCGCAAACGACTGACCGCTTCCGGGCAATCCATAGGCGTGGCGCTCGATGCGCATGTGCCCGCGGCGCATGGTGTGGCAGCGGACGATCCTGGGCGAGATTTGGCCGCTGGAGCCGGTGACGAAGGTCTGGCAGGAGAGACGGAAATTTCCCTTGAGATGACGCTCGGCCTCGGTCATCGGAGACAGTGCGTCCATGCCTTCGACCACCTCGACCATGCATTCCTTGCATTTGCCCTGCTTGCGGCACGACGTCGGCACGTCTATGCCCAAGGCTTCAGCCTGGTCGAAGAGAGAAAGGGCCGCGTCGGCCTCGGTCGATTGTCCGTTGATGATTAGGTTGACGGCCATTTTCGGGAAGTGCCTACCATCCCTTCGCCTCGAGCTCTGCTTTCAGCGCATCTGCGACATCCTGCGCGGACCCCTCGCGCTCCTGTTCGTCGCTCCACTCCCATTGGGCCAGGTAGTCATCGGCCGCCTGCAATCCGCGCATGGCTGCAAGGCGATCGATTTGCTCCATGAATCGCCCGTCCAACTGCACGGTCACATCGTCGATCCCGTCATCAACTTTGACTTGAGTCGGGATTTCCTGCCAATAGAGGATTTTGTAGGTGGCCATTTGGTTTACACCTGTCCAGCGAGCCGCAGGAACAAATCCACCGCCGCGGATGCATTGGCGCCGTATCCGTCGGCGCCAATCTCGTCGGCAAACATCTGGCTGATGGGAGCGCCGCCCACTGCCATCTTGATCTCTGCGTGGCCCGCCGCATGGAAGCCCTCGATCACGGTCTTCATATACATCATCGTCGTGGTGAGCAGCGCGCTCATGCCGATGATGTTCGGCTTGCATTTCTCGGCGGCGGCCATGAACTTCTCGACACTCTGATCCACGCCGATGTCATGAACCTCAAAGCCCGCGCCCTCGGCCATCATGCCCACCAGATTCTTGCCAATATCATGCAAGTCGCCGCGAACCGTGCCCATAAGCAGAACACCCTTGGGCTTGGAGCCGCTGTCTTTCGACGTCAGCAAAGGCTTCAGCACGGCCATGCCGGACTTCATGGCTCGCGCGGCAATCAAAACCTCCGGAACATAAAGGACGTTGTGCTTGAAGTCCTCGCCGACCACGCTCATGCCGGCAATGAGACCATCGGTCAGCACTTCCTGCGCGGAGCGTCCTTCGGCCAGAGCAGCTTCGGTCAGCTTGCCCACCTGGTCGGCATTTCCTTCGTACAGGTGTTGATTCATCAAGGCATAATCGGGCATCGAATGGTTTCCTCAGCGAGCGCTTGCAACCGCTCCGGCGGCGCGTTTGGCATTGAATTCTTGAAGGGCCTCAAGCATGGCCAGAATATTTTCGCGCGGCATTCCCGGGCTGGAGCCGCCCCCGACGGAGAGGATGATGCCCTCACCGCCCGAACCTTCCAGAACTTCCAGAGTTTCGTCTTTCACTTCTTCGGGGGTACCGCGAACCGCGATCTCCAGCGGATTCACATTGCCCATCAGGCACATGCGGTCGCCGATGCGCCGTTTTACTTCGGTGATGTGCCGCTGCTTGCCCCAGTTGAGTACATTGAATCCCGTGTCAGGCAGATGGTCGAGGCAGGCATCCACTTCGGCGTCGTTGTGATAGAGCTTCACCCAATCCTTGGGAAAGGCGTCGCAGATTCGCTTGAGATAAGGATGCGCAAATTCCAGATAATGCTCCTCGTTCACGAACCCGACGATGTCGTCAAGGATGAAAATGCTCTCAACGGTATCGCCCATGACTTTTTGTTGCGCCTTCAGCCAGTCAATAATGACGCGCGTGCAGAGATCAAGCAGCTTATGCGCGCCCTTTGGATCTTCGACCAGATCGATCATGAACTCCGTTGTACCGCGGACGAATCCTGCGGTACACATGGGTCCGCGCGAGGTGACCATGGGAAGAATGTAGCCGGCATCGAGAATCCGCTGACGCGCCATGCCGATGCGATGAAGAGTGAGGCCCGCAAATCCGTCGGCCTCGACCTCGTATTCGGGGAAGTTATCAATGTCTTCCAGGCGATAGAGCGTGTGGTATTCGCTGGGAGTATTGTCTTGCCAGAACTTGATTTTGGCCCCCAGGATCGAAGGTTCCGCGGCCATCCCGTACTCCATCCACCATGAAGGGATGAAGATGATGTCTGGAAACTCCTGCATGATCTTCAAGTTCGATTGAAACCACACCTCTGGATCCAAAAAATAGTCCAGGTGTTTGATGCCAAGGTATCCGGGAATCCACGGGCTATCGATGATCAGCGCCATCGGGATTTTGTCGATTTTTTCGCGCCGCACTGCTCGCTTAAACGTCTCCCACTGTTCCGACCGCATACTTTTCCTCCCGATCACCATCGTGATCGATGCATTCCTGTCGAGCCCATGACCTGAATGAGCGACCCCCTCGCCATCCGTCTTGCCCGAATTGCCAATCTAATTCTTCTCGTTTGATGAGGCGGTCAACGCACCGCTCAAAGAACGCAGATTGCGAAGCCCGCCATGAGCCTAAGTGCAATCATTCCCATTATCTAAGATTTTCTTCGACTGTCGTAATAATTGCAACTCAGTAATCATAATGTATGAGGAACGAGGCGCACAAGAGCGTTCCCCTGGCCGGTGGGGCCACGCATCAAGTGGCAAGGTCTGGGTCTCAAACTGAGGTCTATGTCAACGGGCTCGGATTGAAGATTGTGAACTCATTGTGCAGGCCCCAGTGGTCGGCCCACGTCTTTTTGCGCCCGCTGGCCACTTCCAACACCATGGAGAAGATCTCCCACCCGACTTCTTCAATCGTCGCTTCCGCAGTTGCAATTCGTCCCGCGTCTACATCGATCAAGTCATGCCAGCGTTGGGCAAGCCCGCTGTTTGAGGCCACTTTGATCACCGGCGCCATCGCCAGGCCGTAGGGCGTGCCGCGTCCGGTTGTGAAGATGTGCACGTTCATCGATGCTGCCAGTTGCAGCGTGCCGCAAATGAAGTCGCCCGCCGGGGTCGCCGCGAATACAAGCCCCTTTTGCGTCACGCGCTCGCCAGGTCCGGTCACACCCATCAGAGCTGAACTTCCCGCCTTGGCTACCGATCCCATCGTCTTCTCGACGATATTTGCCAAGCCGCCCTTTTTGTTGCCCGGCGATGGATTCGCATTCCGATCTGCGCCACCGCGATGCAGATAGTCGTCGTACCACGCCATCTCGCGCAAAAAGTCACGCGCAATTTCCGGCGTGGCCGCGCGTGCCGTCAGCAAGTGCGCCGCGTCGCGCACCTCCGTCACCTCGGAAAAAATGGCTGTTGCGCCCGCGCGCACCAATAGATCGGCAGCAAATCCGACGGCCGGATTCGCGGTCACTCCGGAAAACGCGTCCGACCCTCCGCATTGCAAACCCACGACCAGATCGGAAGCCGGGCAAGTCACCCTCCGCCGCTCGTCCAGTTTCTTCAGTCGCGTCTCGGCCAGGTTCATGATCGTGTCCACAATCTCGCGAAAGCCCTCGTGCGCGTCCTGCAGCACGGCCACGGCAGGCTCTTCCTGGAGCACGTTGAGCCCGCCGCCCGACAACAAGAGCGCTGGCTGCAATTTCTCGCAACCCAGGCTCACCAACAGCAACTCGCCTCCGAAGTTCGGATGCAGGCTCAGATTCCTGAGCGTGCGCACCGGGATCTCCGCCCCCGGCGCGCTCAGAGCTACTCCGCAGCCGTAAGGATGCGTAATGGCTACGACATCGTCCACGTTTGGATATTTCGGAAGGATTTCAGTCTTGATGCGCCGCACCGCGTAGTCAACGGTCGCGGCGACGCACTGCACCGTGGTGCTGATACCGAGAATGTTCTTGGTGCCCACTGAGCCATCGTGGTTCCGATAGCCCTCGAAGGTGTACCCATCGAGCGGAGGTAATGGCTTCGGTGTTGCTGTTGCCAGCGGACAATCAGCTAGCAGCGGCGCCACCGGCTCGATGATTAGCCCCTCATGCACCCAGCTGCCCTGCGCAATATTCCGATTTGCGTAGCCAATCGTCACACCGTAGCGCACAATCGCTTCGCCTTTGGCGAGATCGGTGAGCGCAACCTTGTGCGCTTCGGGAATGGCTTCGCGCAACTCCAGTCCTGAATCGAAGCGGCTCCCCGCCGGCAGTCCACCCTGGTTCACGACAATGGCCACATTGTCGCGCTCGTTCACGCGAAGATATAGGGGATTCATCGGCAAGCTCACCGCCGCCCGGCTACCGCCAACCCAGCCACGCTGCTTCTCGATCATAAACCTCACCTTGCGAGCTTGCGATTCTCCTTTACAGGCATACAGCCGCTCTCATAATTTCATTGGGGTGCGCGCTACGTCTCCTGCTCTCTGAAGACTCAGCCGCGCCTCAACCGGAGTCGAAGAGATGAATCGCAGACAATTCCTTGCATCAACCGGAGCCGCAGGCGTCCTCGTTTCGAGCGGCATCGATTCGCAGCCGCCCATCGCAGCCCCGTCGTCACAGCCCGTTCTCATGAAACTGGGCGACCAGACCGCTCCCACGAACGACGTTCATCTTAAATACCTCGCTCGCTATGGAGTGCGCAACATTTGCGGCTATCCAGAAATCGAAGGCGATCGTCTCTACGCCACGGTTGACGAGCTCAAGCGCATGGTCGACATGGCCGCCAAATACGGCATCAGTATTGACTGCACCGCGCCGCCCTTTCTCGAGTCCAGCTATATCGACCACGAAAAGCATCCCGCCATCATGCTCGCCGAGAGCCCGGAGCGCTATCGCGACATCGAGCAGTTGCAAATCTTCATTCGTAACTGCGCACAAGCCGGGATCCCTTGCGTGAAATACAACATGAGCATCCTCGGCATCCTGCGGAGTGGCTGGGTCCCGGGCCGCGGAGACGCGCTATACCACCAGTGGAATCTTTCCGAAGCCCATCCCGAAACGCCGCTCACCAAAGCCGGCGTAGTCGACGCCGACGTCTTCTGGGAACGCATCACATACTTCCTCGATCGCATCATCCCGGTCGCCAACGAATACAAAATCCGCATGGCCTGTCATCCGCAGGACCCCGGCGTGCCGCCCGAGGGCTATCAGGGAGTCAACCGTGTGCTCGGCACGATTGATGGACTCAAGAAATTCATCACCATTCAGGAAAGCCCGTATCACGGCCTCAACTTTTGCCAGGGAACCATCTCTGAAGACCTCCAGAGTCCCGGCGTCGAAATCTTCGATGTCATTCGCTACTTTGGCACGCGCAAGAAAATCTTCAACGTCCACTTCCGCAACATTCGCGGACATCGCAACGACTTTATGGAGGTTTATCCCGACGAAGGCGACGTCAATTTCGTCAAGGCTATCCGCGTCTACAAGGAGATCGGCTACCCCTATATGCTCATGCCCGATCACGTTCCGATGGCCAATGCCGATCCCGACTCCCTGCAGTCGTTCGCTTTTTGCTACGGGTACATTCGCGCGCTCCTCCAGGCGGTCAGCGAAGAAGCCTGAGCCCAGTTCTTGAGCCTCGTTCCGCATGCTACCGTGAGAATCGAATCGAATCCCAGGTTCTGCCCGGCCAACTCTCTCGATGCCTGAATCTCGACAATCCCGCGTTCGCTATCTCATCATCACCATTCTCTTCGTGGTGAGCTGCTTCAGCTTTGCCGACCGGTCTGCTCTCTCCCAAGCCGCTTCCTCCATGCCCAGGGAAATGAATCTAAATGCGGCGAGGTTGGGCTATCTACTCTTCGCGTTCGGTTGGGCCTACGCGCTCGGCCAGCTTCCCTCCGGCGGCTTGCTCGATCGCTTCGGATCGAAGCGCGTCTACGGCATCGCCATCATCGGCTGGTCGATAGGCGCTTTTCTCACCGCCTTTGCCGGGTACCTTGCCGCCAGCGCAGCCTTCACCGCGATCTTCATCCTCAGAGTGCTCTCCGGTTTTTTCCAGTCGCCCGTATTCCCCGGCAACGGCCGCATCGTCGCGTCCTGGTTTCCCACGACCGAGCGCGGACGCACCTCAGCCATCTTCAACTCCGCGCAGTATTTCGCTCTTCCTATTTTTGCGCCTATCTTCGGGTGGTTGATCCACGGGTTCGGCTGGCAGAGTTGCTTCTGGTTCCTGGGCGCGCTCGGCTGCGTTCTCACTCTCGTCTGGTACACCAATATCTACCGCGTCAAAGACCATCCGCGCATTTCGCAGGCCGAGATTGAATTCATTGAGCGCGGCGGTGGCCTCGTCGACGCCGATTCGGCCGCGAGTCCGCGCCGCAACACCCTCACCTGGGCCACGATCAAAATGCTCCTCAGCTACCGCATGCTTGTTGGCGTCTACATCGGTCAGTACTGCATCGCCACGCTCACCTGGTTCTTTGTTACGTGGTATCCGCTCTACCTCTCGCAGGCCCGCCACATGTCCGTCATCAACGTTGGCCTCGCAGCCGCCGTGCCTGGTCTTTGCGGAGGCTTCGGGGGAGTCCTGGGCGGCGTCATCTCCGATCGGCTTCTCTCTCGTGGCCACTCGCTCACCTTCAGCCGCAAACTTCCCATCATCGCCGGCCTGGCGCTTTCGATCTCCATCGTCGCCTGCAACTATTTGTCGTCGCAGATCCTCATGATTTTGTTCATGTCGCTTTCGTTCTTCGGCAAGGGTTTCGGCGCGCTCGGCTGGACGGTCATCTCCGACACCTCGCCGCGCGGCATGGTGGGCATAAACGGCGCCCTCTTCAACCTCTGCGGCAACATGGCCGGAATCACTACGCCGCTCGTCATCGGCTACATTGTCCAGAAGACTCACTCTTATAACGGCGCGCTCGTCTTCGTCGGACTTATTGCCTTCTGCGCCATCGTTAGCTACGGTCCTATCGTCGGCGAAATCAAGCGCCTCGACTTTGCCGCGCCGCCCGCCTGATTTAGCGCTTTACAATCGCCAAAGGAGACTCAACTCATGGCTGACCGGCCCGGCAAATTCCCACCCAACAGATTCAAGCTTGCGCTGGCGCGGGGCGAGCGCCAGGTCGGCCTCTGGTGTTCCCTCGCCAGCCCTGTTGCCACCGAGATCGCCGCCGGCGCTGGATTCGACTGGATCGTCGTGGACGGCGAGCACGGCCCCAACGACATCACAACGCTGCTGCCGCAGTTGCAGGCCATGCAGGGCGGCACAGCCGAGCCTGTCTTTCGAATCCCCTGGAATGAACCGGTCATCATCAAGCGCGCGCTCGACGTGGGCGCGCGTTCGCTCCTGATCCCCTGGGTGCAGAACGCCGAAGAAGCGCGCCGCGCCGTTGCCTCTACGCGCTATCCCCCGCTGGGCATTCGCGGCGTCGCCCGCGCCATCCGCGCAAACGACTACGGCCGCACGGCGGACTATCACCGCAACGCTCACCTCGACACTTGCGTCCTTGTTCAGCTTGAAACCAAGACCGCGCTCAGCGACATTGAGGCCGTTGCTGCAGTTGAAGGCGTCGACGGCATTTTCATAGGTCCCAGCGATGTTGCCGCATCGCTCGGCCATCTGGGTGATCCCAAGCAGCCTGAAGTGCAGGCCGCCATCAAAGATGCGGTCAAGCGCATCCGCGCCGCGGGCAAATCCGCCGGCTTCCTCACCGGGGACCGAGATGAAGCGGAAGCCATGTTCGACCTGGGCTTCAACTTTACCGCCGTCGGCAACGACGTCAGCATCCTCTCGGGCGTCCTGACTAACCTGGCCGCACACTTCCGCAAGCAGTAGGCGCGGGGGCTCCCGCCGCGTCAAGTTGCTCCCGTATCACCGCCTAACCGCACAGAACTCGAAAATCGAGGGTATTCGCCGCGAATTCCATGGTCATTGCGGATTCACCTCACGTTCCGCATCCTGCTCGGAAATCAGACGCAAGGGGCCCAGGATTCCTGAGGGAAGCGGCTCGAGATGATCCATGTCCTGCGGTGTGAACTTCTCGCCGTAGCGAAGATTCAGCAGCCGGTAATCTGGCGCGGCGCGCCCGGCGAGCTCGTTGATAGCTGTGTTGGCCACAACAATCTTCAGTTCGTTCGTCCCCGGATGCAGCAGGGGCGAAATGTTCACGTTGAAGGGCGGATGCCACACGGCTCCCGCGCGCTTTCCGTTTAGGTAAACCACGGCCGCATCGCGTAGCGGTGGGTCGTACCACGCGCGCATTCCCGCCTGATGAAGCTCCGTGCGCTCTACCGGCGTTCCCACCCCGAAATCCAGAAGCACGGTGCCGGCGTGTGCCACGGAATCGGGAATCTCAACCGCGCGTTCATAGGTCGCCGTGCCGGAGTAATATTTCTGGGCTTCATCGTCCGTCCACGAGTGCAGGCTTTGCATGGTTTCCGCCGCGCCCGTTTTGTCGAACGTTACCTTCCAGTCGTGGGTCAAGTCGATGGGCGCAAACTGCGCGGCATCAATGGGCTTCTCCGCTGGCGCCGCATGCTCGGAGAAGACAACCACGCGCGACTCGTACGGCCCCAAATCGAAGTGGATTGTTTTGCCGCTTTCAGTATTTGTGATTCTTCCCGTGAACGGATCCCACATCTCTGCACCTTCCGCTCCGCTGCGAAAGGTCGCGTCGAATGAATGCGGCCGGTTATCGGCGTTCGCCAAAAAATAAATGTTTGCCCACATCAAGCTCCGGCGCACAAACCCGACCTCGGGTGTCGCAGGATTCAACTCAACGTCTGGCTTTAGTGCGATTGCTCGAATCGCTGCACCCACATCCGCAGCATTCGCCACCACTTTCACATTTTTCATGGCGGGATTCGAAAGCTCCTGCGAAATCTCCTCCACCTTCGCCGAATCCCGCGGCCCCTCCTGGAATCCCGGCGCTCGCGAGGGAAGGTTCTTCACTACGATGACCACTCCGCCGTGTCGCGCGAAGTTTTCGATGCGCCGGTACGTCACGACAGGCAATCGCTCTACGTTCGGAAGAATCAGCACCGGATAACGAGTGCCCTCGCGATCGATCGCCGCCGAGTTAATGAAGTCGAAGTCGTAGCCCGCATCGAGAATCGCAGGAACCAGATCGGGCCCCAGCAGGTGAGGCATCTCGTCGGTAACGGAGACGTGGCCGGAACGGAAGCGAGCCTGCGCGTCTTCTTCAGGCAGCAAAACAGCGATGTCGTTGGCTGGCTTGCCCTGGCGCAGCAGATAGCTCATGCGCGTCAGGTAACTCATCACATCCGGCATGACCATCCACCAGGGATTGTGATCGTTGAAGACCGCAGCCGCGTAGAACGACCAGCCGGGATCGCCGTCCGAAGGCGGCGAATAGGGCCATCCGTGGCCGACGAGCTGATTGATTCCCTGCAGGAAAAACGTGTCTGCCTCGGCTTTCATATCCAGCGGCGTAGCGCGGAACGGGGGCGAATGCAACCACGTCCAGGTCTCCGACGATGTGATGGTCTGACCATCCAGGTGGCTTGCCGATGTTGCCCATCGTGTATACGAGAACGGCCCGTGCCATTGCGATCCCTCGCCTTCAGGCAGATCGACGAGCGCGTTGCTCGAGAGCGTGACAGCGGGAGTTCCGTAGCTTTGCGAGCGGAACCGTGTGTGATGCTCGCGTGCCCAGGTGTTCAGAGGCGTCAGATAGTGCTCGTCAATCAGCTCGGCCAATGTGCGGCCCCAGTCGTAACGCAAGTCGGCGGCTTCAGCCGTGGTCCCGGCGACGAGCTCCGGAAGGTGCGGCGTCAGGTCGTAACCGCGGCGCGTGCGAAATTCGTCGAGGAAGTCCGGTGTCCAGTCGGACTCATACACCTCCAGGCTGTCGCTGAAGACCGAGTAGGGGATGTTCTTCCCGCAGGCCTGGATGAGTGGATCGGCGACAGTTTTCAAATGGTTCTGAATCGCCTCCATGCTGAAATGGTCGAGCACAAATCCCTCCGCGCCGACCGCTGCGCGTTTCACCTGTTGCCCGGTGCGGCTGGAAATGAAAAACATTACGACATGTGGGCCGGCGAGGCCGGCAGGCAGCGTAAGCCTGAAGGCGCCGATTGCGTGCAACAACTCCGCGTGCTCGGCATCATACTGGCTCGGAGTTCCCGAGGTGAGGAACGTGGCCAGTAGTTTCTCACCATTGCTCAACGAAGGAACCGGAAGGGAAGTGGCATCGGCTGGCACAGCGTTAATCACGATGCGCAGGCGGCCTGCCGCGTCGGTGACCGGGACATAGGATCCACCGTATGGCCAACCGCTGGCGAGCGTCAGATTCAGGCGCATGCCAAGATCGTGCGCCGTCTGCGCAGCGAAACCCACCCTGTCGAGAAAATCTTTGGAGAGAAAAGGCAGATCGCGGAAGTTCCTGGCCGGATCGTCGAGCTCGAGCGCATACACAGGTTGGATTTCGGCGCCTCCGATTCCGCCCGCCTTCATCGTGCGTAATTCGCGGGCCAGTTCGGTCTTCTCCACAGCGGGCCCGAACCACCACCAGCGCATCATGGGCCGGGCGTCGGCAGGCGGCGCAGCGAATCCGGCGCGAACCGCCGCCAAGGAGTCCGCTTGACCCGATGCTTGAGACGCCGCAGGCGATGCTGCAAGCAGAGCCAGCAGGAATGCGGCGAAGAAAAGGCGGGCGCAGAAACAAAAAGAGAGCGTAGTCCAGGAGAAGCGCACGACGGAACCCCCTCGGCGGTCCATCGTAATCTGGCGGGATACAAAATGAGAAATAGAACGCGGAACGAGGCTGAAGCCGCCTCCGCCAGCACGGGAGCGGAACCCTGCCAAAATCTGCGTCTAACTCCTTGCATTTCTCCCCTTTCGCGAGCCCTCTCGCCCTAGCGAATCAGATCTTCGCCTGGGTTGTCAGCCGATTTTCCTTTCACTTTCCGCTTGCAACCGGTGTTAGCATTTTTTGCGGGATCATTCAAAACCGTTTGGCAATGTGATAAGGAACGCGATGCGCACGTGCTTTTTGCTCAAGATACGCCCAGAAAAAATCGAAGAATACAAGGCCCGCCATGCGCAGGTTTGGCCGGAGATGCTTGCCGCGCTCCACCAGACCGGCTGGCGAAATTACTCCCTTTTTCTGCGGCCTGACGGCATTGTGGTCGGCTATTGCGAGACCGACGACTTCGATCGATGCCGCGCGGCCATGAAGCATCACCCGGTAAATCAGCGTTGGCAGACCGAAATGGCGCCCCTCTTCGACTCCCTTAACGGCGACAGCGCGGATGACGCGATGTTTCCGCTCGAAGAAGTCTTTCACCTCGATTGAAGTGAACCTTATGCCCCGATGCCAACTCGTCGTCTGAGTGCGGCTCAGGCGGCGAAACCGCTGGTGAATCCAGCTCATCAACACACAGCTTGATACAGCTTGAGAAATCGCTTACTTGCTTCCATTCTGTTTGCTCCCAAGGAGAAACCCGACGGCCAAACGGCAAAATCCTCGCTTCCAGAAACTCTCCGACTAGTTTTTTCGAGACCCGAAATAGAAATAAATGTTGACAGCGGCTCAGGATGCTTGTAACCATGTTCCGCGAAGCGGTTGTGGTCTGACCACTGTCCCCGGAAAGAAAGAGCGCTGGTTCCATTATTCGGAAGCAAACGAAAATCGGCGCGGTGGTATCGGTCATCGCAGGACCAATCGATCTACTTGAGGAGGAAACGATGCAACAAGTCGGTGTGAATCCAGAGGTTCGGCAGGAAATGAGGCCACGGCGGTGGGCCATGTGCCTGATTCTGGCACTTTGTGTAACCGCTTTCACCCTCGCCCCGGCGGGGGTTCGCGCGCAAATCGCAGGCACAGGCAGTATTCAGGGCACGGTCTCCGACCCGAGTGGGGCCGTTGTGGCCGCGGCGCACGTCGAGCTGACCGACGAAGCCACAAACGTGAAGCGCGACACGCAGACCGACGGAAGCGGCGTGTATCTGTTTCCCAACGATCCCATCGGCACCTACGACATAAGCGTGAGCGCCCTCGGGTTCAAGACCTACGAGCAAAAGGGGATTGTGCTCGAAGTGGGCAGCAGCATTACGGTGAACCCAGTGCTGACAGTGGGCGGCAGAGAACAGACAGTCGAGGTACAGGCCGAAGGGCTGGCGCTGCAGACCGAAGACCCGACATTCAAGCAGACGATCGATTCGAGTGAAGTGACTGAGATGCCGCTGAACGGGCGGCAGATGACCGCGTTGATTACGGCATCGGGCGGCTCGAGCCCGGCGCCCGCGGGCGATTTTACCGGCAGCAAGTATTCTTACCAGACAATTTCGGTGTCGATCGCCGGTGGCGGCGGCAACACCACGCTGTGGCGCCTGGACGGCGGCGACAACCAGGACTACATGGCCAATGGCAACCTCCCCTATCCGTTTCCTGACGCGGTGAGCGAGTTCAGCGTGGAATCGACGGACCTGGGGGCGCAGGACGGCGGGCACGTAGGCGGTATGGTGAACGTCGTGACAAAGTCGGGATCGAACCAGTTTCACGGCGAGGGATTCGAGTTTATTCGCAACAACTATATCGACGCGACGAACTTCTTCTCCACTTGTACTCCGGTGGCTCCGAAGACGACTTGTTCGCCGAAAGATACTCTTCATCAGAATCAGTTCGGCGGAGTGTTCGGCGGGCCGGTCAAGCGCAACAAGATGTTCGCGTTCGCGGCCTACCAGCGCTGGGATGCGGACCAAACGCAGTCGAATACCCAGGCCACGGTGCCTACGGCCGCGAACCTGACAGGCGACTTTTCCGTGTCGGACGGCGTGCCCGGCGTAACCGGCAGCAATCCCTGCAATTCCACTCACGCCGCGATTCCGCTGGTCGATCCTTTAACCGGCGTAGCGCTGGCGGGAAATAAATACGCGACGCAGCCAACCTACAGCGCGCCGGCGCTGGCCTTGCAAAAGTATTTGCCGCCTGACGTCGTGGGCGGGACGGTGGACCCAAGCGGGTGCGGGTTTGTTTCCTACGCCATTCCGTACAAAGTCACCGACAACCAGTTCGTGACTCGCGAGGACTTTACCATCAACTCGAAGAACAATCTCTTCGGACGGTATTTCATCGATGGCTACCAGTTTCCCGCGTACTTCTCGCCGACCAACATCCTGATCACCACGCAATCGGGCAACATCGAGCGGGTGCAGACGTTTACGCTGGGCGAGATTTATCAGATTTCGCCGAACGTGGTGAACTCGGCGCACATTTCGATTTTGCGGCGTGTGAATAACCGCGGGTACGCAGCGAACGACATCAATGCAGCGACGTTGGGCGTGAACGTGTACCAGGTGGTTCCCAACGGACTGCAGATGAGCGAGGGCAAGTTCTCGATCGGCGGCGGCACCAACTCGGTGGCGCATTTCAACGACAACACGGCCTCAATTGACGACGACGTGACCTGGGTTCGGGGCAGGCACCAAATCGGGTTCGGCGGCGAGTGGGTGCAGAACGAGCTGAATATCGGAAACGCCTATGAAGGCAACGGCATCTTCACCTTCAACGGCGAATACTCGGGCAGCGGACCCAAGGGCGGCAGCACGATCGGCGACCAGACTCTCGATTTCCTGATGGGAACACTGGGCTCGACGAGCCCGTTCCAGCAGAGCAAGCAACAACAGAACGCACTGCGCGGGCCGATTCCGAGCCTCTACGTTCAGGACACGTTTCACGCCACGCATCAACTGACGTTGGTGGGCGGGGTACGCTATGGACCGAACGTCATGCCGCACGATTACTTCAACCGCGGGGTTGAATTCAGCATGGCCAACTTCCTTTCGAATACCGTGAGCACCGTGTATCCGAACGCGCCGGCCGGAGCGCTTTACTACGGCGACAAGGGCGTGACAAAGCAGTTCACGCAGAACTCGTGGATGCAGTTCTCGCCGAACCTCGGGGTATCGTTCGACCCGACGGGCAACGGCAAGACGGTGTTTCGCGGCGGCCTGGCGCTGATGTTCGACAACCCGAACTTCTTTACCGCGCAGCGCAACCAGCAGAACCCGCCGTTTGCGACGGCGGTCACCAATGCACAGACCTCGTCGTCGCCGCCGATTCCCTTCGCGGCTCCGTGGTCGGTGGGTACGATTACAACAAGTCCGTTTCCGCAGCC